>Ga0070738_10001154_pt1 | contig 58600 bp, 44 predicted proteins | sample Coa_R2_2_FD_66446 | JGI IMG/M metagenome (GOLD analysis project Ga0070738, IMG submission 66446) | Surface soil microbial communities from Centralia Pennsylvania, which are recovering from an underground coalmine fire - Coalmine... | ecosystem: Environmental > Terrestrial > Soil > Unclassified ... | reverse complement strand
GGAAATCGAACAGGCGCGGCGTGCACTCGAAGAGAAAGCCAAAGAGCTCGCCCTTACTTCGAAATATAAATCAGAGTTCCTGGCGAACATGTCGCACGAGTTGCGCACTCCACTGAACAGTATCCTCGTTCTTGGCCAGCAACTCTGCGATAATCCCGATGGCAACTTAACTCCAAAGCAAGTCGAATTTGCGCGCACCGTGCACGCCGCAGGTACGGATTTGCTGCACCTGATCAGCGACATTCTCGATCTCTCCAAGATTGAATCTGGCACCGTGTCCGTCGAGGCCGAAGAAATCTTCATCTCAACTCTTCTTGAAACAGTTGCGCGTCCCTTCCGGCATGAAGCAGAAAATCGAAAACTTACATTCGAAGTGCAAACGGGTCCGCACGTGGGACGAAGTCTGGTGACCGACTCGAAGCGGTTGCAGCAGGTCCTCAAAAACCTTCTTTCTAACGCCTTCAAGTTTACTGACCAAGGCGGTGTTAAGTTCTCGGTTTTCGTCGCGAAGGATGGATGGAGCGAAAATCACCCAATTCTCAACAAGGCCGCTTCCGTAATTGCAATGGAAGTTGCCGACACGGGCATTGGTATTCCACTCGACAAGCAACGCATTATCTTCGAGGCCTTCCAGCAGGCAGATGCAGGTACGAGCCGCAAATACGGCGGAACGGGACTGGGTCTCGCCATTAGCCGGGAACTAGCTGGATTGTTGGGCGGCGAAATTCAACTACACAGCGTGCCCGGGCAGGGTAGCCGTTTTACCTTGTATTTGCCCAATACTTACGCCGGCCCCATTGCTTCGACCCCACGCTCGGAACCGGCTCCCTCTCCATTGCAGCTTTCGAGCATTAAAGTTACGGAGATTCCTACAGAGCACATTCCGGATGACCGTGATCATCTTTCGCCCGACGATGCGATCCTTCTCATCGTGGAAGATGATCCTCACTATGCCCGGATTCTGTGTGACTTAGCGCACGACAAAGGTTTCAAAGTATTACTGGCAATGCGTGGCGCTGAAGCCTTAACGTTGGCCCGCACATTCCATCCCACTGCGGTCTCGCTTGATGTCTTTTTGCCTGACATGTTGGGGTGGACCGTACTTAATCACCTAAAGCAGGACACCGCGACCCGTCATATCCCAGTGCAAATGCTGACGCTGGATGAAGACCGCCAACATGGGCTGGCGCGGGGCGCATTTGCCTTCGTGACTAAGCCCATTAGCGCGGACGAAATTGGAAGCGCCCTGAATCGCATGAAAGATTTTGCCGCTCAAAAATCCAGGAAGCTCCTGATTGTGGAAGACGATGCGCGTGAGCAGACCACGATAAAGGAACTTTTGGGTTACGAAGACATCGGCCTGACCACCGTTTCGAGTGGCGGCGAGGCGTTGAGTATCATGAGCGAGCAGCAGTTCGATTGCGTCGTGCTCGATCTTTTACTGCCCGACATGTCTGGGTTTGAAGTACTGGAAAAGATGCGCGACACGCCTTCGCTCTGCAATCTGCCGGTTGTTGTGTTTACAGGGAAAGAACTTTCCCCCGAGGATGACGCCCGACTGCACGTTCTTGCGCGCAGTGTAGTCGTCAAAGGAGTTGAGTCCCCGGAACGACTGCTCGATGAGACAGCTTTATTCTTGCACCGTGTCGTCGCCGACCTTCCCCCCAACAAACAGAAAATGCTTGATCGTCTGCATCGTTCCGACGAGGCCTTGGCCGGACGCAAAGTGCTCGTCGTGGACGACGACGTTCGTAACATTTTCGCATTGAGCAGCATGCTTGAGCGCCGCGGTATGAGCGTCTTGACCGCGGGTACAGGACGCGAAGCCATTAAGGTCCTGGAATCTACCCGCGACGTCGCGATTGTCCTCATGGACATTATGATGCCCGAGATGGATGGTTACGAAACGATGCAAGTCATTCGCCAGAGCGCGGCATTCCAGCGGCTGCCGATTATTGCACTTACGGCTAAAGCGATGAAAGGCGACCGCGAGAAATGTCTTGAAGCAGGTGCGTCGGAATACCTGGCTAAACCAGTCAATACCGATCAACTGCTGTCCGTTCTTCGCATGTGGCTGCACAGGTAGCCTTTTGAAGGGTTGAGCGAATGCCAAATGAAAAAGTCAACATATTAATGGTGGATGATCAGCCCGGAAAACTCCTCAGCTATGAAGTCATTCTTGAGGAATTGGGCGAAAATCTGATCAAAGCCAGCTCCGGGAAGGAGGCGCTGGAGTGTCTATTAAAAGACGAAATCGCTATCGTGTTGATGGATGTGAGTATGCCCGATTTAGACGGGTTTGAATTGGCTGAGATGATCCGTCAACATCCGCGCTTCCAGACAACTGCCATCATTTTCATTTCCGCTGTACATATGCAGGATATCGATCAACTGAAGGGCTATCAAAGAGGCGGAGTTGATTACATCTCGGTTCCAGTAATTCCAGAACTGTTGCGAGCCAAGGTCACCGTTTTTGCAGAGTTATTTCGCAAGACCAAGCAATTGGAGCAGCTAAACGGCGATCTGCGTCGCCTTTCGAGTCATTTAATAACTATGCAGGACGAAGAGCGACGCCGCATTGCCCGCGAATTGCACGACGGCTTGGGCCAGGACCTGGTCGCCGCCAAAATGTTACTCGATCAATGCACCCCTCGCATTTCCGAAGAGTCAAAAATCGAGAAAGCGAAGCAAGCCTCAGGGATTATGGATCTAGCGATCCAGCAAGTACGCAGCATGTCGCATCTTTTGCACCCTCCGCTTTTGGACGAGGTTGGCATCGTTTCGGCTCTAACTTGGTATGTGGAGGGCTTCAGCAAGCGCAGCGGGATAAAGACAACGGTCGGGATTGAGCCCGCCGAGTTTCCGCGTCTTGAGCGGGAATTGGAAATCACGATATTCAGAGTCGTACAGGAGGCGTTGACCAACGTCTTCCGCCACGCCCAGGCTCGTCAGGCTTGGGTAAACCTCAGTAATCGCGCGAACAAGGTCACGGCGTCGGTACGAGATGACGGTCAAGGCGTAAGTCAGCGGGTGGCTGATCTGAAGCCCGGCAGCATCGGAATTGGAATTGGCGGCATGAAGCAACGGGTTCGGGAATTGGGAGGTGATATCACCATTTCGCAGGCCGACCCCGGGACGATTTTGGAAATTGTTATCCCGTGCTCTACGAAAGTGCCCTTGGAGATGCGGGTATCCGTCTAGTACAGTCACCCGGCCTACGTACAGTATTTGCCCGATTCACATTTTTCGCCGAGTTCAACAAACTAGTTCATTAAATGGCTACTTTTATGCGAACTGCGTGCGTTACCGATCAGCCCGCCCCCATGTTTGATCATTCTCCCGAGTTCGATTGGCGAGCTCTTTATCAGGCAGCAATTTTCGAGGATGACAAATCAAAGATCGCGGCTCGCATCACTGCTGCAGAAAATGCCCTGCGCGCCAATGCAACCTCACTAACGGATAGCCATGAGAGCTCGAAGGAATTGCGAGATATGGAAAGGGCGATGTATTTCTTGAAGCTTCTCGAAAACCAATCGTGGGACTAGCGGCCATTGTCGGGTGACGCGCGGCGAAAGACTACCACAATACCTTTAATCTGATCCCCGGATTTCAGCCGCGAGGCGCTGAAAACCACTGGCAAAAAGCTGCCATCCTTGCGTACGAATACATCGTGGTACTCTTGCAAGTCGATTCCGTCTTGGAGAACTTGCAGGCCCTTGCAATCCTCCGCCGGAAAGGCCGTTCCGTCGGTGTGTTTATAGTGTGTGACATCGTGCATCTTTTTCCCCAACAATTCTGAACGAGACCAACCAAACAGAGATTCGGCGGCCGGATTCATATAGGTGAGAAGTCCGTTTGTATCCACCGTGTACAAGCCTTCGGCCATGCTCGTCATTGCGGTGCGAAGCTCTTCACTGCTGCGCAGGTGTTCTTCCATGGCAACGCTTCGCTTAAGAATTTCTTCCGCGTCAGGTTGATGCGCCACGATGGGGAGATTTGCGGCCGGGAAGGGAACATTTCGCTGTATATTGTCGAGTGCTGCAAGCAATTGATTTGATATCGCCGACTTCACAACATAGCCATGAGCGCCCGCGATCAAAGCCTGGCGCACCATCTCGCCGATTTCGTGCTGGCTGAGAATCAGGACCTTGGTGTTGGGAAGGAGTCGCCGAATCTCACGCGTGGCTTCTAGCCCATTCATTTTGGGCATGCTTACGTCCATAACCACGACGTCTGGCTTGAGCGCTCTGGCTTGCTCTACTCCCTCAAGGCCGTCCCCGGCCTCACCAACCACACTTATGTCGCGGCGAGTTTCGACGAGCGAACGTACTCCACGGCGTACTACCTCATGATCATCAACGATCAACACCCGCACGTGGCGACCCTCTGCCTGCGAGACTCAATCGTTCTAGACAAGCAACCCATTATCCAAGAACCCATTCAGTAGGCCACGACGAGCCTGAAGAAGTGCCATCGCTAAGGGAATTTCGAGAAAGCGACTAGGTCCTTGGGCATGCCTTGAACTGAAATTCGCAGAACCCAGTGCATACCAATATGCGACTAACCAGCAATAACATTCCATACCATGATTACTTGATTACCAGATAGTAAATAGAGGTGCCGGTCGGCTTCGGGCGATGGAAGTTTTACTTGCGGCCACGTCTTACGTTCCAGAGTTGACTGAGCGCTTGTGCTGCTTCGCTAAGGGCCTGTTTTTCCAGCGTTTGCCGGTTTGGAGGTGCGGCACCGCGTCGTTGGTAGATAGGTGTAGTAGTTGTAGTAGTGGATGGCACTGGGTTGGAAATGGTACCCTCCGCGAGAACCGTCAGGCATACGTTTAGCGCGTTCTTAAGTTCGACGGACGAAGTGGATGAAATGGTTTCGGTGGTCACAGTGGGGAAAATCCTTTCCTCGGGGAGTTGACTCTAGCCTCAACGCTAATGGATCGGTCCCGTCTGAAACATCGGGCGGAATACCAGTTGTTGTGTAAAGAAGACAGTGCTTACTACGAATCTTCACGGTAGAGAATTCACGTAACATGGTCCGCTGGTGTTCTGCGTTGGCGGCGTTGGCGGAGTCACCCAAGGCGGATTGTTGAAATCGAAAAACTCCGACATGTTAGGTTGAGACGCATCCCTCGCGGTCAGGGAGGGAACCGAGAATCGGGTCTCGATGAATTTGAGGATTGCCGTTGTATCAGCAATGGTATGCGATACGTAGTTTTTCTTCGCATACGGCGAGATCACGATCAACGGCACGCGATATCCCGTGTAAGTGAAGTTGCAAGTTCCAACATTTGGGGTTCCATAACAAATATCCGTCGGGAGCAGATCTGAAGGAGCGATACCATCAGGCTGAGCGGCGGACTGAGGAGATACATGGTCATAGAGGCCGCCGAACTCGTCGTAAGTCAAAATGAAGGCCGAGTCTTTCCAGTATTGGCTCTGCATCAATTGGTTGACGATGCCCGCAACATAGTTTGCACCGAGCTGAATATTGCTGGGCGCACCGTCATTGTTGGTCGGATGCTCATCCAAACCTGCATCCGAGGCTGGTTCAATTTGCACAACTTGCGGCAAAGTGCCATTTGCCAAGTCATTGTCAAAGTCAGAATTGGCTACTCCAATTGTCCCGATATTGTTGGGATATAGCGTTGGAATATTCTGACCCCATTGAAAGTCCTGCACGTAGCTCAATGTCAAGAGACAAGACGCTTGATAAGGGGCTGTACAAGGGCTATTGGTCGGATTTACATAGATCTTCCAGCTAACACCTGCTGTGATTAACTCCTGAAAAATTGTTGGAGCTGTCAATAATTTCTGATCATTTGTATTCGAGCCAATCGGATATACGTAACCTTGGGAAGTTCCTGCGATCAAGTATTGACGATTTGAATTTGTTCTTGTCAGGGCGGGGTTGAACCATCGATCCGACGTGCCGAAATTGGAAGCCATAAAGTAGTAATAGTTAATATCCGTCGAGTCGTAATATCCAATGGCACGAATTCCATTGACGTCATAGAACGGATTGCCTCCGTAGTAGCCCATCTCCCGGGCATCGTGACCGGCAGTCCAAACGAAACCATTGAGAGTTGCAGGTTGCAGGCCGGTCTGATCGTTGTAATCCCAATCAACATGCGCTTCGTTCCAAGAGGGGCTCGGATTTTCAATGCATTGCGTAATCAGGTGATATGAAGTCACCGGACTCGTCGTATCAAACTCACAATCTTGAAATGGCGCAGGCGGCGGCTGATAGGGATGGCTAGGGTTGCAACCAGGATTGGATGGTGGCGGTCCATAAAGCGGAGGAATGCCGGAAGTTGGATTAAATTGCGGCAGACCATCAAACGATTGGTCAGGGAATCCGTTTTGAGCCCAATATTGACGCAAAGCGCCGAAATAATGATCAAAAGACCTGTTTTCCTGCGCCAGAAAAACAATATGGTTTATTGGCCAGACGTTGACGGTAGCGCTTACAGACTCGTTCATCGTCATGTCCACCGTGCAAGTGGTACTTCCGCTGCATGCGCCTCCCCAATTTACGAGGTAAGAGTTAGCACTCGGTGTCGCAGTGAGCGTGACCTGCGTTCCAGGAGCAAAATTTCCAGTGCAAACTGTTCCGCAGGTGATTCCAGCAGGGTTGCTCGTAATCGTAGCTCCGCCAGTGCCCGAGAGTTGCACCATCAGGGCGTAAGAGTTTGCCTCCATACCGAAGTTCGCGGTGACCGCAGTAGCGGCATTCATGACGACGGTGCAGGATGTTGTGCCGCTGCATGCCCCGCCCCAGCCTGTGAATGTTGAGGTTCCGGAAGGGGTGGCCGTCAGAGAGACCGCAGTGCCAGAGGGATAGGTGGCTGAACACATTGAGCCACAATTTATACCTGCGGGAGAACTCGTGACCGTGCCGGCGCCCTGCCCGCCGAGCGTGACCGATAGTTTTTCGGATCCAGCGAGCAGGTCAAATGTCGCTGTAATGCTCGTATTCTCGGTTAGTACTATCGTGCAAACACTTGTGCCGCTGCATGCGCCACCCCACCCGGCAAAAGATGAACCGGACGCGGGCGCGGCCGTGAGCGTAATGCTCGTATCACCGTTGAAAGTCGCGCTGCACCTGGAACCGCAGTTGATGCCCGCGGGAGAACTCGTCACAGTGCCGATACCCGAACCCGCGAGCGTTACGGAAAGAGTCTCAGCGCTCGTAAGCAGGTTGAAGGTTGCAGTGACAGCGGTGCTGTTAATGAGAGTCACCGTGCACTTACCAGTTCCAGAGCACGCACCGGACCAACCCGCAAAAGCCGATCCGGAGGCCGGGGAAGCCGTCAGCGTCACGGTTGTATTTTGGTCGAATGTTGCGCTGCAAGTCGAGCCACAATTGATGCCAGCAGGCGAACTAACCACCGTCCCAACGCCTGTGCCCGCTAGCGATAGACTCAACTTGTTAGTCGAGGTTGGCGAAACGCCCAATCCTCCGCAGCCGCCTAATGCGGCAATCAGAACGAGAATTACACTCAGAGACGTAGCGCGCGCGAAATATGAAGAGACCATGGGTGGAAACCGTAAACGGCGCATTAGATGAAAACATCTAAACCTGCGGTTGCACACCGAGTAATATCACCCAGATTGTCGCGGTGAAATCCTGTAAATTTCCAGGAAGCTTTCGAGGGTTCATAGCGATCTACAGCAAACCCCTTACCCATTTAGTGCCAAGAATGTATGGGATTTGCCGATATGCGGTTTTACGGTTGGGGTGAGGCAGACAGCGTCGAAGTCTTTCTGTCCGAGTCCTATGAGCCTTTTGCGAATCGTGATTGCCGACGACCACGAGTTAGTGCGACGAGGAATTCGTGCCTTGGTCATGGCCCGACCCGGTTGGGAGATCGTTGCTGAGGCCGCGGATGGTCGCGATGCCGTACAAGTTGTGCAGGAGACCAAGCCCGATGTCGTCGTCATGGACATAGGCATGCCTAATCTCAACGGGTTGGACGCGACTCGTCAAATTGTGGCAGTCGTGCCGCAAACTCGAATTCTGATTTTGACCATGCATCACTCGGAGCAAATCATCCGGGAGGTGATTGCCGCGGGCGCGAGAGGTTTTCTGTTGAAGTCAGATACGGGAAAAGAACTGATTCATGCCATCGAAGCTTTGCAAAATCATCGGACGTTTTTTGCAACAGAAGCTGCCGAATATATTCTTGACGGTTATTTAAGTACGCATCGCACGGCTGAGGCTGTTTCCAAGAGTGTGCTGACGCAACGGGAAAGAGAAGTGGTGCAACTTCTGGCGGAAGGCAAGAGGACGAAGGAAGTGGCCGCTATATTGAACCTGAGCGTTAAGACGGCCGAAACCCACCGGACGAATATTATGCGCAAATTGGATATCCATTCCATTGCCGACTTAACTCTGTATGCGGTACGAAATGGCCTAGTTCGGCTTTTTTAAGATTCGAGGAATATCATCCCAGAAATCCCTATCTGAATGATTCCAGGAAAGTTGCACGACGTATTCCCTTGAGGGTGAAAAACTGCATCCAAGGAGCACCAAGCGCAAGTTTCGCCTTGGGGGCGTTTGTGGTGAACAGCCACCCACGGATGAGCCGGGGAACGATCGTCATGGCCATAAAAAAACGTATTCTGATTATTTGCCCGGATGGGTCAAGCACTCAAGTCATACAAGAAGCGACAAAAAACTGGCCGGTACTCGAGACGGTCGTCTGCTCCTCGGTCCGTGAATCACGATCGCACCTTGCTGATTCCGATATTCATTTAATCTTCTGCCAAAATTGCCTGCTCGACGGGAGTTATCTGGACCTGTTGGAACTTCTGAAAGAGCTTTCGCGGGATGTCCCCGTCATCCTTGTTGTTCCGGACGATCGAGAATTTGCACACCGCGACGCCTGGGGGCAGGGTGTTTTTGATATTGTCGCCAGTCCCTGCGCGAGACGGGACGTCCAGTGGATCATCATTCGCGCGATGCAACACTTGAAGGCTCGGGAGACGATTTTGCGTGTGAAAACTTCGTATGCAAGTTAGTTTTGCATATACGGAAATCCCTGATTACGCAAAACTGTATCCTTCAGTAACTTTTTAGTAATCACCGTTCGCTGTACTCTCCATAACAACTCCCTACTTGTGATAGCTCCATGCAAATCGCATGGAACCTCAATGATTCAAGGTGTGTTTTATGGATGCAGGAATCCCTCGCTCGAAATCTGCACGACGATTTGTCATTGGTCAAATAAGCTGGCGTTTCGTCTGTTCTTCGTTACTTCTTTTTCTGATTACCTGGCTCTCGATTTCTGCGAGCGCCACCGTAACCACAATCACAATTCAGACTCCAGCACTCACTACCCAAAATATCGTGGATGTCACTTCGCCGATGCACTTTGAAGCAACCGCGGAAAGTTCCTCGACAATCACGGGTTACGTCGTTTACGTGGACCGCGAAAATGTTTATCAGAACTATTCGCCGTCATTGGATGCCTGGATTACGCTGGCACCGGGCACTACGCACTCGATATATGTGACCGCATGGGATTCGAGCGGGGGGTTACTGAGCACCCCAACCTATTCAATCAACGTCACCTCCGCGGCGCCTCCTATTCCGCCGGCAACAGCGATGCGAAAATCACGAGTTGATAGTGGTTCGTGGACAGTTGATAACAACCCAGGCGTAGGAGGCGAATGTAATGACGGCAGCATCGGCGCCTACAGCAATAGCTCTGACCCGAATACCGCCAACTCTCCGGGTTCCGCTACAAGTGGGCAGCACTTTATCGTAACCAGCAAGTGTAAATATGACGACAGTCTGTTCTATGTGAAAGACAGTACATTGCCGTCGCCGTACGCTGGAGATACCAATTTCTTGTGGGACTTCTGGATGTATGTCCCAACAACAACGCCGATCTCGGCTGTGCAAGCCATCGAAGCCGATTTGTTCCAGGCTGTGCAAATGAGCGATGGAGTGCATGAATTCATGTTTGGTTCGCAGTGCGATTATGCAACCAACCAATGGCAGTTCTGGCTTCCGCAGAGCGGCAAACTGACTTGGGCCAACGTGAATCTCTCGCCTTGTCAATTGGCGCCGGGATCATGGCACCACCTAACCTATTTCCTGCAGCGTGTGACAGCGACGGGATACCAAGTCATTCCAGCTACATTCGGTCCCACAAGCGACCCCAATACTTACTTGCGCTTTGGGACTTTGACGGTAGATGGAACCACAATGTTTGTCGGTGGATTGGCCAACTCTACTGTTCCGTCACCGGCATGGGCGCCAGTGGTTGGCATTCAACATCAACTCGATAGCGCGGAAGCCAACGTAAAACTGGAAGAGTATGTCAACAAAGAATCCGTAACGTCCTGGTAAGAAAGCATCGCTGAGAGTTCGCCCTCAGCCGTTGTTTGAGCTTGGTTCAGCAACCAGAGTGGAATCCTCGTTCAACTCTGGTTGTTGCACCTCTCGTCGCGTAATCCTCTCCAAGTCAGAGCCGAGATCAAAATCGTTGTCGTCGAACAACTCGAGCGTGCGTTTGCATTGCTCAAGCTGAAACCAACGTAGATATTGCCGAACTACGTTCGGCATCGTCATTCGGACAGCGGCAGAAAAATTGTGCGCCGCCATTGCGCGTTGCTCTTCGTCAGAAAGTAAAAGACTCGACAGCTTATTCGCGAGATCCGCGGAGTCACCGACGCGGTAGAAGTGAACGGCCATGTCTTCGTCGGCAACCATGCTGCGAAATTCCGGAATGTCAGCGCTAACGATGGGCACGCCGTATTGGCATGCCTGATGCGCAGGACCACTGGATCCTGTCGTTGAATCGTAGGGCAGCACCAAAATACTGGTAGTGCGGAACAATTCGGGGATGTCGTCTTCTGCGACGTAACCTCGAAACTCAATATTCGGATTTCCTCTCTGCGCTTCGCGAACACTCTCCCAGTACCCCGGAGTCGTGTGGTGGTTCGCCCCGGCAATCACCAACCTTGCATTCGGTTCGCGGGCTGAGACGGCAGCGAATGATTCAATAAGTGTTTCCAGCCGCTTGTATGTCCCCCAGTGGCCTATGGCCAAAATACGCTTGTGTGGATTTCCTCTTAATGAAAAATCGGGAGGAGTGGGGCGGGATGAGAATATCCCGTGTGTCCCGAGTAGGACGTTGTCGGCTGCATACTTGTTCGCCAGTGTGCGCTGATATTCGGACATGAGAACCGAGACCGAGTTTGCGGAAAGAAGCGCGCGTGTGGCCACGCTGCTACTCAAGCGGAACAATCTTTCATGTTTAACGCCGGCGCCCGCGAAATCGACGTGCTCAAGAATGTGGTGAAGTGTTACGTGTGTGTAATAACCCAGAGCACGCGTGAGCAACGGCGTACATAATCCAGCAAATGCCGAAATTGGATACTGCTGAGTTCCAAAGGTCGAAAAAACCAGATTGAACCAAACTACATCGGGACGTAATTTGTGAATCGCTCTCGACAAACGGTAGGGATTGGTTGGGTGGTTGAACTTCCAGCAGCGTGTAACATCGAAACCAGGCAACTCGTGTTGAGCCTGGCCACTAAGAGGCGTGCCATTTTCATCCGTCGCAAAATCGTATTGAGTGAGTTCATCGGCAAGAATGGACAGTTCAATTCGAGGGTCGCGCTGAAGCTCCCGCGCGATGTGAAACGCGTATTCATTCAACTGGCGTCCACTCGGGGGGAAAGCGGTAACGAGACAAATTCTCATCGGGCTCCGATCAATATTCCTAAAACAACGTAATACTCACATACGGGCGCATTTGCTGTGAATTTTGCCCGGGAAAGTTATAGAACGTTTCCTGTTGCATGCCAGCGGAGAAGCGGATGGGATAATGGACTTCTACATCGCTGCCCTCGCCTCTGTATTCTTTGCGAAAGGGCATCGCGTAAGAAACTGCGAAGCCGCTTTGTACCGCATCGTAGGCATGAAAACCCATGTTCCGCGAGTAAGCCACTGAGCCTTGAATCGCCCAATTTTTCGACGGTTTATATTCGATGCTTCCTGCCGGACGGATGGCTTGCGCGATTGCATACTGTAGATCTTGTACGCGCCATGCTCTTAAATCCTCAGCTTCTGCGCGAATGCGCAATTTCTCTGAAAAACGATGTTCGAGGCCCAGATAAACGGATGTGTAGTAGAACTCGCGGATGAGAGGGCGGAATTGCTCATCGCGAGCGCCCCATCCTGTGATGAGAGCAGTTTTTGCCCAGGGCGCACCTATGCGGAAATCCAGCGCAGCGCTCAAGTCGCGCGAATGCAAGTCACGCTCGGTGAAAGGCCCGGTTTCGCGAATCGCGTATCCGCTGACCGAAACCAGATTGTAGAAAGAGCTGGTGTTCATGTACACGAATTGGCGGAATAAGTTCTGATTCATGTCTACCGGATCCAATGAATCGCGACGGATGGTCTCCTGGACTCCAGTGTTAAAAGTCAGCGCATTGTTGCCAATGTGAAAGGTTGGATTTAATCCGAAATTGAAGGTGTAGTCGGTGGTGTCCCTGTTAATAATCGTGTCAGCGCTGGGCAAAGAAATTTGTCCACGGGCGTTGCGAACCTGAAAGAAGCCCGCCGCACCTGGAAGGGCATCGAGGTGCAGATGGTATGCGGTCGTCCACTGAGTCTCAAGTGACGAACGTGGCGTTGGGAGTAATGCTTGTTTACCCGGCAAAGGTGTGGCGACGTCCAGCTTGGCGTCGAGGGGATAAACGGTAGTGTCTTCGAAAATCGGCTGCAAGGAGAAGTCAGAGAGGAGGCTCAAGCGGGAATTGACCCGATAGCCTTCGTCACCCGCAGTCTGCATGAGTTCACGTTCGGCAGTGTCATCTTCTCCTGCCGCATTCGCCGCTTGTGCGAACGCCGTCAGTGCCTGGGGATTGTTATGACGCTGACGGAAAATATTGCCCTTCGCCATCAAATATTCAGAAGACTCCGTGACATCGGAGTCCTTGATTGAAGCGATCTCACCCTCTGCTCGCGTGGTATCTCCTATTGCAAGATAGGTGTTAGTCAGGCCTAACTTTGCGGATGTCTCCGGCGCTCCGGCGTTATCCGCGCGTTGGTAATAATCCTCAGCGAGTTGATAGTCGTGCAGGGCCAAAAATACGTCAGCGGCTTGGGCCCACTCAGCGCCGGTAGGTGGATCGGTCTCGCCGGCGCGAGCTTCCATGATCCCGAGGGCGATTTGCCGTCGCGCATCATCATTTTGACCAGAACACACCATGAGCTTGGCGATGGCGAGTCGTACTTTAAGCGAATCGCGATTGCTGTTATCGAGAGCTTTGCTGAAGTGTTCCATTGCGGCGTTGCGCTCGCCCAACGTGCTCAGCGCGTCTCCCGAAGCCAGATACACCGTGCTCTGATTTTGAGGTTGATTGGCAACATATCGCTCGGCAAGTTCTATGTTCTGCATTGCAGCGTCGCGGTCATGGAGTTCCGCATAGCACCGGGCGAGACTTGCATAGATCAATGGATCGTCTGGCGTAAGCTTCGCAGCAATGTGCAATTCTGTCACTGCATCGGAATACATTTTCTCTCCGAAAAGCGTGTCGGCGAGCGCAAGATGAAGTGAAGCATTGTCCGGGGCGAAGTTCAGCGCCAAACGATATTCTGTGGCTGCATCTTTTAGTTTTCCCAGATCGCCAAATGCTGTGGCTCGAATTAAGTGAATCGCCATGGAGTCACCGAGCGCTTCTTTGGCGACTTGCACTTCACGCAAAGCATTTTTAGCTTGGTGGGAGTCCAAACTGGCATATGCCATTCCAAGATGACCCTCACCATTCTTGGGGTCAAGCTTTAATGCGATTTCAAAGTCCTCCCGAGCCTCCGCCGGGCGATGTAAGTCGTGCCTGACAAATCCGCGATTGACGTAAGCAGTAGCAATATTTGGATCGCGTGTGAGCGCTTCGCTAAAGTCTTTATCAGCTTCTTCCAGTGCTCCGTTATGCTTGTCCACATATCCCTTAAGAAGCGGAATATCAGGTTCCTTAGGCAGTCTGTTTTGATATTGAGATGTCAGGGCCGCGAGTTCGTCATATTTTTCAAGATGAAGCAAATCGTATCCCAGATATACGACGACATCGCGATCGTTCGGCAGTTTCTTGATAGCTTCATGTGCAATATCGCCGGATTGCTGATAATCGCCGGTCCAGCTGTAATAACGTTCTTCTTCCCGCATGACCTGCGAATTTTCCTTTATTTCTACCGTTGCCCGGCCCAGCCACTCTGCTGCCAGCGGGAATTTCTTGGCTTCAATCGCCGCGTTCATGGCACCGGCAATGATTTGACTGTTCTTTGGAGCGATGGCGAAAGCTTTGCGGTAGGAACCCTCCGCTTGCGGGAACTCCCGTTCCGACGTGTAAAGATCGCCTAGCGCTAGGTAGGCGGCATACGATTTCGGTTCCACTTCAGCCAGCTTCTTGAAATATTTCTCCGCCTCAGCATCGCGGCCAACAGTACGAGAGGCAAAGCCCAGAGAAGCTAGGGCCAAGTGATTTGTGGAATCAACCTCAAGTACCTTTTGGTAAAGCTTGATCGCATCTTCGGTGCGGCCCATCTTCACTAATAAATCGCCGCTGAGTTGCAGATTGTTCGGATCGTCGGGGCCAAGCGATAGGGCTTCCTTTAGATCAGCATCTGCGGCCGTAAGGTCGCCATGTTCCATGTTTACGAGAGCCCGCAAACGCAGAAACTCGGGCCGAGATGGCCCGCGCACATCGAGACCTTTGATGGCTGCACTGGCAACCTCAAGATCATGTTTGGCAGCATCCTGATCAGATGCACTCTTTTCTAAGGCCACCAAATTCATTCGCAACGCTATGGGATAGAGCATGCCTTCGGGCGTATCGCTTGGCAGGTGTTCGATCGCGGATCGATATTCCCGAATCGCGTCGTCATTTCTATCTTCTAAGCGTGCGATTTCACCCCGTACGGCATGAAGACGGTAATGGTCAGGATCAATCTGGGCGGCTCGATCAATAAATGGCTGGGAAGCCTCAATGGAACCCGCTGTGACTTCCGCTTGTGCGGCAGAGAGCTGAAGGTTCAAGTCTTTGGGGCGTTCATGAGCAGCTCTAGCATAGAATCGGGCGGATTCCGCGGGGTTTCCACTCAACTGATAGGTGTACGCAAGTTCAGCTAGCACATCAGCACTGGGGTTTCGGATAGTCTGCAGGGAAAGTATGGCAGCTCTGTAATTTCCAGTCTCCCGATAGTATCCAGCGAAAGAACGGGCTATCTCCGGATCATTTGGAGAGTGCTGCTTCGCGAGCGACAAATAATGGTTCGCGAGATCAAACTGCTTCTTGTGCTGATAAGCGGATGCGATTAGAAGCTCGATGCGCGAGGAAGGCTGTAACCCTTCCGCCTTGTTGAGCGTTGAAATTGCTTCATCATACTTCTCTGACCGGAGTTGAATTTCTCCGAGAAGCGCGACGTCGTTGGTCCGCCGCGAATCTGCCGCGATAATGCTGGTGAGGATGTGTTCGGCCTCTGAAGTTTGTCCGGCGCTGTAGTACGCTTGCGCAAGGCCTGACTGCCCTTCTAAGGAAGACGGCTCAATTTTTAATCCACGATTGTAAGAATCTATTGAGAGGTTACGTTTACCCGCCAATCGCGCTGCGTAACCGAGCAGGAACCACAACTGTGCATCTCCTGGGGCTGCTTGGGCCGCGCGTTGTGCATAGTCAACTGCGGCGGGATAGTCGCCATTTTTTAGCGCCTGTTGCGCAGAACGCGCCAAACGAGCGTTCTCAATGTTTGAACCCCATCCTAAAGATTTAGTTTCGGAATTGTGCTCGGAACGACTCGCACTTACTTTGTCGGGCGCGGATTGATTGATTTTGTAAGTCTGGGCGAGAATCGCATGTGTGCTCGACAAAAACAAAAAGCACAACAGCCCGTAGATGAATATGCTTTTCAACTCTAAGCTCCAGTGAAGATACCTATAACGCGACGATTCGATTCGCGATGAGCCGCTCAAGTTGGCTGATAACCGAGAGTCCCTAAGGGCAACCCGTAGATAAGCCCGTGAATCCAAAGCGCGCGGAGAAAATTGTGCAGCGCGTTAACACATCTGAGTTTCGTGCCGTACCCCTGAGTGTCATCTTCTTAATGGCCTTCGGTATCCATGCGCCGCTATTGCTCATGAAGCTGCCGCTTAAGTCGTATGACACAAATTTTCATATTTTTTTCGCGTCCCATTACTTGCACCATTGGTTTGAGCCCTGGAATACGAAGTGGTATGCGGGTTTTTCACAAACGACTTATCCCCCGCTGCCCCAGCAATGGGTCGCAGTTTTGTCGCATGTTTTCGGCTTGGAAATGGCCTACATGGCAGTGCAGTTCATCGGGATATTGTTGTTGGCGCTGGGAGCGTATCGTTTCGCGAGATTGTGGGTTGATGAACGATCAGCATCGCTGGCGGGTCTAGCTGCTGTTTTTCTCGGCGCAGAATGCTTCTTGGTGTATTCGGCGGGACAACTCTCGACAACTTTTGCAGCCCCGTTATACCTGAATGCGCTCCCATATTTATATGAATGGTTGCGCCGGAACGACTGGCGCGCGCTTTTAAAAGGGGCTGCGCTAAGCGTAGCAGCTGCGGTTGCCCATCATGCGACTTTACTCTTTGGGTCATTGTTATTTGCGGCTCCGGTAGTCGCGCTTGCGTTCCTCGATCGTAAGTCTGACGAAGAGGAAGCTGCGTCTAAGAAGGGCATCATCCTCAGGTCTATTGTGGCTGCTGGCATCGTGGGTGCTGCCATAGCTGTCGTCCTCTTGCCATTCTGGATTGCGCTGATTAAATATCCGGTCACGCAAGTGCCAATCCCACATCCCAGCCGCGCGAACTACATTTTGAGTCCGCAATGGGGGCTTAATTATTTTGTTGTTCCTTACGGCGCAATGATTATTGCTCTGCCGTTTGTCGTGTGGCGAGGCGCGTCGATTTCACGACTCAGGCCGTTGCTGCTTGGATTTTGGCTAGCTTTTCTATTGGGGCTGGGCGGTACGACCCCCGTCGGTAGAATTTTGTTAGGGCGCGCTTTTGAAGTTTTGACGATGGAGCGATTCACCTATTGGGCGAGTCTTCTGGCTCTACCCTTTGTCGGTTTATTGGCGAAAGAGTGCATTGTTCGTTTTCGGATGGCGGGCATTGCCACGCTCACTATCGCAGCCGTATTTACATGTGCCCTTGCCGTGGCATGGTCAACTTACAAACCAGCCGATGCAGTTGATTTCAGGGTGGACTCAACGGCAGCCTGGTTAAATCGTGACGGACATGACCGGTATCGCTATATAACCCTCGGCTTCGGCAATAAGATTTCACGCCTCGCCATGATGACCGATGCGAACAGCGTTGACGGCGAATGGAATTCGGGTCGCATGCTCCCGGAACTTACAGAGCATGGCGGAGGCGCACTGACCAGTTCAAAATATTTTGGTAAAGCAGGACTCGACGCATTGAGCGCCATTCTTCATCATGCCGATCATTATGGATTGAAATGGGTCTTCGTTCGGGATCCTTATTACGAGCCATTGCTCGTTTTTGCCGGATGGCGAAGAGTGGACGATCTTGAAGATCGTACGATTTCGGTCTGGGGAAAAGAAGATGTTCCACCGGCTACGCCGCTCAATGCACCGCAGATTCCTCCGGCATGGCAGGGATTGTTGTGGGGAACACTTCCGATCGGCAGCAGTATTTTGGCGATGCTCCTACTCTTGATTCCCGCGCGAAAACGGCAAGAGCAGCGAGCAATTCAACCTGCGTCTTCCGGCGACGAATTGATCTTCGGGAGGCTGGCGTCGTGAACCGAAGTACTTTATTTGCGCTTTTCATCGCAATTACGACGGTAGGCCTGGTTGTCGTGGGAACCATCTGGCCAGTGCACACGGCCCAGGCTATGGCCGGGGCCGGATATTCATTTAATGGGTCGTCGGAGCCGCAATCCGCAGTGACAAATTTACTTGCTGAAGTTGGCAGTCACGATTGGAATGCCGCTTATGAAAGTCTGGCTAACCGCTCTGAGTTTTCCGAAGCGGACTTCATTCACGATCTGAATGGAGGCTATCCAAGCCTTCGCACCTATGCGACCCTGGCGGATTTTTCGGTCCAACCATTGCATGTTTTGGAGGATGAGGGCAAATTTCGAGTTAATTTACGGTGGTCGTCAGTGGTCGGGGTGTTTCAGGAATCACGCGACTTGCGAGTTGCGAAAGAAAACGGTCGATGGAAAGTTGTATGGCCGCTTGTGGCGGAGCAGAGGGTTCCTCCGCAGGTGATTCCAGTGAACTATCTGCGCTGGGATGTGATCTACCGGGGCCCCGGCGACGATTGGGCTGCGCAAAATGTGGAGTCACCACATGTTCGCATCATTGATATGCGGCCGATTGATCGTGGAAATGGTGTATCAATTTTGGGCGAAATTTTGAATGAAGATACGGTGCCGGCATTCGTCACGGTGAAAAGCACGCTCATCGGCAAGGATAAGGAAGTGCTCGGGACCGAAGACTCCTTCGACAAAATTTCGCACGTACTTTTGCCCAAACAGGTTTCTCCTTTTCGGATTGATTTTCCGAACGTGGCTTTGTCGCAAGTGGACAGCGTGAAAATGCAACCCTCCTCGAGTTTGATCGCAGCCTCGGCGGATCCGGTGATTGAAATAGAGAATCAGAAGCTATCTGGTGCCCCGCATACTTCGCTGACTGGTGAACTGCGAAACGAGAGTGGGCAAATCGTTAACATCATGCACGTTATCGGCACTTTCTACGATAACCGTGGGCAGCTGCTCTGGGTCGGAGACTCTTACGAGAATCGGGCTCTTCTTCCCAACTTGCCTGCCAAGTTCTCAATTAACGTGCCCGTGGATATTGCGGATAAAGTCGCCACTTTTCGCGTGGTGACCAGTTCCTACAGTTCGACCCTACTCTGATGACTCAATCACGGACAATTTGCGTCGTTCTATTCCTGTCGTTATCGATCTGGACGCAAAGTGCGTTTGCCGCCAGCGTATCCGTTCCAAGGAGTGCTGAGGCTGGGCGGACCATAACTATCAGTACCGACGGGAGCGGCGTCGGGCATCTTTACATTGTGGGGCCGAGCGGCGCAGTAGAAAGGACAATCCAGTTAGGGGCACGAATTTCCATTCCGCCTGATGAGATCTCTAACGCTGGCCACTACACGGTTTTTTTGATCACTTCGACCTCCACCGAGACTGCAGACCTTGACATCACTTCTTCGCCCGAAGCTGCATCTCTGAGTTTTCTCGCCAGGCCATCCCGGCTGCCGGTCAGTTTGCAAAAAGGAGTTGGCGGGGTGGCTTACATATTTGATGCCTACCATAACTTAGTTATGCAGTCTCAACCCGTCCATTTTCAACTAACTCTTCCGAACACGGCTCCAGAAATTCATACCGTGGATAGCCATCAAGGAGTCGCCTGGATCCAAATGGATTCTTCCGCACGCGCGGGCAACGCCAGCTTTGAAGCGGCAGTGGGCAAGGGAACGTCTTTGCGAGTTTTGCAAGAGGTCCCAGGAGATGCATGCCAACTTCGCATGTCAGCGCGCCCGGTAGGCGACCGGTTACATGTTCAGACAGCGCCGCTTCGCGATTGTACGGGTAATCTGGTCGCCGACGGTACGATTGTGACATTTACTGAGATTTATGACGGCAACCGTTCGACTGTGGATGCGCCTCTAAAGAACGGCATTGCAGAGGCAGATATCCCGGCGAACAGAGGTGCGGTAATTACCGTAGCGGCTGGGGAAGTCCTTGGTAATCAACTCCGTTGGAATGGTGGCCAGTGACCGATGGGAGTAACAACGAAAAGACGAGCTAAAACCATAGAGCAGTTCGCGATTGTTGTGTGCATGCTGTTGTGCCTGGCAGCGAATACGCTTGCCGACGCTGCGCCGCAACCACTCGTTCAAGTTGACGTTCCTCCTTCTTTCGGGCCGCGTCCGCTCGAAGATCAGACAAGAGACGCGGTAGTTCGCGACTATCTGAAGTGCTGGAAGACGATGTCTCAAGCGCTCCAGGAAAACAATCTCAGCGTGCTTGATTCAGCATTTACTGGTATCGCCAAAGAGAAGCTTGCAGGCGTTATTAGTCAACAACAGAAAGCGAACCTCACTACCAGCTATCGGGATGGCTCGCACCATCTTAGGTTCGTCTTTTACTCGCCCGAAGGCCTTTCTATTCAGTTGCTGGATGACGCGGAGTATGACGTTGAGGTTTCCGATCGTGGAAAAACGCAGGCCATGCGGCATGTTAAGGCGCGATATGTGGCGGTCTTAACTCCAACTGAGGTGAGTTGGAAGGTAAGGATTTTACAGGCAGATGCCGGGGTCGAAGATAACGTGACAGCTAAGAGATAGGCAGTGTATTTGGAAGGATTTTAGGAGCCCTCAGATGATTTCAATCGTCGTTCCCGTCTATAACGAAGAGGAAATAATCCCCCAACTTCACGAAGCGGTGGCTGATGCCATGAAGAACATCGGAGAGGAGTGGGAGGTCGTGTATGTGAACGATGGATCACAAGACTCCTCACTGAACATGCTGCGGGATCAGCAGACGTACGATCCTCATATTGTTGTTGTAGATCTCTCCCGTAACTTTGGCCACATGGGCGCACTCGCCGCAGGTCTGCAGACCGCAATAGGCGATGCCATCGTCTTGATGGATGCTGATTTGCAGGACCCTCCCAGCGTCATCCCAGAATTCGTGCGAGCCTGGCGCGATGGCGCGCAGGTCGTCGCCGGGGTTCGACGCAGCCGTCAGGAGGGTCGTAAAGTCCTCGCTGTTCTGTTCCCTATTTTCTATCGCGTACTGGGTGCACTATCGGATTTTCCGATTCCTTTGGATTCAGGCATTTTTGGCTTGCTGGATCGTAAGGCAGTCGATTCTATAAATGGACTCCGCGAGCGGAACCGTTACTTGCCCGGCTTGCGTGCGTGGGTCGGCTATAGGACGGCGATTGTTTATTACGATCGACAGGACCGAATCGGCGGGGAGGGGAAGCTCACTTTTCTCAGCCGCATCAAGTATGCAATGGATGCGATTACCAGCTTCAGTTACAAACCCTTGCGCTTGAGCTTTGTGTTGTCCGGACTCGCTTTGGCCGCTGCGGTAATACTAAGTATTGTGGCTGCTGCCACCAGCACGCCTACACTCACATTGACGTCCGGTATTTCGGCCACGGTTTGTCTGGTGGGTTCGCTCATTTTGCTAAGCTTGGGATTATTGGGCGAATACATGGGCCGCGTTTATGATGAAATCCGCAGCCGTCCACTCTCGATCATTAATGAGGTGCATCGTTCGTCCCACGTCCGGCAACGTGTGCTCGAGACTTGGCAAAGAGATGGTCGCAGGTCAGCCTCTTCGGCAGCCTAATCAACTCAATTTCCGGCTGCTTTTTCTTGTTCAGGCTTACACTTCGCGAGCCCGGCTTCGATCGCCGAGCCTTCCTCATAATCGTTCCATGTCGCAATGAGGAGGAAGGGAAGTGGACGGTCTGGAGTGTAGTACTGTGAAACGAGATTCATGGTATCGACAAGTGTGGCGCCACAGCGCTGCGACATGTGGCGGTTCAGGCTCCAGGAGGCTTTGGTATCGTCAAAGCCCGCCCATGCCGCGCCGACGGCGATCTTATCAGGATATTGCGTCGTCATCTTCGTATAAAACGCCCGCAAGTAGTCTTCTCCCCAATTACTTCCGTCCGCTGCCCAGCCTTTTTTCCCCGGATTAATCCAGGCAAAGAAACCGTCGAAGTCGGAGACGTATGGCGTTTGCCGTTGTTCATAAATCAATAATGGAGGCTGGTCCCACTTGTCCACGACTTCTCGTAGGCGATGCCAATTTGTGGTGCCGCCTTTGGGAAAAATGAAGATCACCGGCCGATTGTTGTACATGAGATAGGCGGAATGTCCGGGCGAATCTGGAGCAAGGTAAGTCGTGTTGAATTTCTGAAATGCAGCTAAAGCGTCATCGGTTGCCTGGTCCGTGGCGCCTTCTGTTTCGTCATACATCATGGCGACGTGAAAATTCATTTGCGCTGCAATGGATTGCATAAGTGCGTAGCTTTGATCAATGAAGGGTTCTCGATCCCCATACCAATCCACGACGAAGCCTGAAATCCCCATGTTTTTTGCTTCTTCGATTTGTTTGCGTATCTCAGCCGGGTCATGGGAAGAATAGCCGACAGAAATATGCTCTGGATGGCCGAACCAGGGCTCATAAACGGCCAGAGTCTTGGTGACAGGAGTGTTCGTGGGAAGGTTCGAAACCATGGCCGGCTTGTAATGTGTGGGAGCGCAGGCTTGGAGCAAAAGAATTCCCACAACTGCGAGAGCAATTTTGCTTTGTTTCCTCATGGATGCTGCCGATTAGAGGCTTCGACAACACTTTGGGTTGTCGTCTTTTACTGAAAGTAAACCCCGAAAATGCATGAGTCTAGGCAGCAGACAAAGCGGCTTTTGCATCAGAATCGCGTTCCCCCTAACGCGGGGATTGCAATCGTGAACGAATCTTCCACAGTCGAAGGCAGAAGCCTGCAGGCACGGGTACTTTCCGGCAGCTTCGTCCTGCTTGTTGGTTCTGGTTTCGCCACTGCAATTAATTTCATCTACAACATCGCGGTAGCACGATTTCTCGGCCCCACTGATTTCGGCAATGCGAGTGCCGTTTATACGCTGCTGATTCTTGTCTCGGCTGTCACCCTTTCTTTTCAAATTGTCTCCGCCAAAATGGTTGCCCGACAGGGCTCACCGCAAGAGCGTAGCAATGCATATCACGAATTTCATAGCAGTTCGTGGGCGTGCGGACTCATTCTCGGTCTTCTGTTTTCGCTCTTCCGAAGTTCCATTACAGAATACTTGCGGCTCCAAGACCCAACGTTGGTCGTGCTCTTGGGTGCCGGAGTTGCCTTTTATATCCCCTTGGGAACGCGGCGTGGATATTTACAAGGTACCTGCGGATTCCGGGGGCTTGCCAAGAATCTCGTTTTGGAAGGATTTGTCCGCTTATGCGGATCGCTCCTGTGCATGGGGCTCGGTTATGGCGTGCGGGGTGTGATCGCGGCCAATGCTGCGGCAGTTGCCACCGCCTACGTATTTGCGCTGCCTCGACTTCCTAATGCATCGGGAGAGCGAATCGTTATTCCGAATGCGTTTCGCGAGGCGATGCAGGCGATTGTATTTTTTGTGGGGCAAGTGGTCATTAACAACTGCGACATTGTCGTGGTTAAACATTTTTTCCCTCCCAATCCTGCCGGCCTCTATGCCGCAGTGGCTTTGGTAGGACGTGTCGTATTCGCGTTCTCCTGGGCGATTGTGAACACCATGTTCCCCATCGTGGCCAGCGCGCGCAAGAAAGAAGAACAAGAGAGCCGCAAAGTCTTGGGAATGTCGCTACTGCTGGTTTTGGGAATCGGAGCCGTTCTGGCTCTCGGTTTACGCACTGCGCCCGGTTGGATATGGACTGTACTTTTCGGCAACCAGTTCGCTACTACAGGCAAATACGGATTGCCGTATCTCCTTTCCCTCTATGCCGCGACCACCTGCGTGTATTCGCTGAGTGTGGTCATGATTGCCTACGAAATGTCGCACAAGATTGCTAATACAAGCTGGGTCCAACTCATGTTCAGCGCCGCTCTTATCGCGAGTATCTACCGCTACCATCGTTCGTTACAACAAGTTATTCTCGTTCAATTAGTCATGATGAGCATCCTTCTGCTGATCGTGGCTATACCTTTTCTTGCAGATTGGCTGCGACGCAGGAGAAGCTCAAGCGACGCATTCTCCGCTTCAAGGGAACTGAATTGGCTCCGCAGTACGGTCGAGAATGAAGTCATTGGAGAATTCCTGCATACAGATTTTCAAGGACTTGAATTTGAAGACTACAGGCAGTCTCTGGCTAAAGTGGTAGATACTCCAAACTACGATGACGCAATCGAGAATGCTACCCGGCGTGCTCTGTTTTATCTGCGGCATGGTTCGCTGTGGAGAGAAATTCCAAAAGATACTCAATGGTTCGAAACCGAATTAAAGCCGGCTCATTTTGACCGCATCCGCGTTTTTCCGCGAGCGCAATGGAGAAAGCTGGCGCGGGGCGACTATTCGCTGCCACGCATTATCAAGTCGATCGAATCGGGAGAAGCTGCGAAGTCGGCAGACTCTGCGTTTCTTCAGAAAATCAAGGATCTGCAAGATGCGGGGCCCCACGGGAATGAGCGCGGCGCGATTATATTGATCGGGACGTCGGAGAGCGGCCCATGGACCGTTCTTGATGGTAATCACCGGCTGGTTGCTTCCATTCTTACATCGCCATCATCAGTGGAACGTTTCCGTTGCTTCTGCGGTGTTTCTCCTCGAATGGTGTATTGCTGCTGGTATAAGACTAACTTCTCAACGTTAGTCCGATATGCAGCCAATCTCCTCCGGTACAGCCTGCATGATCCCGAAAAGGACCTCCAACGTTTGCTTGTCGCGGACGCCGGACAGCCACTCATAGGAATATCCGACAGTGGCATACAGTGAGGCCCTCAGACAATTACCGAGTTGACCGGATGGAAGCTTGTGCGCCGCGCAGCTAATGTTTAGTGGAGTATGAGGAAAGTGCGGCCATGATGAAAAGTAGTGTTGTGATCAAGGAAGTACCAGGCAAATTTGTTGCCGGCGATGCATGGTCATTTTTTGAAGAGACCAAACCCGCATTGAAGAGACGGCGTCCGACTGTTGTTTTTGATTTTTCGCAGGTAACCGCGATCGACCGTTCGGGAATTCTTGTTCTGGTGAAGTGTCTTGAAGAGGCACTCAAGCAGAATGGCGATGTAAAACTGGCATCCGTACCCGCAGAGTTGGCGTGCACACTCCAGCAAACAGGCCTCGACCAGATCTGCGATGTTTATGACACTGCGCAAGAAGCCTCGGACAGCTTTTATGAAGATGGTTGGGCTGAGGAAATCTATGCGCATAAATTCGCAACGAATGCGGTTTATTCCAACGGCGACTGAACTCGGGCGATTGAACACTATGCGTAAAAAAGGCACTAACGGCGCATTGCCTAGGCGGACGAGGCAGATGAGGAGCGCTTTGTTGATAGCATGTCTCCTGTCCTACTTCGTAAGTTCCGCAGTTGCGCAGCAATCGCCCTCAAATGAAACGCAATTGTTGCCTGAAAATCCTACAGTAGCGCCGGAGCCCAGCCAAACCGCACCCTCGAATGTTCCTGTAGGAACCGCTGTTGCACCGGCCGTTCCAGTTACGGGCGTAGCAGCCTTTAGCCCAGCAGGGGCCGCGATTGCGCCAGCCAAACAGCACAGAGTCCGCACGATCCTAATCAGTGTTGGCATCGTTTTGGGGACGGCGGCGGCCGTAGGTACAGTGGTCGCACTTGCGAATGCCAGCCCGAGCCGTCCTCCAGGCGCTCGTTAGCCCGATTGATTGCAATGAATTCCCCAGTCCAGCCACTCAGCGTTAGCTTTTCCGGAATTGACGGAGCAGGCAAGACTACGCAAATTGAATATTTGCGGCAAAGTCTTGTAGCGAGCGGCAAGAAAGTAAGCCTGATTCGATTTTGGGATGATGTTGCGACGTTTAAGCGCTTTCGCGAAGCATCGAGTCATGCATTATTTAAGAGTGAAAGCGGGGTTGGCACTCCAGACTGTCCTGTAAATCGCCAAGATAAAAATGTCCGAACGTGGTACATGACACCAATGCGTTTGTTTCTGTACCTATTGGATTCTCTGCATTTGAATCTCATCTTCCGACGCTCCAAGCGAAGCTCTGCGGATGTCGTGATCTTCGACCGCTACATTTACGATGAATTAGCGAATCTGAATTTGGTTGGTTCGATTGGCCAGCGGCTTTATGCCCAATGGGCATTGCGATGGACAAGCCAACCAGATGCGGCAATCCTGCTCGATGCCGATCCCGCGCACGCGCGAGCGCGCAAACCCGAGTATCCGTTAGATTTTTTGATTCGCAACCGCGAGGCTTATCTCGGCCTAAGCCGAATGACACCGGTGATGAGAGTTGTTCGTTGTCAGTCGATTGCCGCCGCAGCTGCCGAAATTTACGAAATTACGAACGCGGCTTAGCGTAAAGAAAAAACGCGGATGGCGAAAGCCATCCGCGTGTCGCCTTCTACCAATAAGTAAACGAGAAGTTGTCAACATACGTTGTGTAAGGCGATTGCTTGGAATTGCCATCCATCTGATAGTTGACCGTGATTCCCCACCATCCGCTTGGACAGGATCCAGGAGCGTAGTATTTATTGATGGTATTGGTCACACCATTCAAAGTAATGGATTGGAATAGCAGGGTATTGTCCGATTCGCGTTGTGCTTGAATGGTGAGATGGTTCCAACCGTTACTAATGGGATTGCATGAGAATCCGGTGGGAACCCATTTGGAATTTACGTTGTCCCAGATGTCCCATTCGTTGCCACCCGCAATTCGGCATTGATTTCCCCAGATCAAACTGAGTCCGTTAAAGTACATGCTGATATCAAATTCCAGCACCTGCGACAAAGACAAATTCGATCCGTAGAAATAAGCGTCGTAGGTGAAATTGTGCAGAGTGGGCAACAAGGTGTGGTTGTTGTCTGGAATGCCTTGGGTGGAGTTTTGGCCAATCAGGGCATTCGTCCACAAAACATCGGAATAGGGCGTATTCCCCCCGATATTGAACTGAGACGCATTGCCACTCAGGGATGGCGACGTAATGTGTTGTTCCATGGACCAAGTGACCCCTGATCCGCATTGGGTGCATGTGTTGTAATCGGGTGGATATTCCCCGTAGGACTTCCACCCGCCACTGGCTTGCAGAGCAGAGAGCGTCTTGCCGTTTCCGCTACCCCCTGTGACCGTAATTTTGACGGGAGTGTAGGCTGCTCCACCACAATGGTCCCACTCCTCCACGACCGTGTTGTAGGTCCCGGGATTGAATGACAAATTGGTATTGAGGCTTGCGCCCTGCACCACATAGGTCAGGACGTTATTGACATAAACGCCCATCGACGCTACCCCTTTATTGCAAGTGGTCGAAGCGGTCGCGACGTAATTCACAGGAGACCCTACTGAACCGCCGTTTGTGGGAGAAGAAACCCAAACACCGCTTTGGCTACTCACGGTAATCGCGATCGGCGTATACGTGGCCCCACCGCAATAGTCCCATTCTTCGACAACCGTGTTGTATTTTCCAGGACTGAGCGGCCAGCTTGTGTTGAGTGCGGCGCCATTTTGCACATATACAAGTTGATTATCAACGTAGAGCCCCATGGAGGCCACGCCTTTAGTGCATGTGTTTGTTGTAGCAGTTGCGGAATAATATACAGGCGAACTGACCGTCGCCCCGTTGGCAGGTGTGTTCACCGTAACTGTCGCAAGACCCGGTATTGCCCATGCCGCGAATAAAAAAATCGTAAGCCATTTCGTCATTCCTCATTCCTCCATGTCGGTTGGAAACGCACACTCAGGAAAACGTGCGACTCGTTTTGGGATCCAAAGGCACCTAATCAAAATGAAGTTCGGCCTTCATCCTAGTAAGGTAAACCCCTGAGTTTTCGCTGTGACAGTGGCGCGTGTTTATCGAAAAGTAATACGGTCTTTGCACACGGTCAATCAGGAGATCCCTTAGACGCGTATCCAAAGGTGCATTCTGAAATTAGGGTAAGGGTGAAAACTATTTGAGTCTAGATATCAGAAGGGCTGATTGCAGCTATAGAGGAAGATTTTGGCTAGTAGTGCCGCGAAACGACACCACTGCCAGGTTTTATCGCGAATTTACCAAATTCCTTTGTCACTTCCAGTAATTTTTTGACCCGCGGCGGCGGCCACGGCAAGGCAAGGGAGAAGACTTAGTCTGGCCGTACTGGCCACATGCCCATGCAAGAGCATGGATGTCAGTTGAGAGGCGTAAAGCTTCATGGAGTGGGGCGCTATCGAAATACGTAGGAATCCATTGCGGAAATAAACTTGGTCAGCATTGAATTTAGCGGATGAGCGGACCCAGCGGGGGAGTTCAATGCCGAATCCCCGGTACGTGCGTACATAGTCAGACACGATCACAAGAAACGTAGCTGTTCCCTCCCAAATGCCGGCCTGGGAAGCCGTGTCACGCAGTTTTTCGTAGTCCACACCGATTGGATCGTTTTCGAGAAGATGCAGGGTGTCAAAAATATCGCATAGCCGCGCGTAGAAATGACGGTACATTCGCTGTAAGGTGCAGATCATCAATCGATCTTCGGGGGACGCCACACGAAATGTCTTTTCTGCCAGCTGTAACTGCCTTGCACGTGCGGCCAAGCCATTGGCGAAGACCACATGTTCGCCCGTTTGTCCAAGACGGCCCATGTGAATTTCCACAAGCTCCGGGAGACCTGGGACAATGAAGTTCCATTTATTTGCCAACCGATCACCCCAACTGCGAGGCGCGAGCCTGGCATTGAAGCGTGCTTTCATCAGATCAATAATTTTGCGGGGCTCGGAGTTCGTATATAAATCCAAGTCACTGCCCAAATCTGGCCAGTGATCCAATGATTTGATAACCGTCACATCACGCTGATTTTCTTCAAATACGGTGCAAATCCTAGCAAGAAAGCCAACTGCATTTTCGACTCTTGCCTGCTCGCGGTTGAGGGCATCGCACGCCCATGCCGCACGATCCTTTTGCCATTCGATTTGGGTATAAATGGGCAAGGCGCGCATGAGTACATGGTGCGACTGAGCCAATGCAAGCATCTTGTCGAGAGTCTCCGATCGAAGAGCCTCAGGCTGAATTTCAGTCTCCGGAGTGGGGCTCAGCAAGAGTTGCGACAGCACAACAACTTCAGGCGGAGAATTAAAAACTCCAGCAGAAGAATCAAATGAACTAACTTTGAATGTGGGTGTGGTCATAAGTTCCTTATTGAGGAGTTGTGGAAGCATCTGGCGGAGGCTCTATAACTGGAGAATCGTCGCGGTTCCTGAGGACGACGGGCGTATTTTCTTTTCTTCGTTCTTGTTCAAGAACAGAAAGTTTCGTTCCGACTTGCTGTGAACTTCCGCTCGCTGTGGAGGCGACATTAGAACCTTCGGCCTCACGGCGAGTCGCCAAACCTACTGCTGATGAGGAATCCTGGGCCAGTTTGGCGCGTTCATAAAAGAACTGCGCCGTTTCGGAGTCACCGTTGGTCTCTGCCAAAAATCCTTCATTATTCAAAGAAAATGCACTGGACGGATCGAGACTGTATGCTTTTTGGAAATCTTGTGACGCCGTCGTCCAGTCATTGCGGTTAATGGCTGCCACACCCTGTACATTGAGCAGGGATGCCTGCGCTTGCGCCGTACTTGCAGATCGGAGGCGTTGCTCCACCGTGGCGGCATTGGCGCTAGCGACCTCACTTACCGGTTTTCCACGCCATGCGGCGCCGGTGGACGTGACCACAGATGCTTGCGATGAATGAATGGCGGCCGCTCGGCGGTACGACTTCTCGGCATCGGCAAAGTTGCCTTGCGCTTCCTGAGTAACTCCGAGGTTGTTCAGCGTGAATGCATTTTGCGGATCGCGCGTTAGCGTCTGTCTTAGAACGAACTCCGCTTCCCGGGGCTGACCCGATTCCAAAAGCTTTATGGCGTCAATATTTGCCTGGTTCACGCGCAGCTCGCGATCATCGATTCCTAAGGCTGCTTTGCGCATCGGCTGCCCTTTTAGAGAACGGACATTCGTGCGATCGATGGTCGCGTCGGTAGCTTGTTCGACTGCTAAGCCGTAGAACTTTTGTGCGCGATCCAAGTTTCCCTGGAGTTCTGCGGCGTAGCCAAGGTTGTACAAGGTGAAGGGATCACTGGAATCGTACAAATAAGCTTTCATGAACGCGGCTTCCGCTTTGGCGTATTGGTGTTTTTCAATTTCCGCAACGCCTTCGCGATTTAACTTTTGGACCGGGGTCAAGTGGCTGCGCCGGGGGAAGGTGATTTTAAGTTCTTTGTCCGCGAACGCGCTCTGCCAGGGCAGAAAAACTACGAGTTGCCATAAGAGACACGCGGCGCAAAGGTTGGCTAATCGGCTCATATTTTGAAAATAATCCCCAAAGGCTCCTATTGGATGCAAACATGGCAAATCTGTTGCCACTAGCTCGCCGCTTATTTGGAGCTCCTCAGACCACGCATTTCAATTCCGAGGCATCAAAAACGTCACGAAAATGAAAGTGTTTCTATTAATGAAGGCATTGCCATTCAAAGACTTGGTGAAACCCTTGTGGATGCTTCCCATGCTGCTTATATGCGCAGCGTTTGGGCAAGCGACTTCATTAGCATCGAGTGATGCCGCGGATTCATTGCCGGCCGCGCCAACTGTTGTTAGTAGTCAACAATCTCCGGTCAAGCCATTGCCAGATCTTCCGGCTATGCCGACGGGAAAATCGACAGTGGTGGGCGGTGAGATTAAACAGTTGGATCGGGTCCGCGATCAAATTGTTCTACGCGTATTTGGCGGTCACGATGTGAAAATCGCTTTTGACGTCCGCACGCAGATGTATCGTGATGGCAAATTATGCCAAGTCAAAGACCTTCATCCCGGCGACCACATTTCAGTGGAAACCATGCTCGACGGAAGTACAGTATTTGCGCGAAGCATTCATGGTTTGACGCAAGCTCCCGACGGTGAAATGCAAGGGCAGGTCATTCAATTTGATCGCAGTCGCGGGGTGCTTCTGTTGCGCGACTCTCTATCTTCCACGCCGGTCAAATTAGGAGTGCCCGCCGACACAAAAATCACTGGCGTTGGACAGGCGGCAAATGCCAGCATAGGGGATTTAGCACCGGGAACCTTGATTGCAGCTGATTTTCGAGCGGGCGGCGGAGGAGTCGCGAAACATATCTCGATACTTGCGACGCCTGGCAATTCGTTCGTGTTTCGTGGATGGATCGCTTTTCTCGACGTCCACTCGGGAAGACTGGCAATTATCGATCCCCGCGACCAAAAAAGATATGACGTCACGTTCGACCAAAGTCGGTTGCCTGCGGTTGCTACATTGCGAGAAGGAAATGAGGTAACCGTGCGTGCGAATTTTGACGGCAGTCTTTACGTGGCTTCGCAAATTGCCCTCGCCGCAGCAAGCCCCGAACCCTAGAAATTTATTTGAAACGATATCCGACTTTTAGTTCGCAGCGGTAGACACTAGTCTGGTCCTTGTTGTGACTCAACGTGCATTCTCCCCAGCTAAGCGACAAGGATGGACTGAGTGGGAAGACTATTTGCTCGCCGTTGACTTCGGCTTCGAGGCTCGGCCCTTCAGCAGCGACCGGAAGACTAAAACTTAGCGAAGGTCCAAAAATCACTGGGTATGATTCGCGGACGAGATCGCTCACCATCGTGCGCACGACTTCCGCTTCGATCAAGAACGTGGCCGTATCTGACCATGCTCTGGCGCTAAGATCCAACTGTCGGCCGTCGTCGGTCACAACTTCGCGTTCAATCTTGGTGAAAGGGCACGGCCCCGCTATGCAAGAAACGCGAATATTGCGAAACTCATTACCTTCGCCTGCGTCCAACTGCGTGGCCGCAATATTTGCTCTCCATTTGCCGTCCGGCGAGCAAGGAGCACCACCTCGGCAGGGAATATTGCCTTTATTTATTACCTCAAATGTTTTGACGGCGCTGCCGATATCTGCCGTCGTCGTCGTTTTGACCAAATAGCGCACACGTACGTTTGCAATTGTTTGCTGCGGCTGCCTCCCATCATCGCGGGCGCTTTTATTTAGGGGGACAAGCCTCGCGATGTACAGCTTGTCTCCGATGAAATCTTCCAGTTTCAGCGGCTGATAGTCTCCATGCTGAAATTCAAGGGTAATCGCTTGCCGTCGGCGGAAGCCTTTTGGGAGGATCAGAGTAAATTGCCCCAGCTGATCTGAAGTTGCATTACTCTGAGTCGCCCCAGCTATCGCCGTTATTTTCACACCCGTAATTGGGCTCTGTTTGTTGGGATCCGCGTCTTGGCGTAATACTGCGCCCACGATGGTCACGCGTCGATGTTTCCGAACGATGGATAATGCGATCCAAAGCGCGGCGACAAGAACGAACACAGAAGCCGATATCGCGGTAATGTTTACAAATCTTTTCACTGGAGCGCAGGGTACGGCAAAGTGATAAAAAACTTTAGATGAAAGACCTTATATCCGCGTTTCGCCATCTAAAATTGTACGATGGCCGGCTACGCTCCGCGATCTCGAGGGCTTTCTCGTCGCGAATTATTAAAGCAGATTGCCGGAGCCGGTTTGTATCTTCCGTTCGTTTCGGGTGCGGCCATCGGCTCGCCACTTTTTCAGAACATCGAAGCCTCAACGACGAGTGTCCAAGGGCTATCTCCCGAAGATGATCGCTTACTCGAGGAGATAGAGAAAGCGCATTTTCAATATTTCTGGGATCAGGCCAATCCACAAACGGGATTGGTGAGAGATCGGTGCAATGCTCACACCAACGACAACAGTATCGTAGCCAGCATCGCAGCGACGGGTTTCGGCTTGACGGCATTATGCATAGGCGAAAATCGGCATTATGTGTCCACGGACGATGCGCGCAATCGCGTTCTTGCGACGCTTCGATTTCTTTGGAAGAAACTTCCAACGCACCGCGGATTTTTGTATCACTTCGCGAATGTGAATACCGGTGAACGGGTGTGGGATTCGGAAGTGTCATCGGTGGATACGGCCATTCTTCTTTGCGGCATTCTCACTTGCAGAGCCCACTTCGAAGCGCATTCCGAAATCAGCAATTTATCGTACGAAATCTTCAACCGCGTTGATTGGACATGGCTCTCGGAAGATACAACTTTGCTGCCTCATGGCTGGCGCCCTGAGACCGGTTTTTTGCCGTATCGATGGGATTACTACAGCGAACTAATGATGATGTACTTACTGGGGCTTGGTTCGTCGGCCTATCCGCTAAATGTGGACGTGTGGAATGCATGGAAGCGTGTGAAATTTGAGTATGACGGGCTGCGTTATATCGGTTCATTTGCTCCTCTGTTCGTTCACCAGTATTCGCAGGCTTGGTTTGATTTTCGCAACAAACGGGACAAATACGCAGATTACTTCGAAAACTCGACGATTGCGACAGAAGTGCATCGCAGGTTTTGTATTGAACTAGCGAAACAGTTTCCCGATTACTCCGATGATTTGTGGGGGATAACCTCATCTGATTCCCAACTCGGCTATGTCGTTTGGGGTGGACCGCCGGCGCTCGGGCCGATTGATGGAACAGTCGTACCTTGTGCAACAGGGGGTTCGCTTCCGTTTCTCCCGACGGCGACGTTGAGAGTGCTTCACAACATACGCAATCGCTATCCCGTCGCATGGAGCCGGTACGGTTATGTGGATGCATTTAACCCTCTTAAACAATGGTATGGCCACGATGTCATCGGGATTGATTTAGGAATTACATTACTAATGGCCGAGAATTTGAGAACGAATTTTGTGTGGGAGACGTTTATGAAAAATGCCGAGGCGACTCGAGGTATGGAGCGCGCCGGATTTCAGCCCTACACGCCTTCCAAAAAGCCCTTGTTTTAATTTATTTCGATCACAGCGAGGCCGTGGGCTGGCAGGGAAATTGTCAGCCTTTTATCTTGGATCTTTGCTTTTGCTGCTTGAGGCAGTTCCGCCGCTTTTTGTAAGTCTTTAATTTGTCTTTCGGTAGGAAATTGAGGCGACCCCATATTCTTGTAGGTTCTTCGAACATTGCCATGTTCTTCATCAACCAGGGAAATCGAGGCATGCTTCACATCTTTACCTAAGAAGTCCAATTCAAATAATCTCGTGGCGCCTTCCTCATTCGGCTCAGCGTAGTTCCATACAGCAATCACGTAGGTTCCATCGCTGCGCTTTGTCGCCAATACTGAGTCAGAAGGGACGGAAAGACGCTTTTCTCCGAGACGGTGGAGAATCAGAAATGCGTTGTACGCCGGCTTCGGAATGCCTCGTTCTGCCATCAATCCATAACCGCCATAAAATGGCGCCTTTATTACTCCTTGTTCTTCAAATACGTCAGAGAATGTCCAATACGACATCATCGTAACCATGCCACTGCATTGCCGAATCGTGTCAGCAAGCCATGGTCCCATATAGGTTGAGTCTGTTATTTCGGGAACGTTTCGATACGTGGCATTAAACTCGCTCCAGATCAGAGGAAGGTGTTGCATGGATGACGTCGCAATTTGCTCATGTACCTTCTTAACTGCGCGGCAGACCATCTCCCGGCGAGGGATCGCTTTACTGGCGCCAAACACATCTTTTGATGTGTCGTCACCATAGACGTGCGTAGAAACGAAATCCACGGGAATGTGGTTCGTGGCACAATGGCGGAGAAATTTGTCCACCCAGGCTGCTTGTGCCGTTGCCGGGCCGCCGACTCGCAACTGGGAATCGACGTTCTTAACAGCCTTCGCTGTGTGATCGTAAAGCTCCCAATAGCTTTCCTCGCGCGGCTCGCCTGACCAAAAATCAAGATTCGGTTCATTCCAAACTTCAAAGTACCAGGAGCGGACCTCATCGTCTCCATAACGATTAATTAGGTGCTTAACGAAAGCAAAAATCATCGCGTCCCACTTCGTCCAATCTTTTGGTGGAGAAGTATTTGGCCTGTACCAAAAAGAATGCAACGCGCCAGGATTGGACGCTAATTTTGCAGGCATGAAGCTCAGCTCAACAAATGGTTTGACGTGTTCCGCTAAAAGCCCGTCGTAAATTTGGTCCACATAGGAGAAGTTATAAATCGGTTGTCCGCGATCATCCTCGTCATATAATCCGGCTTCGTCATGGAAGATTGCATGAAATCTAACGTATTTGAAATCAGTCGCAGCGTGGACAGCTCGCAAGTCGCTACGATAATCGTCCCGTAGTGACAAAATCGCCCGCCCTGAGCCAAACATCTGCTCCCAAAAATGAGGGAACTCCTCGGTGGGGGCGTTCAAATTAATGCTTATTTGTTCCGGCACGATTGCTCCCGCTGTTTGGGCGCCACATAGGCTACTCGCCGAGCTCCAACACAGCAAAAACGAAAAGGCCAGACGATTCCCAAGCATCGCAGGGTTCCTGAGTTATGCAGCAAGTCTGCGTGATCTAGACGGCAGATTCACGCGAGTCACTGGCCTTTCCTGGAGCAAGAGTTCCGTAGCTTGCACATTAGGATTCTTATGGAAACATTGCCGCATGAAGCCTTCGCACAGGAAGTTTGTAATCGCAAGCAAGCTCATCCCTTGATGATGGGCCATCCAGGATTTCACGAGAGTGGGGCGGCGAACGCGCTTTTTGGTTAATGGATCCGTATAGTCTGCTGCCTCGTAGAAGCCGAGTGAGGCAAGCCAATGCGATCGCTCCATTGTACGCAAGTTCTTCAAGGCTTCTGTCGGCGTGAGGTGCAACGCAAGCAAAGTTGAATAGGGTGAGATGACCAGCGACAGGTTTTCTTCGTTTCGCAACGCCAGATCAGGCACGCCAAATGCAAAATATTTATATCCTCCATCGGGGTCGCGATCGGCATAACTCGATTCAGATATTCCCCACGGCACCCTTTTGTTTTCTGCATATCTGCGTTGAGCATAAACCGCTTCAGAGCAAGCACGATCGAGCAAAGTGCCAGGATATGTTTCCATCCATAGAGAGGGCATAAGGTATTCGAACATCGTGCCTGCCCATGAGAGCAAAACTATGCGTCCATTATTAAGCTTGTGCTGACGGCCTAGAGAAAACCATGATTCTTGGGGAATGTCGTTCTTGGCGATCGCGACGAAGGACGCCATCCTGGACTCTGATGCCAGTTGGTCGTAACAGGCATCGCTCGCTTTTTGGGAAGCAACTTCAAAGGCGACCGATAGTAGCTTGCGTTGTGGATGCAGCATGAAGGTGAAGTCGGTATTTTCCGCGAAATCGCCTGCCTGGGAAGCAATGGTTTCTAATCCGTCAATCAGCGTGACAATCTTGGCGCGCGCGTCCGGCAGCAATTCCGCAAGCTGCTGGCAAGCGCGCCGGTTGGGGGTGCGGAATGCTGTGGACTCCGGCAACTCTGAAACTAGCGCGATTTCCATTTGGAGCGCATCAACGAATGCAGGTAACTTATTTAGTGGGATCCCCGTCCACCTGCCCCAATCGAGGCCAGGTAAGGTTTCTTCGAGTGCTCGAAATTCAGGCGCAAGCCACGGTGCATAGGATTGCAGAGTTGAACGAAAGTGCTCAATTCTCAGCTTGCATTGGTTCCTAAACCAGCTGGCATCATCAGTACTCGCCGGCCGGTTGTTTTTGCGCTCCAATACTTTGAGCGGGAACTCTTCGATGGCTGTAATCCAGTCCTGCCGGCTAAGACGAGCGAAATTTCTGGCCACGTGTTTAGGCAATGCACGAAGCTTCACAAGCTCCCAAAGATGATCCAACAATCCATTCGACTGCGTCTCTTCAAGTACTGGATTCCGGAGGCGTTCGCGACAACCTTGTTCGAGCGTCCAAAGGGACGCTACCAGATTACCGCTGTCCACGGACGAGACCACCGGAGGTGCAAGCGGTTGCAAGGTAACGTTGTCGTACCAATTGTAGAAATGCCCCTTAAACTTCGGCAGACGTTGTATGGTCGCAAGCGTTTTCGAAGTTAAGTCAACAAACTCGGGAAGAGTTATATAACCGAGCTTGTGGGCCGCCTGTCTTGCATTCAGCAAAAAGCCAAGGTTGGTTGGCGAAAGGCGATTGTCCACGAATTGCGGATCCTCGCGTACGTTGTCGGGAATCAACCAATGATTAGTTTCATTGCTATGGTCAGAGAAGAATCGCCAGGTGCGCAAACCTATTCTTCGAAGCAAGAGTAGGTCGTTTTCGGTGTCGGGTCCGTGCGAAGGCTGAGGCGGTTGGTTAAGCCACACGGAGACAAACTTGCTCGAGGCCCAGAGCGCGAGTACAGGCAGTGCGGCAAGGAGTGCAATCGGCCGAACCGCAAAAATCAAAACGCCTATTGCAAAAGAAAGAGCTGGCGTCCAATCCAGATAGATATCTAGAGGAGTTCGGCGGGTCAAAGCCATTTCCTCTTCGGCGGAGGTAACCCATTCCAGCATCTTTCTGCCAGTAAAGAAACGCCGGATCAAAGACCGCACCATGGCATCAAGAGAAACCAACATCTGATGTGCCAAAAACATCAACGTCAGAGTCGATCCTATGTTTGCCGTCAATAGATTAGACAAAGCAGCACGAACTTGTGCGGGTTTTCTTTGAAGGACTGCCTGGACGAATCGAACGCCAGCGCGCACCCAATCGGGGAGGAAAAATAGGGTGAGTGTCGCCGCGGTCCATGCGACTGGAGAGCCCGGGAGAACAAACCAGCCTAGGAGGAGGAGGAAAAATGTGGCGGGTTCAACTAGGCCACGCCGCAAGTTATCCAGAATTTTCCATTGCGAAATCAATGAAATAGGATTGTTGACCCGCACAGCGTTACGGTCAGGAACCCGGCCTAGCAGCCATTCGATGATTTGCCAATCGCCCCGCAACCACCGATGCTTGCGGCGATTATAAGCGCTGTAATGGGATGGATAATCTTCGATGATTTCGATATCGCTAACCAGACCTGAGCGCGCATATGCGCCTTCGATGAGATCGTGGCTTAGTAATAGATTGTTAGGGAATCGTCTGTCTAAAACGCGGTGGACAATGTCCACGTCATAGATTCCTTTTCCTACATAGCTTCCTTCCCCGTACAAATCCTGATAAACGTCCGACACGGCCCGAGAGTAAATATCGAGGCCAGTTTGCCCTGAGTAAATCCTAGCGAGCCTTGAGCGTGCTACGCTTTGCACACTAATGCCAACCCTTGGCTGCAAGATGCCATAACCAGAGACGACTATGTTGCGTTCGGGGTCCACGATTCCCTGGTTTAGCGGATGCGCAATCGTTCCGATCAGTCGCTTCGCAGTTTCTCTGGGTAACAACGTGTCCGCGTCTAGAGAAATCACGAAACGCACGGTGGAAATGATTGACAGGTCACCGACTTCCAACGCGTACGGAACACTGCCGGATCGAAGGTATTGATTGAACTCCAGCAGCTTCCCGCGCTTCCGCTCCCACCCCATCCACGCTTGCTCCCTGGGGTTGTACAGTCTCTTGCGATGAAACAGGTAGAAGGACCCTCTCTTTTCTCCGGCATATTTTAGATTGAGCTTTTCGATCAAGCCCCCGCAAAACGCCGCAAGCGACTCTTCTTCCTTCGGAGCCTCCAGAGAGTCCGGAAGGTCGGTCAGCAAGGCGAAGTGGAGATTTGGATCAGAATTCCCCAGGAATCGCACTTCTAGTTCATCCACCAATCTCTGAACTTGATCTTGATTGAGCAGCAATGCAGGTACGGCCACCATGCTTGTGCATGACACCGGTATTCCCCGATTGAAATCAAGTTTGGGAAGAGCCGCAGGTTCCAAAAAGGATGTAAATAAGTAGTTGGTAAGCTGCACTGCAGCTTCTGAGCATGGTAAAAGCAATGCCGCCAACATCAGCAATGATGCCCAGAAATTTACATGCGCCATGCCGAGTAGTTCAGCAACTACACCTGCGAGCGTAACCGTCAAAAAAGCCAGAGTGGGGATGTAGAAATCATCTGCGTGCGCTTTCACCAGAATCTGTGCCCGTCGACTCAATGGGGGCCGAAATGACAGCTGCTGCCAAAGCTTCTGTGAACCTTCTGCAACAAGGTAATATCCGATGTGCGTGACGCGAATTGCCATGCGGGAGTCGGAGTGCAGTTCACGTTTAGCATCTTCAGCGAATAACAGAGCAGCTTTCGCTACTTCAACCTCACTTGCATCGGAATATTGTGCAATATAGGCAACTTCATTTCGATAACGGTTGCGGCTATCGGATTCCATCTTCAAATAGGCGCCCGCAGGGTCTTGTTGCAGGTATCGATCAAATAAAATAAAGGGCTCGATGAAGCCCCACCAATCCATTTGATTTACGTGGCGGATATCTTCAAGAGATGCCTTGAGTTCGGCGTCGGGGACCCATCCTGTTTTAACCAATCTGTCGCTAATATTTTCGAGCCACAATAGTACAAGCACCGAGTTCAGTGCGCGCAATTCAGCGAGATTGAGCACAGCTGTTTGTTGGAACGCCTCGATATAAAGGAAGAACGAGCTTTCATTCCAGCGCCAATCCGACACTCTCATAAAGCCCTTCGCGATGGCCAGAATTCTTGGAATAACCAATCCATCGGGAGTTTTGACGTGAGGTAGCGTGTGTAACGAACGAAAGCTCTCCGTCACATCGTGCAGACTTGATTGCAAGAGAGCTGTCGAATCGCGCACCATGTCCGACGCAGCAGCTTTTGAAAGAGCGGTGCGAAGATCACCAGTCAGCACGGATGCCCGCTTCGAAAGAACATCTGAGGTCCGAATGCTGGGAATCCAGGCCAGACTGGACGCCGATTTGCGAGCATGATTCCGGATCAATTCTGGATCCGTAGCCGATGCGGGCGGCACCGAAATCATTGGAGCCCGACGAGTTTCTTCTGCCTGGAGATCAACTGCTTCGAGCATCTTTCTCACTCCTAGCGGTAACTTGCTGCCTGCATCTCGAACATTTCCGCATATCGCCCATGCTGATTTACCAATTGGGGATGACTACCTTGTTCAGCGACCCTTCCGTTCTCAAGCACCACGATACGATCGGCCATGCGGACGGTGGAGAAGCGGTGGGAAATAAAGAGCGCCATTTTTCCCGCGGTCAGTTCTGAGAATTTTTGAAATACTTCGAATTCACTGCGCGCATCCAGCGCTGCGGTGGGCTCATCGAGAATAAGTAACTGCGCGTCACGCAGGTACGCTCGTGCAAGGGCGACTTTTTGCCATTCTCCTCCGGAAAGATCGATTCCTCCGTCGAAACGCCGTCCCAACATTTGTTCGTAGGCCAAAGGGAGCCTTGCGATCACATCGTGTGACCGGCTTTTTTCCGCGGCATTGCGCAATTTGTCAAGATCTTCAATCTGCTCGATTTGCCCCGTCGCAATATTTTGTCGCGCAGTCATTTCATAGCGCATGAAGTCTTGAAAGATGACCCCAATCTCGCGATACAAGCTCTCCAGGTCATATTCGCGGAGGTCAATGCCATCGAGCAGTATTTGGCCTTCACTCGGGTCATATAGGCGCGTGATTAGTTTGACTAAAGTGGTTTTGCCTTGCCCATTTTCACCGATGAGCGCCACGCGTTCCCCCGGGTGTAGAAAGAAGTTCAGATGATTCAGGACCAACCGTTCACTACCGGGGTATTTGAACGACACATCGCGGAATTCGATGCCTTGGCGTACGGTTCGCGGTGCAGGCAGTGCATTCGGCTTGGAGCGAATGGTCGGTTCCATGTCGAAGAAAGCCAGAAGATCTGTCAGGAAGAGCGCCTGGTCGGCGATGCCTGCGAGTGTGGAAAAAACCTGTTGGATATTCGCACTAGCCTGAAGAATTGCACCCGCCAAGAAGGTCAGCGTTCCAATTGTGATTGCGCCTAGCAGAGTACGCCAAATCACGAAGACGTACGCTGCGTAGTAACCCATGGTGCCCAGTAACGACAAGAGCGAGCTGGCGACAAACTTTCGCCTCGCGAGCCTGACATCCTCGTCATAAATTTGATTGGAAAGAGCCGTGAATTGCTGCGTAAGGTAGCTGCTCAAGCTGAACAGCTTAAGTTCTTTCGCCGCCTCTTTACTTCCAGCCAGCAGGCGGAGGTAGTCCAACTGTCTGCGTATCGGCGTCTGCTTGAAGTTTTTGGCATAGCCGAGAAATGCAAAGTGGCTCTCTCCCACAAATGCCGGCAACACACCCACCGCCAGCAAGACCAAAAGCCATGGTGAGAACGCCACAATGGAAGCGGACATCAAAACGGCCGTAGTGAATTGTTGAATAAGACGTCCGATGGACTGGATCATTCCCAAGCGGTCCGTTGCCTGGACGCGGGCCCGTTCCAATCGGTCATAAAAGACTGGATCCTCGTAAGCAATTAGGTCCAAGCTGGCGGCGTGTTTCATCACCTTTATGCTGACGTGCCGCGTGTAATTGTCCGCCAACAGAGAATCAAGGTAATCGATGAAACGGGCGAGCACTCCATTTCCCACAGCGACCGCGAACTCGGCAGCAACCAGCCACCAGAAACGCGGTGACACACCCTGTCGCGTGGAAATTGCTCTCACGATGCCGTCAATGATGAGTTTGGTGATCCAAAGCAGTGCGATGGGCAAAAAAGAGGCAACGATTCGAGAAATCAGCCCCAATAAGACGACCTCGGGCCCCGATTCCCAAACGATTCGCAAAGTTGGAGGGACGTTTCGAAGCGCAGATATCCGCTGTCGCCAACTAGTAGTAGAGTTTGTGGTCTTTTCGGTCACACGCCCGCTCATTTACTCGTCCGACTCGCTCGCCAACAAATGTGCCGATATGAGGTGCAAAAATCTCATCTGGAGTTATCCGCGCGGCAAAGCCATGAATTCGAAATGCAATCGTGAGGCCATTCCGATCGCGCATGAAGGCATGCTCAATACGCCGGTTGTCTGGGTGGTACGCATCTCGAAAATCAGTATGAAACCTTAGATAAGCATGGAAAATGCTGTACCGTAACGAAAAATCTGCAAGCAGTATCGCAGGATACGCGAAAACCAGCTTTTGCATCTTAAAGCCGCGAATTCGTTCAAGTGTAATTCTTACGATGCATATGAAGATTCTCGTTACAGGAGGCGCTGGCTACATCGGCAGCGTCGTGGCAGATCAGCTGGTGGCCGCAGGCCATCATGTCACTGTTTTTGACAACCTCTCGGGTGGGCACCGCGCGGCGCTTCCGGCCGGTATCGAGCTTGTAGAAGGCGAGCTTGCCGATAAAGACCGATTATCTTATGTGTTCCAATCGCGCTCATTCGATGCGGTCATGCATTTCGCAGCTTTCATTGAAGCCGGTGAATCAATGATCTGCCCAGAGCGTTTCTTTAATAATAACAGCGCAACTGCTCTCGTTTTACTTGAGTGCATGTTGAGGGCGGGCGTGCGACGGCTGATTTTCTCCTCCACTGCCGCCATCTTCGGCAACCCAGTTTCGACTCCGATTCTGGAGGAGGATGCCTTTTCGCCCACAAACCCGTACGGCGAGTCGAAGTTAATCGTCGAAAGAATGCTCACCTGGTTTCATCGGATTCACGGTATGCGTTATGCGAGCTTGCGCTACTTCAATGCTTCCGGATCTTCTTGTGCACACCGTGGAGAAGCGCACGATCCGGAAACACATTTGATTCCGCGCGTGCTCAAAGTCGCATTGCGGCTGTTGCCCTCCGTTCAGATTTATGGGACAAACTATCCGACGTCCGATGGAACTTGTGTGCGTGATTATATTCACGTGAGCGATCTGGCGAATGCGCACCTGCTTGCGCTGCTCGCGCTCGATCGATGTGCGCAGCCCTTGATATACAACCTGGGGAATGGATGTTGTTTTAGCGTCCGTGAAGTGATAGAAGCGGCTCGCAAAGTAACAGGCCAATCGATTGATGCCATTGAAGCCCCTCCACGAGCGGGAGACCCCGCGATTCTGGTTGCGAGTTCTGAGAAGATTCGTCGAGAACTCGATTGGCGGCCGCAATATACGAGCCTCGAAGCCATCATCAAATCTGCCTGGGATTGGCATCGCACCCATCCCAATGGTTATGCAACAGTCGACTTATCTAGCGAACCAAAGGAGGAACCCGATTGCACCGCAGCTTAAGCATGATTACCGTCTGCGGCATTCGGTAAATGCTGTATGGCTCGACAAATTTTGATTCGACAAAATATCTTGGTAAAGGACTATCCAATTTTGCGCACACCTAGTTTTCGCGTCGTTGTCATGCTGTGTATTTGTGTGGGCGTGGGTTATTCGCAGAATTCCGCGCCTACATCAACGCCCAATGATCTAGTGTCAAATAGTACAGGCTCGATGCAAGCCTCCCCGGGCAGCGCGAGCGCGCAGCCCGAACAGCAGGCACCTGCGGTGCAAGATCCAAATGTTTTCGTTTTCAAGAAAAAAGTTGAGGAAGTTGTGTTGCATGCAACCGTGGATCAGGGCGGCAGGCCGGTTTCCGATCTAGAAACCGGCGCGTTTACGATCTATGACAATGGAGTGCCGCAGAAAATCACGTCTTTTAACCGCGAGGATGTTCCGGTTGCCTTAGGTATTCTGGTGGATAATTCCGGTTCGATGCTGGATAAGCGTCCCCAGCTCAGCCAGGCACTTCTGAATTTGATTCAGGCCAGCAATCCCCGGGATGAAGTATTCGTCGTAAATTTCGGCCAATATCCGTATCTTGATCAAGACTTCACATCTGACTCCAGCCTTCTTCAAAGGGCGATGTTGCGTGTTTCATCCGCAGGCAGTACTGCATTGTATGACGCCGTCGTGGCTTCTTCAGCGCATATTAGCAACCATCGGAGAGAAACCAAGAGAATCTTGCTCATCATCACAGATGGTCAGGACAACATGAGTGTGGATACCCTGCAGGAGGCAACTCGCAGTCTCCAACAAAAAGATGGTCCTGTCGTTTATGCAATCGGTCTTACGGGGGACGGCCTTTCTGATGCTGGCCGCGACGCTTTGATTGCTCTGACCAGGGCCTCGGGAGGGATAGCTTTTTTCCCTCGCAATATAAACGAAGTCGATTCGATTACGCGCCAAATTGCCCGAGATATTCGTGTGCAATACGACCTCTCTTACAAGCCGACAAGCGAGAACGCACAGAGTAACGCTTTCAGAACTGTCAGAGTCGTTGCGAATTCTCCGCTTTACGGGCAGCTAAACGTTCGCACCCGCACGGGGTATTATCCCAATGAACTTCCACGTTAATCGAGATCAAGAAGCTTTGGTTTTCCACTGCGGACTCAGTTGGAGTTCGTCCGCCTCCTCCATGCGAAAGTGAATGTCACGCTGAGGGTAGGGGATGCGGATTCCTTCGCTGCGCAGGCGTGCCAGCAACCGTTTGCGCAATTCGTGCTGTACGGGATATTGATCTACAAAAGTCGTGACTTTACAGTTCACACCGAATTGCATTGCCCAATCGCCGAACCCTGGAATAAAGCTGACCGAAGGGACGTCGGTAGTGACTAGACCCGGAACCGAGCCAACTGCACGGCGTGCTTCGTCAGACAAAACACGCTCGACTTGAGATGGATCGCTCTCGTAACTCACATTTACTGGGATGGTGATGGACATCGAAGGATCCGGTAAAGAAAAATTGGTGACGATGGCAGATGCCAGCTTGTTGTTGGGCACAACAATGATGTTTCCTCCGAGATTACGAATGCGCGCCGAGCGCCAACCAAGTTGTGAAACATAACCTTCTGCGCCGTTATCGAGCTTGATGTAATCGCCCACATGAACAGGATGGTCAAGGTGTACATAAAAGCCGGCAAAAAAATTAGACAGCGTGTCTTGCAAGGCCAACGCAACTGCGACGCTCCCCACTCCCAGAGTGGTCCATACGGCCGTTAAAGACACTCCAAGATTGTCGAGCACAATCATGAGTGCGAAGCCGGCGAAGACGATATTGCTGATGAAATGAATCGGCTCGCGCATCGTTACCGCGACTTGCCGGTGTGCGAGCCATCCATCGAGAGCGAGGTGCAATATCCGGCTGCAACAATAGAGGCAGATGCACAAAATCGTTACCCAAAGAATGCGATTGGTGAGGTGCAGGATCTTTGCCGGTATCGGGAGAAAATTAATTGCAATATTTGTAATGCCCAATATCGTAAGCGGCACGATTACGCTCTCGGTCAGCCTCACCAAACCAACAGCGAACCGGCTTGCGGACTGTTGCTCCCATTGATGCAAATAACGCAGCCCAATCAGTCGGACGATCCATGCAACTGCAATTAATGCTGCAATCGCTTCAAAATAAGGAAGCGCCCGCTCAAAGTGTTGAGGCGTCAAAGGAATCCTCCGCGTGAGGTGTTTCGATGGAAGCGCAGAGAGTAGGGTTGGCTAATCAGAGGCAGGTAAATACGGGAGTGTCAGTTTAGACTGCCTCCTGGCTCATGTACATATCGTGGGCAACGTTCGCCCGCAAGGGAATATCAATCAATACCGTAGTGCCGCTGTGGGTGGAGCTGATTTTGATTTCGCCTCCCAACTCGCGAGCCCGCTCCCGCATTCCTGCGAGCCCGACCCCGACGTTGATGCCCTTGGTGACAAAAGTTCGCAACAAATCCGGCGATATGCCCTTGCCATAATCACGTACCGTCAAACACACTCGATCAGGGAAATAATTCAGCCTTATTTCCGCCTTGCTAGCCATTGCGTGGCGATGAATATTGGTCAAGCTCTCTTGCAGAATCCGGAAAAGCACGATATTGATCTGCTTGGGCAGGCGAGGGGCTTCAGCGGGCGAATCGAAAACGACCTCAATCCCGCTGCGTTGCGCGAAGCCATCGATGTACCATTTTGCCGCAGATACGAAGCCCACTTCATCCAAAAGTGGAGGATGCAGCAAATGCGATATGGTTCGAGTCTCCGCGATCGCTTGATCTAGCGATCGTATCGCCTCCGCCAGCAATGCTTCATGAGGAAAGTTCCGGGCCAGTATGTCGAGATTCATCTTTGCGCTGACCAAGTACTGGCCCAGGCTGTCGTGCAGTTCCCGCGAAAATTTTCGCCGTTCTTCATCCTGCAACTGCAGCAAGCGGAGCGTCAGCAAGCGAAGAGACTGTTCACTTTCCCGGGCAGAATTCTCCGCGGATAATCGAGATTCAAGTTCCGACATTAAGAGACGGTAGTGGATGGAAAGCAGCCAGAGTGCAAGCACAAAAGATGTGCACAGCACAACAATGGCCCATTTGTACAGCAACCGTGAGCTTTGTCTTCGTAAGTCAAGTAGCCGGGCCTCTTCTGCCTGCATTTGCTCGGCCAGCGAAGTTTGGGTTTGCGCAAAGCCCACGCCTTTCATAGCCAGATCCGATTGACCCTTTGCATCCTGAGGGCTCGCTTTCCATAAATCGATGGAGGCGTTCCAGAGAGCGAGCCTTTGGTTTACAGTGTCCTGCAAGTCGGCGCAACGCGCCCTTTGGACGGCGTTATCTTGCGTGAGCACACATAAATGGCTTAATGCTGCCGATATTTTCGGCAAGGCTTCGTGGTAAGAATTGAGGTAGCTTGCATCGCTCGTGCTTAGATAGGCCGAGCGATTGCGTCCCGCCACTGCGAGCTGCGCATCCACTTGCCCAAGAGCTACTTGCACATCGCGCGTATGACCAACCCATCCTTCGGTTTCAGTCAATCGAAGGATAGTCAAGCAAGCCGCAATGCCACTCACCAGCAGCAACAAAGCCGCCAGTGTAAACACAATGCGTGCATTGTACTTGGGAGACATACGATGAACTCTCTAGAGCATACCGAATTTACTGCTAATTTTGGCTACCATAATCGCTGTATTTAAGATCGGACGTTTTGAAAAATTGATTCGTTCGACATCCCGCATCGTCCGTTCTGCCTGACTCCCGTACGGTTTTTCTTGTACTGACCGCGCCAAAAGGTCAAGGCCCGCGAAATTCTTACCGGCAGCCTGGCAGGCCCTTTGAATAGCTAAATATTTGTGCTGCTACGGTTTGGAGATATGGCATGGCACTTGCAATTGGCATTTGGTTGTTGCAGCGTGTTCTGACTTTTAGAGTTTGTAAACCCAAATGGACGATGTCTTTCACGCACCCCAGAGGGCAGTCAAGGAGGTATGCCATTTATGAACGATGATGTAAACGCTCATGAGAGTTGGCGCGAACTCTGCGAAGCCGCCGCGAAAGAGCATGATCCCGAAAAATTGCGCGATTTAGTCCGTAGAATCAACGACGCGCTCACGCCCAAAACTCGGAATCGCATTATGCAATATGAGGATGCGATGTCCCCACGCGAGAAAGAGCGGGAGGCAAGCATGACGAGCCTAACCGATTTGTTAAACCTGGAGAAATTGTGTACGGAATTTGCTCAAAAGTGCGTACCGAGTCTCCGCCTGCCTTCTCGAGCGTACAGCCGATTATCTGCTTGGGTTGTAAAGACTAATGTGAAGTCCAGTTCGATGTCCGATCCGCTTCGCGCGGCCCATTGATCGGAGGATTCCATGAACAGAATTACGATCGCGTTGCTGGTTCTGCTCGTTGGCGCATTTGTTTGGGCTCAGCAACCGACGGCTCCATCGCAGGATCAAGCGCAAGCGAATCAAGTACAGACAACGAACGATTACGGAAGCCTGAGTGTGCAGGGGTGCCTGAGCGGTTCTTCCGGCAACTACATGCTGAAGCAAGATGAAACAGGTTCAACTGTAAAAGTTTCCGGAGATGACACAAAGTTGCAAGGCTATGTGGGCCATGAGGTATCCGTCGTCGGCATGACAACCAATGGATCGGCGACTACAGCTTCGGGTTCTGCTCAGCAGCGCACCATTGAAGTTGCTCAACTCACAGAAATTGCGAATACCTGCGGTACCGGGTTAGTGAATTCCGACGTGCCGCGATAATTTCTTCTGAATTGCTTTCGAGCACACTACATTGGCGCGCGTGGTGTGTTCACCAGGTTCTCCGATAAAACCACAGAAACTTTTGCGACAGCTCTGTTCTAGCTTGTCTCTTTCAGAGTCTTGGTCGGTGTCTTCCAATGTAAGTAGGAAACAACCTTTTCAGGCGCTGTCTAGTCTAAGTGCAGGCTCATTGCTCCAGATGTTTCAAGGAGCAGAGCTGACGTCCGGCGCGCAGCAACCACCGCGGGTTGCAAGCAAGTCAAGGTCGCCGGGAGGAGATTATCGAATGCAACCAAACCGCATCGTTCGGTTTTTGTTGTCGATGTTTGTACTGCTGACGTTGTCCGCAAGTTCTTTCGCGCAGATCGGTGTTTCGATCACGATTGCGCCGCCAGCTTTACCTGTGTACGAACAACCGCCCTGCCCCGAAGATGGTTATCTGTGGACGCCGGGTTACTGGGCCTGGGGAGACGATGGCTACTTTTGGGTACCCGGCACGTGGGTCCTTGCTCCTGAACCTGGTTTTCTGTGGACCCCAGGTTATTGGGGTTGGGGCGGCGCCGCCTTCATTTGGCATGAGGGGTATTGGGGGCCGACCGTAGGATTTTATGGCGGTGTCGTTTATGGTTTCGGATATTTTGGGAGTGGATTTGAGGGCGGCCGCTGGGACCACGATCATTTCTACTACAACCGCTCCGTCACCAATGTGAATGTGACGAATATCCACAACGTGTACAACACGACGGTTATTAACAATACAACCACTGTAAATCGCGTCAGCTATAACGGCGGCAATGGAGGCATCACTGCCCGTCCGACTGCGGCCGAAGAAGCTGCGGCCAATGAACGGCACGTTCCTCCAGTTGCAGCGCAGACTCAACATATCCAAGAAGCGCGCAGCAATCCAGAATTGAGGGCTTCCGCCAACCAAGGTAAACCGCCTATTGCTGCCACTCAGAAGCCGAGTGAGTTCAAAGGAGGTGGAGTTGTTGCTGCCCGTGAAGCCGGAGCGCCATATCGAACTCCCGAAAAACAGGCTAAGGGGCAGCCTGCGGGCGAAGCGCGTCCTGAGAATGCTCGCCCCGAAAGCAAGAACAATGAGGCCGCCAAACCGGAAAATCGTCCGGAAGCGAATACCAATGAGACCCCGAAACCTGGAAATGCAGCGCCCAGACCAGCAGTTCATCCCAATGATTTGCCCGCTTATGAACGGCCGGCTGCGCCTAACACGGGCAATCCTAAACTAGATCAAAAATATCAACAGCAACAGCAAAAGCTTCAGGCGCAGCAGGAGAAGCAGCGTCAAAAGCTTCAAGCGCAACAAGACAAAGAACATGCCCAACTGGCTAAGCAGAATGCTGATGAGGCCAGGAAGCAGCAAGTAGAACAGCGTCATCAACAGCAAACACAACAATTGCAGCAGCGGCAGTCTGCGGCCCAACAAAAACTGATGCAGCGGCAGGGGCCTCCCGCGGCCCGTCCTGCACCAGAACGCCGCTAAATTGCAGTTGCTGCGTCGGAACCGCCCTCGGTGTGTGTCTTAGAGCATTGCCGGGGGCGCGGCTATTGTAAGTTCCTAAGTGTCGAGTATTGTTTTAAATCTTTAGATATTGGTTGAGACCCGTACAATATCCCAAGTCGTAAAGACTGCTCTTTACCGCTTCCTACAGGAAATGCCGTATTGAGGAAAATTGCCGACCAGTGCCATGCTCAAGTCATTTATGCAGCGTTGCTTGTCTGTGACATTACTGGGGTGGCCAATTGCCGCACGAGCTAACCGACGATTATGCGCACGATCAAAATTCTAGTTGTTGATGATCATGAGAAGCTTAGAAATAGTGTTCGTTCTTTATTAGAACTTGAACGTGGTTGGGATGTTTGTGGAGAAGCAAGCGACGGCAATGAGGCCGTCGAAAAAGCCAAATTGCTTCGCCCCGATCTGATTCTGATGGACATCGCCATGCCCCGCATGGATGGCTTAACGGCGACGAAAATCATTCGGCAAGATCTGCCCAAAACCAAAATTATATTGGTGAGCCAGAACGATCCCGCCCTCGTCCAGCGCCAAGCTGGGGAGGTGCAGGCCAATGGCTATGTGGCAAAAGCAGACCTTAGCGAGAAGTTGGTCTCCACGATCCATGAGGTGTTGAATACTCCGGCACAACTCTCAAATCGGTCGCAGGACGATCTTTGGGAAAGTTTTAAGGGCGAAATGGCGACCCTCATGCGCCAGACGGATTGGTCTGAGACCAAGTTGGGCGCGACCGAATCATGGTCGCCAGCCTTACGCATGATGGTGAAATTTCTTCTGGCCAATAATTTCCCGCAACTTCTGTGGTGGGGGCCTGAGTTCTCCTCGTTGTACAACGATGCCTATGTGCCAGTCCTGGGAACAAAACATCCCGCCGCGCTCGGTAAGCCGGTCAAGGAAGTTTGGGGGGAAATTTGGCAGATCCTTCAGCCCCTGATTGAGACGCCTTTTCACGGCGGCCCTCCCACCTGGATGGAAGACATTCAGTTGGAAATAAACAGGCGTGGCTTCGTGGAAGAGACCCACTTTACCATCGGCTATAGCCCTGTGCCCGATGAGACCGCGGCTGGCGGTATTGGTGGAGTATTGGCAACGGTCCATGAGATTACTGAAAAAGTCATTGCAGATCGACGCATCGTCATATTGCGAGATCTTGGCGCGCGAGCCGTCGAGCCAACCACGGTGGATGAGGCAAGTGCGATTATTGCTGAGACCCTGGCGCGACATGATAAAGACGTGCCCTTTGTTCTTGTGTATCTCCTCGATCCAGAGCAGGAATCGTACCGGCTGGCTGCCAGTGCCGGTATCAACGTGGACGATTCCGGATGTCCGCGTCAAGGAGAGATTCGTTCCACGATATCGTCCGGACTTTGGCCCTTAGCGGAGACGGTCGCAAAAGGGGAAATACAGCTGGTGGGCGATCTCGCCGCTAAACTTCGATCGGTGCCGCGGGGCCCGTGGTCGGATCCTCCAAAATCGGCGGCCGTGGTGCCGATCCATTCGAACATCGCACAGCATTTCGCCGGGTTCATGGTAATTGGAGTCAGTTCGCGGATTGACTTCGATCAGAACTACGAGGATTTTCTCCAATTGCTAGCCACACAGGCCGGGGCCATGATTGCGAATGCGCGGGCCGATGAAGATGAAAGAAGACGCGCTGCATCCCTGGCTCAAATTGACCGGTCGAAAACCGTTTTCTTCAATAATGTCAGCCACGAGTTTCGCACGCCGCTTACGCTGATGTTAGGTCCGGTAGAAGAGCTTCTTACAAAAGGCACTGCTTTGACGCCGGAGCAAAAGGAGCACTTACAGGTCGTGCACCGCAATTCTTTGCGGATGTTAAAACTCGTCAACACTTTGCTAGATTTTTCGCGCATAGAGGCCGGTCGAATTGAAGCCCGTTATGAATTGACGGACGTAAGCGCATTCACCGCCGACCTGGCTGGTGTCTTTCGCTCAGCCATCGAAGCCGCGGGATTAAAGCTGCGAGTTGATTGTCATCCAATCGCAGAGGCCACTTACCTCGATCGGGAAATGTGGGAAAAGATCGTATTTAACCTGCTATCTAACGCATTCAAATTTACTTTCAGCGGCGAAATCGAAGTCATTACAAAAAGTGACGAGACCGATTTCCAACTCTGCGTTCGCGATACGGGCACGGGTATTCCACAACAGGATCTGCCGCATCTGTTTGAACGCTTCTATCGTGTCAAGGGTGCTCGGGGACGAAGTTTTGAAGGAAGCGGCATCGGCCTTGCTTTAGTTCAGGAACTTGCAGCCCTGCACGGCGGCAGCGTACACGTGGAGAGTGAATTTGGTCGCGGGACGACGTTTACGGTAACGATTCCGTACGGTAAGCACCATTTGCCCGCGGATCGAATCAGCGCCGAAGGGACAGAGAGAGCCACAGGCGTGCGCGGCGAGATTTATATTCAGGAGCTTTTGCGCTGGTTACCGGAGAAGCGAAGTAGTCTGGACGCTGCTCCCGTAGAATCCGTTCTATCTTCTTCCGACCTGTCAGCCCGCACTGCAAGTCAGGCAGCACGAGAGCGAATTTTAGTAGCGGATGATAATGCAGACATGCGCGGTTACATTCAGCGTCTTTTGCAGGGGCAATACGATGTCAGCGTTGTTGCTGATGGTGAAGCGGCGCTGCAAAGCGCGCGCAATCAGCGCCCGCATTTGATTCTCGCCGATGTCATGATGCCCTGCCTGGATGGCTTTGGATTGTTGGAGGCCATAAGATCCGATGAATCCCTGAAGGATGTACCCGTCATACTGTTGTCGGCGCGCGCGGGTGAAGAATCTCGCATTGCGGGCTTGTCCTTTGGCGCGGACGATTATTTAATAAAACCCTTCTCCGCGCGCGAATTGCTTGCTCGCGTTAAATCGCATTTAATGATCGCGCAGGTGCGGGGCAAGGCTGCCACGCTCGAGCGAGATTTGCGGATTGAAGCAGAAACAGTCGCCTCGATTGTTGCGTCTTCGGATGATGCCATTATCGGCAAGAATCTTGATGGTGTTATCACCAGTTGGAACAAAGGCGCGGAAAAAATATTTGGCTACAGCGCTGCCGAGGCAATAGGGCAACACATTACGCTCATCATTCCACCGGACCGTCTCAACGAGGAAGTGGAAATTATCGACCGCCTTCGCCGCAGCGAGCACGTCGATCATTTTGAAACGGTCCGATTACGTAAGGACGGCACGCCTCTTGATATCTCGCTCACGGTTTCTCCCATAAGGGATTCGTCCGGAAAAGTTGTCGGCGCGTCGAAAGTTGTGCGCGACATCACGGCCAGCAAAAAAGCCGCCGCCGCGCTGCAAGAGCAGCGGGAGCGTTTCGATTTGGTGGCCCAAGCCACCGAGATTGGGCTTTGGTTCTGCGACCTGCCCTTCGACAAGTTGAAATGGGACATCCAAGTGAAGGAACACTTCTGGTTCCCCCCTAAGGCGGAAGTCACGGTTGAGGATTTCTATGCTAGGCTGCATCCCGAAGATCGGGATCGAATTCAGCACGCTATTTCTGCGAGCATTGAACGCAATGCACCCTACGATGTCGAATTCCGCACAGTATCTCCTGAGAATGGTCGGGAGAAATGGATTCACGCCATTGGCCGCGCATTTTACGATCCCACTGGCAAGCCGATCCGTTTTGATGGGCTGACGCTCGATATCACAAAGGTTAAGCGCACCGAAGAAAATTATCGCAAGCTTGTGGAAACGCTCGATGCTGAGGTACGCGCGCGAACACTCGAACTAGAAGAGCGCAATCGTGATGTGTTGCGGCAGGCTGAGCAGGTGCGCGATCTCTCTTGGCGTCTTTTACGAACTCAAGATGATGAACGCCGGCACATTGCGCGCGAGCTGCACGACAGCGCCGGGCAGACCTTGACGGTCTTGGGCATGGAAGTGGCACAACTGTTGCGGAAAGCCGGCACGGCCGCGCCTGAATTCGCGTCTGATCTCGAAAGTACGCAACAAACAGTTCAACAACTACAAAACGAAATTCGGACAGCATCCTATTTATTACATCCTCCTCTGCTGGATGAGACTGGATTAGCGTCGGCCTTGAGCTGGTACGTGCAAGGATTGGCTGAACGTAGCGACTTGGATGTAGAGTTGCACGTTCCAGAGAACCTTGGCCGGTTGCCTCGCGATTTGGAACTGGCAATCTTCCGTCTGGTGCAGGAATGTCTGACCAATGTCCATCGTCACTCCGGCAGCAAGACCGCTTCGATCCGGATTGCGCGTGAAACGAATCTACTCTCCGTGGCTGTGCGGGATGATGGCAAGGGCATGCCGCCTGCCAGGTTGGTAGAGATTCAAACTCAGAACGCTGGCGTGGGAATTGTCGGAATGCGCGAAAGGCTTCGCCAATTCCACGGCAACCTCACAATTGAGTCGGATGCTTCCGGGACATCGGTTCTGGCGACCATCCCCATTCCCGAATGGAGCCCGCGAACCGAAACCAATATGGAATCCTTAAGAACTGCAGTTTAGATTCCTTCCCGAATGTGGTGTATTTCCTCTTTGACGAATTTCCCAGCCTGGGTGGATGGAGACTTTTCTTCGCGTGCGTCTTTTTTAGCTCGTTCTATGTTTCGCGTTCCGGCATAATTTCCTCTGTAATCTGCGTCTCATCGTTTAATCTCGATCTGATTTACAACTTGCTGGACATTTGGGATTTTAGAAGCCAAAGTTTGCGCCTGGGCTCTCTGGTCAGGATGTTTAACACTTCCGGTAAGCGTCAGCACTCCATTTTTTGCCGAAAAACTAATGTTTTGCTTATCGAGCCTTGTCGAAACCAAAGCTGCCTTATAGTTATTTTCGATACCATCGTCCAAATTGGAGGCAATTTTCTTGGCTTCCGACTCGCTCCCCACGGGTTGCACGCTGATTTCGTTTGCGATGGTTTCCCCCGGGGCAGCCGACTGTGCGATTTGACCAGCCCGCGATTTATCCTCATCCGAACGTAGAGTTCCGCCCAAGACCACCGTGCTCTTGGCCGCATCTTCAGATACCGAGACGTCTGTGAGATCGGCTTGCTTTAAAGCGTTTTGAATATTTTCTTTGTAACTCGGCCGATTCTGATTACACCCTATTGCAAAGGCAAGTGCGCACGGAACTAATAACATGCGAATTTTCATATCTCCATCGCTCCTATAAAACAATTATCGCGAGCCAGCGCTTTGATTTCATCCTTGTCGCGAAGGTTGCCCAGAGGATTTGAAATCCCCACGCCACCGACTCTCTTTCGGTTATCCTCTCTCGCTCTCGACCCAACGCGATATCAGGGATGGCGGGTAACTGTTCATTTTTGATCCTGTAAGGGATGAAATTAGCGGTAACGCGAGTGTGAATCTCATTCATCCAACGATACGGAATTCCCGCGGAAAGGATCTAGCCATGAGAAAATTCGGTACGAGAAAATTCATATTGTTAACATTCATTTGTTTCGGGGCCATCACGTTATTTGCGCAGGACTCCGAACACGTCAACGTGGGTGTTTTTGCGGATTACATGCGCCTCAGCGAAGCGACCCCTGCCATCAATTTTGTCGGTGTTGGAGGGCGCGTAGGATTTAACGTCCATCCGAATGTGCAAATCGAGGCCGAGATGTCTTACGACTTCAAACGGAACTTCACGACGACTTTCTCCAATGGAGTTACCACCCAGTTCGTTTCCACGAATGTAAGGCCGATTACCGGTTTATTTGGACCGAAGTTTCAGACTTCGGGCCCATTTCGCGCGTTCGTTACGGGTAAGGTTGGATTCGTAAATTTCGATGTGACGAACAAACAACCAGTCGCAGGATTTACCAGCGGAATCGGAGCAATTACGACTGGGGACACCAAGTTTGCCCTTTACCCCGGTGGAGGTGTGGAGGGTTTTTGGGGGCCATTCGGATTGCGCCTGGAAGTTGGAGACGAAATCTACTTCGATAACGGCGGAAGAAACAATCTGAAAGTCACTGTGGGTCCAGTCTTGCGATTTTAACAGCGCGACGACACATCCTTCGACATTGAAATAAAAGCAATGAAAACGAAGACCCCTTCAAAACGAAAGGGCAAGGCAGTGGGCAAAGCAAAATCTGCCTCCCGGCGATGGGTGGCCGCGGTCATGACTGACTCGACGCACCCTCCGAAGGGCCTGTTTACCCGTAGTGCCGCCACCATCGCCAATAGTCTCTCGTCAAAAAGAGTCTCGCCCAAAGGACCTTCGTCGGGCATGCGTATGCTCAACTATTTCATAAATCGCGCTGGAAAATCATTGACTGCAGAGAGGCGGCGGGTTCTCAAGCACGCCAAAACGCTGCTTTCCAAAAAAATCAAGACAAACAAAATTCGACATTCAGCAAACAAAGCTAACAGTCACAGAAAATCGCGGGCCAGTAGATAGAGCTTAAAAGGACTGCATGAAGAACGAAGCTCCAGTTTCGGAATGAAGGCTCTCGACCTCAAGTGATTGTGATTCAAATTTGATGATTTAACCGGATGGCGCTATCCCTTCGAATTTTATAGCCTTAAAAAAGCTTACTCAGAGGCGAGATCATTTAAGGAGTGCCTAATGCGAATTACAAAATTAGTGGCGGTGGCAATATTATTCGGAAGTTCTTGCATTTACCTGGCCAACGCTCAACAATCGGCGCCCGACAATACCCAGTCCAATTTGTCGGATCAAAAAACACCAGCTCCCACGACCGCCGATCAGCAAAAGAATAACTCGAGCGATGTCGAAACCACCCGTGCAATTCGGCAGGCTCTAATGCATGATAAGAGCCTCTCCACCTATGCCCACAATGTGAAGATCATTACCCAAAATGGCGAAGTCACTTTAAAGGGTCCGGTGAAAACAAGCGAAGAACGCGACGAGATCCAGGCCAAAGCGGAAGGAGTTGCGGGAGCCGGCAAAGTCACAAATCAAATTTCGGTAAAACCGCAGCAATAATTTTTTGCCACTCAAGGCACGGAATTGCGGAAAGCCGTCTAGGAGTTTTCTTCAAGTGCGTGGGAGTCTTGGGATACGACATTCGATTTAACGAAAGGAAAAGGAAGAATAATGATGAAAAACACTGGACTAAAGCAGCTTTACATAGACGAACTCAAAGATGCATTTAACGCCGAAAACCAACTCGTGAAAGCCTTGCCAAAAATGGCGAAAGCCGCATCTTCCACGGAATTACGACAGGGCTTTGAACAGCATCTCGAGCAAACGCGCGAGCATGTGCAGAGAATTGAGCAGATTTTCCAGTCTTTAGACGATAGTCCCAAAGGCAAGAAGTGCAAAGGCATGCAGGGAATCGTCGAGGAAGGCGATGAGGTCAGCACTGAAGATTACGAAGAGTCCGTTATGGATGCGGCGCTGATCAGTGCGGCCCAACGAGTTGAGCATTATGAAATTGCCGCCTACGGCACACTTATCGAATTCGCCAAGCTGCTCGGAGAATCTGAGCATGTCGATCTGCTCGAGCAGACTCTGCAGGAAGAAAAAGAGACCGATCAAAAACTGACAGAGCTGGCGAAAACCATCAATCAGGAAGCGATTAGCGGAAGCGAAGCGGACGAGGAATCGGGTAACAAGGAAGCAAGCAACAAGGTTGGCTCCAAGGCTCCGCTGCGCAAGACTCGTCGCGCCGCGTAGAGGCGGTCCAGCTACGGGAAGTGTACAGACGGAAGCCACCGGAAAGAACTGCAAAATGAAGATGCGCCCTATGCACAGAGGAAACACGAAGAACCGCAAAATCCGCTATGCCGTCGTAGGTCTGGGTCATTTAGCGCAAGTTGCGGTTCTTCCCGGTTTCGCGGGAGCCACCAATTCCGAATTGGTGGCGCTTGTATCCGGAGATTCCCAAAAGGCCCGCAAAGTTGCCCGGCAATATAATATCGACCGAATTTATTCTTACAATCAATATGAAGAATGTTTAGGCGCCGGTATAGACGCCGTTTACATAGTCCTACCGAATCACCTGCATAGTGTATTTACCCTCCGAGCAGCTAGAGCTGGCGTGCACATTCTTTGTGAAAAACCAATGGCGGTCAGCAGCACCGAATGTCGCGAGATGATAAAGGCGGCTCGAGACCACAAATGCAAATTGATGATTGCGTATCGTTTGCATTTCGAACAAGGGAATCTTCAGGCCATAAGAATGGCCCAATCCGGTAAATTCGGCGAAGTTCGATACTTTAGTTCCGATTTTTCTCAGCAAGTGGTCGCCGATAACGTTCGACTTACCCAACCCACCTCCAGAGGTGGAGGGCCTCTCTACGACATGGGTGTTTATTGCATAAATGCCGCCCGGTATCTGTTTCGTGCAGAGCCGGAGGAAGTGATTGGGACCGTCGCCAGTGTAAATAGCCCTAAGTTTGCGAAGACGGACGAGATGGTCAGCGTCGTTATGCGCTTTCCCCGTGAACGAATCGCCACTTTTACCGTGAGCTTTGGGGCAGCTGAAATGGACCGCTATTCGTTGGTAGGCACCAAGGGGGCACTCACTGCGGAGCCTGGATATGAATACGCCGGAGGCATCAACCTCAAAGTGCAAGTCGGTGAGAAGGCGCAAACTCTGAAATTCCCCAAGCGAGACCAATTTGCGGCTGAAATTAGCTACTTTTCTGATTGCATTCTCAAAAATAAAGACCCAGAACCATCAGGCGAAGAAGGTTTGGCTGATATTCGCATCGTCGAGGCAATCTACAAGTCAGTTAGTTCGGGAAAAGTTGTGAACTTGGGAAAGTATGAGAAATCTAAACGACCCAGCATGGCACAGAAAATTACTAAACCACCGCATTCAAAACCGAAAACCATCGATGTGGAATCACCCTCGGGTGAGGCCGCGTGATCGCAATCTGATATAAGAAGGTTATCTTAACTCTTGATATATAGGCAAAAACGGCACTAAAACGCTTAGACGCGAACTGTTGAGCGGCGCCATAGCAACTTACACAACCTCGAACTTAGCAGTTGGATCACACAGCATCACGGCAACTTACAACGGGAGCGTTGATTTTCTCCCGAGCTCAGGTGCGCTAATTCAAGTGGTCAATTGAGGAAGCGTGATTTTCACAGGCTGATGTAGATGTGCCATCATCCGCGCGGAATCGGACAAACCCTCAATTTTAATATAGTGCTGTGCCGCGTTGCTGTATGCGCTAAATCGACTAGCGACAGTACTCGAGCCATGTCGGTATAAGCAGGCGGAAACTTGAGATATCGCAAAGTCAAGTCGCTTTCGCCTTCATGTCGACTTGTCGTCGCTTCGTGTTCGCCTCGGGTGGTCAATCGAAACCGGACTGCCATTTCGGCTCACAGAGAAAATCGACGAGAACGCGAGCGTGTGAAAGCGAGCGATCCAGTTTCTCTGGTCCAGCTTGTTCCGAATTATCTGCAGAATTGCGGCAACAATCGAAGGTTTTTCAGAAAATACAGCAAGGATTATCTGAAGCGCAGACTTGCTGGCGGAGAGGGGGGGATTCGAACCCCCGATACAGGTGTTAGCCCGTATAACGGTTTAGCAAACCGCCGCCTTCAGCCTCTCGGCCACCTCTCCGGCGGGTAG
>Ga0070738_10001148_pt1 | contig 58891 bp, 72 predicted proteins | sample Coa_R2_2_FD_66446 | JGI IMG/M metagenome (GOLD analysis project Ga0070738, IMG submission 66446) | Surface soil microbial communities from Centralia Pennsylvania, which are recovering from an underground coalmine fire - Coalmine... | ecosystem: Environmental > Terrestrial > Soil > Unclassified ... | reverse complement strand
GCCAAGACGCGCGACATCACCGGCGGTCTGCCGCGCGTTGCCGAACTTTTCGAGGCGCGCCGTCCGAAGGACCATGCGATCATCGCCGAGATCTCGGGCACCGTGCAGTTCGGGCGCGACTATAAGAGCAAGACCCGGATCACGATCGTTCCGCACGAAGAAGGTGCGGATCCGGTCGAATATCTGATCCCGAAGGGCAAGCACATCCATCTCCAAGACGGCGACGTCGTGGAGAAGGGCGATTACATCGTCGACGGCAATCCGGCGCCGCACGACATCCTGGCCATTAAGGGCGTCGAAGAGCTCGCCGCCTATCTCGTCAACGAGATCCAGGAGGTCTATCGGCTGCAGGGCGTCAATATCAATGACAAGCACATCGAGGTGATCGTCCGTCAGATGCTGCAGAAGGTCGATATCGTCGATCCGGGCGAGACCGATTTCCTCTCCGGCGAGCAGGTCGACAAGATCGAGTTCGACGAGGCCAATGACGCGGCGCTCGCGCAGGGCAAGAAGCCGGCAACGGCAACTCCCGTCCTGCTCGGCATCACCAAGGCTTCGCTGCAGACGCGTTCGTTCATCTCGGCGGCCTCCTTCCAGGAGACGACGCGCGTGCTGACCGAAGCCGCCGTCAACGGCAAGGTCGATACGCTCGAAGGCCTGAAGGAGAACGTGATCGTCGGGCGGCTTATCCCCGCCGGCACGGGCGCCGCGATGGCCAAGCTGCGCCAGATCGCGACGACGCGCGACGATCTGATCCTTGCCCACAAGGCGCAGCAGCCGCCGCTGCAATTGCCGGCGCAAAGCTCGAAATAAAGCTTCGAAGCCGAACTTCGCCTACCGAAATCCCTCTCTCCCGGCCGGGGGAGAGGGATTTTTTTCGCCGTCCGCCCCGCCCCGCTCGAGCTTCCAGGCGCGGCCTAAGCCACGAGATTTGCTTCTCTTTCCGGTGAACCATTTCCGCTCCCCCGCGTAGTCGAAGGGCGACGCCCGCCATCGGGTGATCGCGTCGAGACCTAAGGCCGAAACCGCCGTGGCTGCGTTCAAAGCGCCGCTCGCGGTTGGGAGAAGCAAGGAGGACTCTAGATGACGCAGCAAAGCAAAAAGCTGGCTTTGGCCCTGGCTGGCGTCCTTGGGCTAGGAGTTGCCGGCGTCACGATGGCTCAGCCGGCGAACGCGATCGATGTCGCGGTCGGCGCGCCCGGCTATTACTACGGCTACGATTATAACCCCGCTTGGCCGGTGGGCGCGGCCGTTGGCACAGCCGCCGGTATCGTCGGCGGGACAGTGGGTGCGCTCACGGGCTACCCCTATGGTTATGCCTACGCGCCGTATGGCTATTACGCATATGGCTACAGCCCGTATGCGCCGGCCTATGACTACGACGAATGGTGACGTCAAGGCCCTTAGGAACGGCGGGTTTGCCGCCGATCTCAAGCTTTAGAGGAAATGGCGGCTCTGCCGCCGACTAAGGCCGCTTGAAGCGGCCTTTCTTTTTTCCTTTCGCGCAAGAGCGAACAGGCGAGACTGAGGGGAAGGATCGTGATTTGACACGCGCTGGTTGAAGGAACGAACCTAAGCTTAGCGATTCGACAGAGGGGGGTACGTGACACTCACGCGTCGCATGGGCGCCGAGTTCGTCGGCACATTCTGGCTCGTTCTCGGCGGCTGCGGAAGCGCCGTGCTCGCGGCCAAATTTCCGGAAACGGGAATAGGATTTGTCGGTGTCGCTTTGGCCTTCGGCCTTACCGTCCTGACGATGATTTATGCCTTCGGCTATATTTCCGGAGGCCATTTCAATCCCGCGGTCACACTCGGGCTCGCAGTCGGCGGCCGTTTCGCCTTCGCCGACGTCATTCCCTATATCGTCGCGCAAGTCGTCGCGGCGATTGTGGCCGCGGGCGTGCTGAAGATCATCGCGAGCGGCAACCCACATTTCGATGCGGCGGGAGGCTTTGCCTCGAATGGCTATGGCGACCATTCGCCGGGCGGCTATTCGCTCGCTTCCGCGTTGGTTTGTGAAATCGCGATGACGTTTATCTTCCTCGTCGTGATCCTCGGCGCGACGGACGTCCGCGCGGCGCCGGGATTTGCCGGCTTGGCGATCGGTCTCACGCTGACCATTATTCACCTCGTCAGCATTCCGGTCACCAATACCTCGGTCAATCCGGCGCGTTCTACCGGCCCGGCGCTCTTTGTCGGCGGCTGGGCGCTCGAACAGCTCTGGCTCTTCTGGGTCGCGCCTTTCGTTGGAGCGATCCTCGCCGGCCTTGCCTTCCGCTGGTTCGAGAAGGAGGATTAAGCCCGAAATTCAGCGGCTTCTCGATCTGGCGGCGAGTTATTTTTGCGCTCTGGGCGAGGGTTGGGCAAACGCGCCCCCCTCCGCCCGTGTTTCCGATGCGTTTTTTCCGGCACAAGGGTTGACGGCCAAGGTGCGGATCATTAAGTTCCGCGCACTTTCGACAGGCAGTAGGGTCTTTCCCGTTCGGGGCGTCGCGTCCTGAACCCAGCGAGCCTAAACGCTGTCGGTCTCAGCGACTTAAGTAAGTCACATCGGGTCGGCGGAATATCCGGCGATCCTCAATGGCAAGACCGCGAGGTCCTCTGCTTGGCGCAGCGCCGGAAGCCTTAGGGCCGAAGGCGCTGATTCGTTTGCGTCCGGCAAGCCGATCGGCGGTCCGGACGAGGTTTTCACGCGCAGCCGAAGTCAGGCTGCGCATCGAGGTCAGGTCAGCGAAGGGCGAACATGCCGACGATCAACCAGTTGATCAGCAAGCCGCGACAGGAAAAGGTCTATCGCGAGAAGGCCCGCCATCTGCAGGCGTGTCCGCAGAAGCGCGGCGTCTGCACGCGCGTCTACACGACGACGCCGAAGAAGCCGAACTCCGCGCTCCGCAAAGTCGCCAAGGTCCGGCTGACCAATGGATTCGAGGTCATCGGTTACATCCCGGGCGAGGGACACAATTTGCAGGAACATTCGGTCGTCATGATCCGCGGCGGTCGCGTCAAGGACCTGCCCGGCGTGCGCTATCATGTTCTGCGCGGCGTGCTCGACACGCAGGGGGTGAAGAATCGCAAGCAGCGCCGTTCCAAATACGGCGCCAAACGGCCCAAGTGAGGTAGCTCATGTCCCGCCGCCACAGGGCAGAAAGACGCGAAGTCATTCCGGACGCCAAGTTCGGCGATGTCGTGCTTGCCAAGTTCATGAATTCCATCATGTACGACGGCAAGAAGTCGATGGCCGAATCGATCGTTTACGGCGCTTTCGACGAGATCGAGAAAAAGTTGCGGGCCGAGCCTCTGCCGGTTTTCCGTCAGGCTTTGGAAAACGTCGCGCCCGCGATCGAGGTCCGTTCGCGGCGCGTCGGCGGCGCGACCTACCAGGTGCCGGTGGAAGTGCGGCCCGAACGGCGCCAGGCGCTTGCGATCCGCTGGATCATTGCCGCAGCCCGCGCCCGCAACGACAAGACCATGGTCGATAGGCTTTCGGCCGAGATCATGGACGCCGCGAATAACCGCGGCAACGCGGTAAAGAAGCGCGAAGACACGCACCGGATGGCCGAAGCCAACCGCGCCTTCTCGCATTACCGCTGGTGAATTGAGCTTTCGAAGGAATTTCTAAAGATGCCGCGCAGCCATAAGATCGAGGATTACCGAAATTTCGGTATCATGGCGCATATCGACGCCGGCAAGACGACGACGACCGAGCGCATCCTGTTCTATTCCGGCAAGTCGCACAAAATGGGCGAAGTCCATGAAGGCGCGGCCACCATGGACTGGATGGAGCAGGAGCAGGAGCGCGGCATCACGATCACGTCCGCCGCGACGACGACTTTCTGGCAAGGCAAGCGCCTCAACATCATCGACACGCCCGGCCACGTCGATTTCACGATTGAGGTAGAGCGCTCGCTGCGCGTCCTCGACGGCGCCGTATGCGTGCTCGACGGCAACCAGGGCGTCGAGCCGCAGACCGAGACCGTCTGGCGCCAGGCCGACAAGTACAACGTGCCGCGCGTCGTCTTCGTCAACAAGATGGACAAGATCGGCGCGGACTTCTTCCGCTGCGTCGAGGACATCAAGAACAAGGTCGGCGCGCGGCCAATCTGCATTCAATTGCCGATCGGTTCGGAGCAGGACTTCAAGGGGATCATCGATCTCGTGCGCATGAAAGCCGTCGTCTGGGAGGACGAGGCGCTGGGCGCGAAATATCACGACGAGGACATTCCGGCGTCGCTGCGCGAGCAGGCGGAGAAATATCGGCACGACCTCATCGAAGCCGCAGTCGAGCTCGACGACGACGTGATGACCGCCTATCTCGACGGCACCGAGCCGGACGAGGCAACGCTGAAAAGGCTCATCCGCCAAGCGGTCAGAACCATCACCTTCATTCCGATCCTGTGCGGCTCGGCCTTCAAGAACAAGGGCGTGCAGCCGCTGCTCGACGCCGTCGTCGATTATCTGCCCTCGCCGATCGATCGCGAGGCGATCAAAGGCGTCGATCCGGACAATGGCGAGGAGATGGTGCGCCAGGCGAACGACGACGAGCCGCTGTCGATCCTTGCCTTCAAGATCATGGACGACCCGTTCGTCGGATCGCTCACCTTTGCGCGCGTCTATTCCGGACGTATCGAATCCGGCACCACGGTCATGAATTCGACCAAGGGCAAGCGCGAGCGTATTGGCCGCATGTTGCTGATGCATGCCAACAACCGCGAGGACATCAAGGAAGCCTATGCCGGCGACATTATCGCGCTCGCAGGCCTCAAGGAGACGCGCACGGGCGACACGCTGTGCGACATCACAAATCCGGTAATCCTCGAACGAATGGAATTCCCCGATCCGGTCATCGAGATCGCGATCGAGCCAAAGTCCAAGGCCGATCAGGAGAAGCTCGGCGTGGCGCTCGCCAAGCTCGCGGCCGAAGATCCGTCCTTCCGCGTCTCGACCGATCCCGAATCGGGCCAGACGATCCTGAAGGGCATGGGCGAGCTTCATCTCGATATCAAAGTCGATATCCTGAAGCGCACTTATAAAGTGGACGCCAATATCGGCGCGCCGCAGGTTGCCTATCGCGAGAAGATCACCAAGCGCACTCCTATCGACGAAACGCACAAGAAGCAGAGTGGCGGCGCCGGTCAGTTTGCGAAAGTCACGATCATATACGAGCCGAACGAGCCGGGCGCCGGCAATGTATTCGAGTCGAAGATCGTCGGCGGCGCGGTGCCGAAGGAATATATTCCAGGCGTCGAGAAGGGCGTCATGACGGCGCTCACCTCCGGCGTGTTGGCCGGCTTCCCGGTCGTCGATGTGAAGGCCACTTTGACGGACGGACAATATCACGACGTCGACTCGTCGGTTCTTGCCTTCGAGCTCTGCGCGCGCTCGGCGACGCGCAACGCGTTGCGGCAAGGCAATTCGGTTCTGCTCGAACCGATCATGAAGGTCGAAGTGACGACGCCGGAGGACTATACCGGCTCCGTCATGGGCGACCTGCTCGGTCGGCGCGGGCAGGTGCAGGGGCAGGACATGCGCGGCAATGCGGTCGTCATCAATGCGATGGTGCCGCTCGCCAACATGTTCGGCTACGTCAACCAGCTGCGGTCCATGAGTCAGGGCCGGGCCAATTATACGATGCAGTTCGATCACTATGAGCAGGTGCCCGCCGGCGAAGCCGCCAAGGTACAAGCGAAATACGCCTAGGGGTTTGAAGGAGCCTAGTCATGGCCAAGGAAAAGTTTGCGCGGACCAAGCCGCATTGTAACATCGGCACGATCGGTCACGTCGATCACGGCAAGACCTCGTTGACGGCCGCGATTACCAAAGTTCTGGCGGAAACGGGCGGGGCGACCTATACCGCCTACGACCAGATCGATAAGGCGCCGGAAGAGAAGGCGCGCGGCATCACGATTTCCACCGCGCATGTCGAGTACGAGACGACGAAGCGCCATTACGCGCACGTCGATTGCCCTGGCCATGCCGACTATGTGAAAAACATGATCACCGGCGCGGCGCAGATGGACGGCGCGATCCTCGTTGTCTCTGCCGCCGATGGCCCGATGCCGCAGACGCGCGAGCATATCCTGCTTGCGCGCCAGGTCGGCGTGCCGGCGCTCGTCGTCTTCTTGAACAAGGTCGATATGGTCGACGATCCGGAGCTCCTCGAGCTCGTCGAACTCGAAGTGCGTGAACTCCTCTCGAAGTACGAGTTCCCGGGCGACGAGATCCCGATCACCAAGGGTTCGGCGCTTTGTGCGCTCGAAAGCCGTGATCCGGAGATCGGGCATGACGCGATCCTGAAGCTGATGCAGACGGTCGACGATTACATCCCGCAGCCGGAGCGTCCGATCGACCAGCCCTTCCTCATGCCGGTCGAAGACGTGTTCTCGATCTCGGGCCGCGGCACCGTGGTCACCGGCCGTGTCGAGCGCGGCGTCATCAAGGTCGGCGAGGAGGTCGAAATCGTCGGCCTGCGTCCGACTGCCAAGACGGTCGTGACGGGTGTTGAAATGTTCCGCAAGCTGCTCGATCAGGGGCAGGCGGGCGACAATATCGGCGCGCTCCTGCGCGGCACGAAGCGCGAGGACGTCGAGCGCGGCCAGGTGCTCTGCAAACCGGGCTCCGTCAAGCCGCACACGAAGTTCAAGGCCGAGGCCTATATTCTGACAAAGGAAGAGGGCGGCCGCCATACGCCGTTCTTCACCAATTATCGGCCGCAGTTCTACTTCCGCACGACCGACGTGACCGGCGTCGTCACTCTGCCGCAGGGCACCGAAATGGTGATGCCGGGCGACAATGTGACGATGGATGTCGAGTTGATCGTGCCGATCGCGATGGAAGAGAAACTGCGTTTCGCGATCCGCGAGGGCGGCCGCACCGTCGGCGCCGGCGTCGTCGCTTCGATCACCGAATAGGCATTTCGGCTGGACCGGGCTTGATGCCCGGTCCGACCGGTAGGGATTAGGACCATGAACGGCCAGAACATCCGCATTCGCCTCAAGGCCTTCGACCATCGGATCCTCGACTCGTCGACGAAGGAAATCGTCTCGACGGCGAAGCGGACCGGTGCGCAGGTGCGCGGCCCGATCCCGCTGCCGACCAAGATCGAAAAGTTCACCGTCAACCGCTCGCCGCACATCGACAAGAAGTCGCGCGAGCAATTCGAGATCAGAACCCATAAGCGCGTTCTCGACATTGTCGATCCGACGCCGCAGACGGTCGATGCTTTGATGAAGCTCGATCTTGCGGCCGGCGTCGATGTCGAAATCAAGCTTTAGGATCAACCATGCGCTCAGGCGTCATTGCACAAAAGCTCGGCATGACCCGCGTCTTCACGGACGCGGGCGAGCACGTGCCGGTCACGGTCTTGAAGCTCGACGGCTGCCAGGTCGTCGCGCAGCGGACCAAGGAGCAGAACGGCTATACCGCCGTGCAGCTCGGCATCGGCCGCGCGAAAGTGAAGAACGTATCGAAGGCCGAACGCGGCCGGTTCGCCGTTTCCAAGGTCGAACCGAAATTGAAGCTCGCCGAATTCCGCGTCGAGGAAGAGGGCCTGCTGCCGATCGGTGCCGAGATCACGGCTGACCATTTTGTCGTCGGTCAGTTCGTCGATGTGACCGGCACGAGCAAGGGCAAGGGTTTTGCCGGCGCGATGAAGCGCTGGAACTTCGGTGGCCTGCGCGCCAGCCACGGCGTGTCGATTTCGCATCGCTCGCACGGCTCGACCGGCGGCCGCCAAGATCCTGGTAAGACGTTCAAGAACAAGAAAATGGCCGGGCATTTGGGCGTCGAGCGCGTCACCACGCTCAACCTGCGCGTCGTGCAAACCGACGCCGATCGCGGGCTGATCCTCGTCGAAGGCGCGGTGCCCGGTACGCGCGGCGGCTATATCTATATCCGCGACGCGGTGAAGAAGGCTCTGCCGAAGGACGCGCCCCGGCCCGGCAAATTCAAGCTCGCGGACGGGGCTGCTCCCGCGGCGCCTGAACAAACTGCGAGCCCAGCCGAAGGAGCCGCGCCGTGAAAATCGACGTAACCAGCCTCGACGGCGGCAACGCAGGCTCTATCGAGCTTAACGACGCGATCTTCGGCCTCGAGCCGCGCGAAGATATTCTCGCGCGCATGGTACGCTATCAGCTCGCCAAGCGCCGCGCCGGCACCCACAAGACGAAGGGGCGCAGCGAGATCGCCCGCACGGGCAAGAAAATGTACCGGCAGAAGGGGACCGGCAATGCTCGCCATGGTTCCGCGCGGGTGCCGCAATTCCGTGGCGGCGGCCGCGCCTTCGGTCCGCTCGTGCGCTCGCATGCGCATGACTTGCCGAAGAAAGTGCGCGTGCTTGCCCTGAAACATGCGCTCTCGGCAAAGGCGCGCGACGGTGGAATCATAGTCTGGACCAATACCGAGATCGGCGAAGCCAAGACCAAAGCGCTCAAGGCGAATTTCGCCAAGCTCGGCCTCACCAATGCGCTGATCATCGACGGGGCCGAGCCGCAGGCCCATTTCAGCCAGGCGGCGCGCAACATTCCCGAGATCGACGTGCTGCCGGTCCAGGGCATCAACGTCTACGACATTCTGCGCCGCGAGAAGCTTGTTCTCACCAAGGCGGCCATCGATGCGCTGGAGGCGCGATTCGCATGAGCCCGCGCAAGACATTCGCCGACGAGCGGCACTACGATTTGATCGTGTCGCCGGTCATCACCGAGAAGGCGACGGCCGCCTCGGAACATAACAAAGTGATCTTCAAGGTTCGCAAGGACGCGACGAAGCCCGAAATCAAGGCGGCGGTCGAGCGGCTCTTCGACGTCAAGGTCGAAGCCGTCAACACCCTCGTGCGCAAAGGCAAGAAGAAGGTCTTCAAGGGTGTGCGCGGTGTCCAATCCGATGTGAAGAAGGCCGTCGTAACGCTGGCTGAAGGCCAGAGCATCGACGTGACGACGGGACTGTAAGATGGCACTGAAGACATTCAAGCCGGTCACCCCGGGCCTGCGCCAATTGGTGATCGTCGATCGCTCGGATCTCTACACGGGCAAGCCGGTCAAACATCTGACCGAAGGCAAGCCTTCGAGCGGCGGGCGCAACAATCTCGGCCGCGTGACCGTGCGCTTCCGCGGCGGCGGGCACAAGCAGAGCTATCGCGTGATCGACTTCAAGCGCCGCAAGCTCGACGTGCCGGCGAAAGTCGAGCGGATCGAATATGATCCGAACCGTACGTCCTTCATTGCGCTGATCCGCTATGCGGATGACGAACTCTCCTACATCATCGCGCCGCAGCGCCTGGGCGTGGGAGACGAGGTCATTTCCGGACAGCAGGTCGACGTCAAGCCGGGCAATGCGATGCCGCTCGCCAATATGCCGGTCGGCACCATCGTTCATAACGTCGAACTGAAGATCGGCAAGGGCGCTGCGATGGTGCGCGCCGCCGGCAATTTTGCGCAGATCGTCGGCCGCGATCAGGGCTATGTCGTTTTGCGGCTGAATTCCGGCGAGACGCGGCTGGTGCATGGCCAATGTTTTGCAACGGTCGGCGCGGTCTCCAATCCCGACCATATGAACGCCTCGATCGGCAAGGCCGGCCGCAACCGCTGGCTTGGACGGCGGCCGCATAACCGCGGCGTGACCATGAACCCGGTCGATCATCCGCATGGCGGCGGCGAAGGCAGAACGTCGGGCGGTCGCCATCCGGTCACGCCTTGGGGCAAGCCGACCAAGGGCAAGAAGACGCGCTCGAACAAGTCGACCAGCAAATTCATCGTGACTTCGCGTCACAAGAGCAAGAAGGCTTAAGCGATGGCACGCTCGATATCGAAAGGTCCGTTCGTCGACGGCTACCTCTTGAAGAAGGCCGATGCGGCGCGTTCGTCGGGCCGCAACGAAGTGATCAAGATCTGGAGCCGGCGTTCGACGATCCTGCCGCAATTCGTCGGGCTCACCTTCGGCGTTCACAACGGCCACAAGCACATTCCCGTGCTCGTGAGCGAAGACATGATCGGCCACAAGTTCGGCGAGTTCTCGCCGACCCGGACGTTCCACGGACATTCGGGCGACAAGAAAGCGAAACGGGCTTAAGCGATGGGCCAGGAAAAAAATCCGCGCTTGCTGAAGGACAACGAGGCGAAAGCCGTCGGCCGGATGCTGCGCGTCAGTCCGCAGAAGCTGAACCTGCTTGCCCAGTTGATCCGCGGCAAGAAGGTCGACAGGGCGCTCGCCGATCTCGAATTCTCGCGCAAGCGCATCGCGGTCGACGTGAAGAAGACGCTCGAAAGCGCGATTGCCAATGCGGAAAACAATCACAACCTCGACGTGGACGATCTCGTCGTCGCCGAAGCTTATGTCGGCAAGGCATTGGTTCTGAAGCGCTTTTCGCCGCGCGCCCGCGGACGGGCAGGGCGGATTCAAAAGCCATTCGCCAACCTGACGATCGTGGTGCGCGAGATCGAAGAGGCGGAGGCCTCGGGAGCTTAAGATGGGTCAGAAAGTCAATCCGATCGGGCTTCGTCTCGGCATCAATCGTACCTGGGATTCGCGCTGGTACGCGAACAAGGCCGAATATGCCAAGCTGCTGCATGAAGACGTCAAGATCCGCGAAGTCTTGATGAAGACGCTCAAGCAGGCAGCGGTGTCGAAGATCATCATCGAGCGGCCGCACAAGAAATGCCGCGTGACGATTCATTCGGCGCGACCGGGCGTCGTCATCGGCAAGAAGGGCGCCGACATCGACAAGATCCGCAAGACAGTGTCTAAGCTCACCGATTCGGAAGTGGTCATCAATATCGTCGAGGTGCGCAAGCCGGAGATCGATGCGACCCTGGTTGCCGATTCGATCGCCCAGCAACTCGAGCGGCGCGTCGCGTTCCGGCGCGCCATGAAGCGCGCGGTGCAATCGGCCATGCGTCTTGGCGCCGAAGGCATCAGGATCAATTGTTCCGGTCGCCTCGGCGGCGCCGAGATCGCGCGCCTCGAATGGTATCGCGAGGGGCGCGTGCCGCTCCATACGTTGCGCGCCGACGTCGATTACGGAACGGCGACTGCCCATACCGCTTACGGCACCTGCGGCATCAAGGTCTGGATCTTCAAGGGCGAGATCCTCGAACATGATCCGATGGCGCAAGACAAGAAAATGGCCGAGCAGGATCATGGCGGCGGCGATCGCCGTCGCCGCGATCGCGATGCGGCCTAAGAGAGCTGAACGATGCTGCAACCCAAACGCACGAAGTTTCGCAAAGCGCACAAGGGCCGCATTCGCGGCGCCTCGAAGGCCGGTTTCGAGCTTCACTTCGGCCAATATGGCTTGAAGGCGGTCGAGCCGGACCGTGTGACCGCGCGCCAGATCGAGGCGGCGCGGCGGGCTATGACGCGCCATATGAAACGCGCCGGACGCGTGTGGATCCGCATCTTTCCCGATGTGCCGGTGTCGAAAAAGCCGACCGAAGTGCGCATGGGCAAGGGCAAGGGCACGCCGGAATTCTGGGCCTGCCGCGTGGCTCCGGGCCGCATCATGTTCGAACTCGACGGGGTGACGAGCGAAGTCGCGCGCGAAGCTCTGGCACTGGCAGCTGCGAAATTGCCGATCAAGTCGCGTTTCGTGCAGCGGATCGTGGAATAGGGGCGCGCGATGAAGGGCAAACAGCGTCTATCTGATCTGCGCGTGATGAGCGAAGATCAACTCGAACAGGAGGTCCTGGGCCTCAAGAAAGAGCAGTTCAACCTGCGCTTCCAGCGGGCAACGGGACAGCTTCAGGACACGGCGCGCGTGCGCATCGTGCGCCGCGACATTGCGCGGGCCAAAACGATCATCGCCGAACGACGCGGCGCCAAACAACAGGGTCAGTGAGATGCCGAAACGAGTGCTCCAAGGCGTCGTCGTCAGCGACAAACAAGACAAGACCGTCGTCGTGCGGGTCGAGCGGCGCTTCACGCATCCTCTGCTCAAGAAGACCGTGCGGCGTTCGAAGAAGTTTCACGCGCATGACGAGAACAATCGCGCGAAGATCGGGGACATGGTGTTCATCGAGGAGACGCGGCCGATCTCCAAGTTGAAGCGCTGGGTCGTCGTCGAGGGCGGCTAGTCGGGAAGAAAGGCATAGTGCCATGATACAGATGCAGACCAATCTCGACGTCGCCGACAATTCCGGCGCGCGCCGCGTGATGTGCATCAAGGTGCTCGGCGGCTCGAAGCGCAAATATGCGAGCGTCGGAGACGTGATTGTCGTCTCGATCAAGGAGGCGATCCCGCGCGGCCGCGTGAAAAAGGGCGACGTGATGAAGGCGGTCGTCGTGCGCACCGCCAAGGACATCAAGCGCCCCGACGGTTCGGTGATCCGCTTCGACTCCAATGCCGCGGTGCTGATCAACGCCCAGGCGGAGCCGGTGGGCACGCGCATTTTCGGGCCGGTGCCGCGCGAGCTGCGCGCCAAGAACCATATGAAGATCATCTCGCTCGCGCCGGAGGTCCTTTGATGGCCGCAAAAATCAAGAAAGGTGACAAGGTCGTCGTCACCACCGGCCACGACAAGGGCCGCGTCGGCGAGGTGCTGCGCGTGCTGCCGAAGGAAAATCGCGCCGTCGTGCGCGGCGTCAATCTCGTCAAAAGGCATCAGCGCCAGACGCCGAAGCAAGAGGGCGGAATTATTTCGAAAGAGGGGACGATCCACCTCTCCAATCTCGCGCTGGCCGATCCCAAGGACGGCAAGGCAACGCGAGTGGGATTCAAGGTTCTCGACGACGGCCGCAAGGTCCGTTTTGCCAAGCGCTCGGGAGATTTGATCGATGGCTGACACCAAGAAGCCCAGCCCGAAGGACGCCGCCAAGGGCGCGCCGAAGGAGAAGGGCGCGGCCAAGGGCGCTGGCGCACCTAAGGCGGAAGCCAAGGAGGGCGCGCCCGACAAGTCGAAGGCCGAGAGCAGAGCGAGGCCTCAGGCGAAAGAGCGCGTCGCCGCGCCCGCGCCGGCTGCGGAATCTTTCGCCGTGCCGAAGGATTACGTGCCGCGGCTGAAGAAATATTATGCCGAGGTGGTGCGCCCGCAGCTCACACAGCAGTTCGGCTATAAGAATCCGTTCGAAGTGCCGGAGATCGAAAAGATCGTGCTCAATATGGGCGTCGGCGAAGCGGTCAACGACACAAAGAAAGTGACGGCTGCCGCTGCCGATCTTGCGCTCATCGCCGGCCAGAAGCCGATCGTCACGCGCGCGAGGAAGGCGATCGCGACCTTCAAGGTCCGGGAAAACATGCCGATCGGCGTGAAAGTCACGCTACGCAAGACGCGCATGTACGAGTTTCTCGACCGGCTCGTGAATATCGCGCTGCCGCGGGTGCGCGATTTTCGCGGGCTGAGCCCGAAGAGCTTCGACGGGCGCGGCAATTACGCGCTCGGCATCAAGGAACACATCGTGTTCCCGGAAATCGACTACGACAAGGCCGAGAGCGTTCTCGGCCTCGACGTCGTGGTCTGCACGACGGCCAAGTCCGACGAAGAGGCCCGCGCCCTTCTGCGGGCTTTCAACTTTCCTTTCCGGCAGTGAGACAAGGGTCTCAGACGCGGAGACAGATCTATGGCGAAGAAAAGTTCGATTGAGAAAAACAAGCACCGGGCGCAGCTTGCCAAGCAATATGCGGGGCGGCGCAAGCGGCTGAAGGCGATCGCCGAGGATAAATCGGCGAGCATGGAAGAGCGTTTCGCGGCGCGGCTGAAGCTTGCGGAACTGCCGCGCAATTCGGCGCCGAGCCGGCTGCGCAACCGCTGCGAGATCACCGGGCGCCCGCGCGGTTTCATCGGCAAGATGCGCATGTCGCGTATCGCGGTTCGTGAGCTGGGCGCGCAGGGGTTGATCCCCGGCCTCGTGAAGTCGAGCTGGTGAGGAGGCGCCGATGGCTGTGAACGATCCTCTCGGCGATATGCTGAGCCGCATCCGCAATGCGCAGATGCGCCGCAAGGACAAGGTGAATACGCCCGGCTCGCGGCTGCGCGCGCATGTGCTCGACGTGCTGGCGCAGGAAGGCTATATCCGCGGTTATTCGACGACCGAATATGGCAACGGGCGCACCGAGTTCGAGATCGAGCTCAAATATTACGACGGCGAGCCGGTGATCCGCGAATTGCAACGCGTCTCGAAGCCCGGCCGGCGCGTCTATGCGGGGGTCACCGAAATGCCGCAGGTCGCCAACGGCCTCGGCATCACCATCATTTCGACGCCGAAGGGCGTGATGGCCGATCATGCGGCGCGCGACGCGCACGTGGGCGGCGAAATCTTGTGCAAGGTCTTCTGATCATGTCTCGCGTAGGAAAAAAGCCTGTCTCGCTGCCTTCCGGCGTTACCGCCAAGGTCGAAGGCCAGACGATTGCGATCAAAGGCGGCAAGGGCGAACTGCGCTTCGAGGCGCCGCACGAGGTCAGCGTCAGCTTCGCCGACAATCAGATCAAGATCGATCCGCGCAACGAGACGAAACGGGCGCGGGCGATGTGGGGCATGGCGCGCGCGCGGGTGAACAATCTCGTTGTGGGTGTCACCAAAGGATTCGAGAAGAAGCTCGAGATCAATGGCGTCGGCTATAAAGCGGCGGTTTCCGGCAAGAATTTGCAATTGTCGCTGGGTTACAGCCACGACGTGACCTATCCGATCCCGCAAGGGATCACGATTGCGACGCCGAAGCCGACCGAGATCACGATCAGCGGGGTCGACAAGCACAAGGTCGGCCAAGTCGCCGCCGAGATCCGCGGTTTCCGTCCGCCGGAGCCCTACAAGGGCAAAGGCGTCAAATATTCGGATGAATTTATCTTCCGCAAGGAAGGCAAGAAGAAATAGGCCGGGCCATGGGCAAGCACAGCAAGACGGAGGCGCGCCGCAAGGCGCGGGTCAGGCGGGCGGTTAAGGCGCATGCCTTCGGCAAGCCGCGCCTTTCGGTTCATCGCTCGTCGAAGCAGATCTACTGCCAGATCATCGACGATACGGAGGGCCGCACGATCGTTTCGGCCTCTTCGCTCGAAAAGACCAATCGCGAGAGCTTGAAGAGCGGCGCCACGGTCGAGGCGGCGCGCGTCGTCGGCAAGCAGATCGCGGAGCGGGCGATCGAGAAGGGAATCAAGCAGGTCGTGTTCGACCGCGGCGCTTATATGTATCATGGGCGCGTGAAGGCGCTGGCCGAAGGCGCGCGCGAGGCGGGATTGACGATTTAAGGTTCGAAGCGAGCGGCGCCGGTTTCGAGGGCCGCGCAAGTGACGAAACCCCGAGCGACGAAGAAAGAACTGATTGATGGCACGTGAAGAAGGCGGCCGCGGCCGCGAAAGAGATCGGGAAGAGCGCGACGGCGAATTCGTGGACCGTCTGGTTCACATCAATCGCGTCGCCAAGGTCGTGAAGGGCGGGCGCCGCTTCGGCTTTGCCGCGCTGGTCGTCGTCGGCGATCAGAAGGGCCGGGTCGGTTTCGGCCACGGCAAGGCACGCGAAGTGCCTGAAGCGATCCGCAAAGCGACCGAAGCCGCCAAACATTCGCTGATCCGCGTGCCTCTGCGCGAGGGGCGCACGCTGCATCACGACGTCACCGGCCGCCACGGCGCCGGCCGCGTCGTGCTGCGTGCAGCACCTGCCGGCACCGGCATCATCGCGGGCGGTCCGATGCGCGCGGTTTTCGAAACCCTCGGCATGCATGACGTCGTGGCAAAGTCGCTCGGCTCGTCCAATCCGTACAATATGGTGCGGGCGACCTTCGACGCGCTCCAGCAGGAGGATTCGCCGCGCACCGTCGCGGCCCGGCGGAGCATGAAGGTCTCCACCCTGCAGGCGCGCCGGCAGACCGGCGAAGCCGAATCGGCTGCGGAAGCGTGAGGCCAAAATGGCGGATAAGGCGCATCTCACTGTCGAGCAGATCAAAAGCCCGATCGGCCGTCCGGCCGCTCAGCGCGAAACCTTGATCGGGCTCAAGCTCAACAAGATCGGCCGGCGCGCGGTTCTGCCCGATACACCGGCCGTCCGCGGCATGATCGAAAAGGTCGCGCATCTCGTTCGCATTGTCGAGGGCGCGTGAGGATATTGCCATGAAGCTCAACGAAATTGCCGACAATCCCGGCTCTTCCAAGTCGCGCATGCGCATCGGGCGCGGCATCGGCTCCGGCAAGGGCAAGACTGGCGGGCGCGGCGTCAAGGGCCAGAAAGCGCGTACCGGCGTCGCCATCAAAGGGTTCGAAGGCGGCCAGATGCCGCTTCATCGGCGTCTGCCGAAGCGCGGCTTCACGCCGCCCTTCTCGAAGGATTATAACGAGGTCAACCTCGGGCGGATTCAGGCGGCAATCGAGGCCGGCAAGCTCGCGGCCGATCGGCCGGTGACGATCGAGGCGCTCGTCGCGGCCGGCGTCTGCAGCAAGCCGCGCGACGGCGTGAAAATCCTCGGGATGGGCGAGTTGAGCGCGCGGCTTACGTTCGAAGTCGCGGCAGCGTCGAAAACGGCGATTGCGGCGATCGAAAGGGCAGGGGGATCGGTTCAAGTCATCGGCGCGCAAGGTTAGGGCGCCGGTTGCGCGCAAGGCTGCGGGTCACCACATCATGATCGCAGGATCGCGAGGCGCAATCGGCGGGGCGGGCGCGGGAGGCGGGGGAATTTTCTTCAGAGCGAGCTTTAGGCCGCGCGGAGTCTTTCATGGTATCGGCCGCTGAACAACTTGCTGCCAACGTCAATTGGGCCGCCTTTGCCAAGGCCGATGAACTCAAGAAGCGAATCTGGTTCACGCTCGGCGCGCTGATCATCTATAGGCTCGGCACTTATATTCCCTTGCCGGGCATCAATCCGGAGGCTTTCGCCCGCGCCTTCAACGGCGGACAGGGCGTGCTTCAGCTCTTCAACATGTTCTCCGGAGGCGCCGTGCAGCGCATGGCGATCTTCGCGCTGAACATCATGCCCTATATCTCGGCCTCGATCATCATCCAGCTTCTGACGAGCGTTTTTCCCTCGCTCGAGCAATTGAAGAAGGAGGGCGAAGCCGGGCGCAAGATCATCAATCAATATACGCGCTATTTGACCGTGGTGCTTGCCGCGTTCCAGGCCTATGGCATCGCGATCGGCTTGCAGGGCCAGACGGGTGTCGTCAGCGATCCGGGATTGTTCTTCTGCCTCACAACCACTTTGACGCTCACCGGCGGCACGATCTTCCTGATGTGGCTCGGCGAGCAGATCACCTCGCGCGGCATCGGCAACGGCTCCTCGCTGATCATCTTCTCCGGCATCGTCGCGGCCTTTCCGACCGCCATCATCCATACGCTCGAACTCGGCCGCCAAGGCCAGCTTTCGACCTTCCTCATCATCGCCGTGCTGGTAATGGCGATCTGCGTCGTGGGCTTCATCGTGTTCATGGAGCGGGCGCAGCGCCGGCTCGTGATCACCTACCCGAAGCGCCAGCAGGGCAACCGCGTCTATGAGGGACAGACCTCGTTCCTGCCCTTGAAGCTCAACACATCGGGCGTCATTCCGCCGATCTTCGCCTCTTCTCTCTTGCTGCTGCCGACGACGATTGCGAATTTCTCGGCGCAGCGCGGCGGCAGCGGCATTCTCGGCGCGATCTCGCTCTATCTAGGCCAAGGCCGGCCGCTCTATCTCATTCTTTATGTCGCGCTGATCGTCTTCTTCGCCTTCTTCTACACGGCGATCGTCTTCAACCCGACCGAGACGGCCGATAATCTGAAGAAACATTCCGGCTTCATTCCCGGGATCAGGCCCGGCGAGCGCACGGCGCAATTTATCGACAAAGTGCTGATGCGGATTACGGTTATCGGTGCCATCTATCTGGCGCTCATCTGCCTGTTGCCGCAACTTCTGATTTCCTATGCCGCAATGCCGTTTTATTTCGGCGGCACCTCGCTTCTCATCGTGGTCAGCGTTATGATGGACACCGTGGCCCAGGTTCACGGCCATCTCCAGGCGCACCAATATGAGGGCCTGGTGAAAAAAGCCAAATTGCGGGGAAGGAAACGATGAGGCTTATCGTGCTGGGACCGCCCGGGGCGGGAAAAGGCACGCAATCTCAGCGGTTGATGCAGAAATACGGGATTCCGCAATTATCGACCGGCGACATGTTGCGCGCTGCGGCTGCCGCCGACACGCCGGTCGGCCGCAAAGCCAAGGCGCTCATGGATACCGGCAGCCTCGTCCCAGACGAAGTCGTCGTGGGCATCATCGCCGACCGGATCTCGCAGGCGGATGCCGCCAAGGGCTTCATTCTCGACGGATTTCCGCGCACCGTTAATCAAGCCAAGGCGCTCGACGACATGCTGGCGGCCAAAAAGCTCAAGCTCGACGGGGTGATCGAGCTCAAGGTGGACGAAGGGGCTCTCCTCGGCCGGATCGAGAAAAGGGCCAAGGAAATGATCGCCAAGGGCTGTGCGGTTCGCGCCGACGACAATCCGGAGGCTTTCAAGACGCGCCTCGAAGCCTATCGGGAAATGACGGCGCCGGTCGCCGCCTATTATGCCGCGGACGGGCGGCTCAAGACGGTCGACGGCATGGCACCGATCGAGGTGGTCTCGGCCGCCATCGACCGGGTAACGGAGGCTGCCGGGAGCGCCGTTTAAAATTCGGCGGCCGCTCGCCCTAGGGGCTTGACTTCGCCGCAATTGCCTGTTGACGGAAGCGCAGCGGATCACTAGGTAAGACCTTTCAAGCCCACATGATCGGGTTCGGGCCTCAATGGGTAACCATGCGAGGGCCGGATTTGCATTGTCAGCTTAGCCCGCTTTCCGCCGCGTCCCGTCGCGGCCGAGATGGAGAGAATTCGTGGCCCGTATTGCCGGCGTCAATATACCGACCAATAAGCGCGTCGTGATCGCGCTTCAATATATTCACGGGATCGGCCCGAGGAAGGCGCAGGAAATCATCGAGAAGGTGCATATCCCGCCGGCGCGACGGGTCTTCGAGCTGACCGATGCGGAAGTGCTGCAGATCCGCGAGACCATCGACCGCGATTATCAGGTCGAGGGCGATCTGCGCCGCGAAGTGGCAATGAACATCAAGCGGCTGATGGATCTCGGCTGCTATCGCGGCTTGCGGCATCGCCGCCAGCTCCCGGTGCGCGGCCAGCGCACGCATACCAATGCGCGCACCCGCAAGGGCAAGGCCAAGCCGATCGCCGGCAAGAAGAAATAAGGTTCGAGCCTTTTGAAAAGAAGCCCGAGCGCCTGGCATTACGGGCGCGTTGGAAGGACGGTTACATGGCAAAAGAAACAACCCGCGTGCGTCGGCGCGAGCGCAAGAACATCGTGTCCGGCGTGGCGCATGTGAATTCCACGTTCAACAATACGATGATCACGATCAGCGATGCCCAGGGCAATACGATCTCGTGGTCGTCGGCTGGAACGATGGGATTCAAAGGCTCGCGCAAGTCGACCCCTTATGCCGCGCAAATGGCGGCGGAGGATGCGGCCCGCAAGGCCGCCGAACATGGCATGCGCACGCTCGAGGTCGAGGTCTCGGGGCCGGGATCGGGACGCGAATCGGCCCTGCGTGCCTTGCAAGCCGCCGGGTTCACGGTCACGTCCATCCGCGACGTCACGCCGATCCCGCATAACGGCTGCCGGCCCCGCAAGCGCCGGCGCGTCTAATCGGATTCAACAGCGGGAGCGCTCTTCCCTTGGGCTCTCGCGCGAAAGGATGCTCTCGTGATTCAGAAAAATTGGCAGGAGCTCATCAAGCCGAACAAGCTGGAGGTCGCGCCGGGTGACGACCAGAAGCGGCTTGCCACGGTCGTGGCCGAGCCGCTGGAGCGCGGGTTCGGCATCACGCTCGGCAATTCGCTGCGCCGTATCCTTCTCTCTTCGCTGCAGGGCGCAGCGATCACCTCCGTCCATATCGACGGCGTATTGCACGAATTCTCCTCGATTCCCGGCGTGCGCGAGGACGTGACCGACATCGTCCTCAACATCAAGGACATCGCGATCAAGATGCAGAGCGATGGCCCCAAGCGCATGGTCCTGAAGAAGCAGGGCCCTGGCAAGGTGATGGCCGGCGACATTTCGACGGTCGGCGACGTTCAGATCCTCAACCCCAATCTCGTCATCTGCACGCTCGATGAGGGCGCCGAGATCCGGATGGAATTCACCGTCAATACCGGCAAGGGCTATGTGACGGCCGAGCGCAACCGCAGTGAAGATGCGCCGATCGGCTTGATTCCGATCGACAGCCTCTATTCGCCGGTTCGTAAGGTGAGCTACCGCGTCGAGAATACGCGCGAGGGTCAGATCCTCGATTACGACAAGCTCACGATGCAGATCGAGACGAATGGCGCGATCACGCCGGAGGATGCGGTCGCTTATGCCGCACGCATCCTGCAGGATCAGCTCAACGTTTTCGTCAATTTCGAAGAGCCTCGCCGCGAGGAAGTCGCGCCCTCTATCCCGGAGCTCGCGTTCAATCCGGCGCTGCTCAAGAAGGTCGACGAGCTCGAGCTCTCCGTGCGTTCGGCCAACTGCCTGAAGAACGACAATATCATCTATATCGGCGATCTCATCCAGAAGACCGAGGCCGAGATGTTGCGCACCCCGAACTTCGGTCGCAAGTCGCTGAACGAGATCAAGGAAGTGCTCGCCCAGATGGGCCTGCACCTCGGCATGGAAGTCACCGGCTGGCCGCCGGAGAACATCGACGAGCTCGCCAAGCGCTTCGAGGAACATTACTGACCGCGCAAACCCTCTCCCTCGGGAGAGGGCTGCGTGCGTAACACGGCCGTTCCTTGGCACGGCGGCCGGATAGGAGAGGGCCATGTATCACGGTCGCGCAAAGCGCCGCTTCAATCGCACGCACGAACATCGCAAGGCGATGTTCGTCAATCTTTCGCAGGCGCTCATCAAGCACGAACAGATCGTCACCACGCTTCCCAAGGCGAAGGATCTGCGTCCGGTCGTCGAGAAGCTCGTCACGCTCGGCAAGCGCCAGGACCTGCATGCGCGCCGGCTGGCGATCTCCCGCATCAGAGACGTCGAGCTCGTCAAGAAGCTCTTCGATGTCCTGGGTCCCCGCTACAAGACCCGTAACGGCGGCTATACGCGGGTGCTGAAGGCGGGTTTCCGCCAGGGCGACAACGCGCCGCTCGCCGTCATCGAATTCGTCGATCGCGACGTCGATGCCAAGGGCAAGGATTCCGGCGCGGTTGCGACGGAAGCCGAATGAATGCCGGGCGCGATTACGGGCGCGCCGAGACTTATCCTGCAATTTGAAGGGCGGCGCTCGCATCGGGCGCCGTCTTTGTTTTGGCGGCGATTGGCATCTCCGCCGACTGGGCCGATGAGGTCGCCTGACCGCAATTTCGCCACATGCGCGAGGAACCCAGGCATAAGGTCCGACAGGGAGAGATCGCGGTGAAACTGCAAATTCGCGTGGGGCTGACCCGAATTCTGGCCGTCGCGGTGCTCATGTCCATCGCCGGCCTGCCGGCCAAGGCGCAGAGAGCGGTTCCGGACTCGCGGACGCAGATTACGCTCTCCTTCGCTCCCGTAGTCAGGAAGGCAGAGCCGGCTGTCGTCAACGTCTATGCTTCACGCACCGACAAAGTCGCGCGCAACCCTCTGTTCGACGATCCGATCTTTCGGCATTTCTTTGGCGCCAGCCCCGAGTTGCGGCCCGGCGGGCCGACGGCGCAATCGCTCGGCTCCGGCGTCCTCATCGATCCAAGCGGGCTCGTCGTCACCAATTACCATGTCATCGAAGGCATGACGGACGTGAAGGTCGCTCTTGCCGACCGGCGAGAGTTCGAAGCGAGCATTGTGCTGCGCGACCAGCGCTCCGATCTCGCGGTCTTGCGGCTCAAGGGCAAGGGGCCGTTTCCCTACATGGAATTCGACGATTCAGATGCGCTCGAGGTCGGCGACCTGGTGCTCGCCATCGGCGATCCCTTCGGTGTCGGCGAGACGGTTACGCAAGGCATCGTGTCGGCGCTCGCCCGGAGCGAACAGGGCATTTCGCATTACGGCTTCTTCATCCAGACGGATGCGGCCATCAATCCCGGCAATTCCGGCGGAGCGCTCGTCGACATGAACGGCAGGCTCGTCGGCATCAATTCGGCCATCGTCTCCCAGACCGGCAGTTCGGTCGGGATCGGCTTTGCCATCCCCGCCAATATGGTGAAGATTGTCGTCGCCTCGGCCAAGGCCGGCAACAGCGAGGTCAAGCGTCCCTGGCTTGGCGCGGGCCTGCAGAATGTCACGAAAGAGATTGCCGAATCGCTCGGCCTCGACCGGCCGATCGGCGTGCTCGTGACCGATGTGACGCCGAAAAGCCCGGCCGAGGAAGCGGGCCTGCGCCACGGCGATCTCATCGTCGGTGTCGACCAGCAGCCGATCGTCGATGTGGAGAGCTTCACCTATCGTTTTGCCACCAAGCCGCTCGGCTCCACCGCGACGCTTGCCGTCGTGCGCGACGGCAAGCCCATCGCTCTCCAGGTGAGGCTGACGACTGCGCCGGAGACGCCGCGCGATCCCGTCAAGATCTCGGGCGATTCGCCCTTTGCCGGAGCGACCGTCATCAATATTTCGCCGGCCGTGGCGGAAGAATATTCGCTCGATTCCGCCAAACAGGGCGTGGTCGTCGCGGAGGTCGAGGAAGAGTCTCGCGCCGCCGCGCTCAATCTGCAGAAAGGCGACGTGATCCTGGCCGTCAATGACACGCGCATCGCAACGACCCGCGATCTCGCGCGCGTTACCGGCAGCCAGCATTATTTCTGGAAAATCAGCATCAGCCGCGGCAGCCAAGTCATCACGACCGTGGTCGGCGGCTGATTGATCCCTCTCCCCGCAAACGGGGGGAGCGAATTACGCCGCCTTCTGCGTGCCTTTACGATTGAGCCTGCGCTTCAGCGAGGTCCAGAGTTGGCGCATTTCTTCGGCGGCCTTGCCGTCCGGATCGACTTCCGTCACGCCCATCCCCGCGCGCGCCGCCTCCTGGTAATCGACGCGCGCGCCGACGAGGGGTCGCAGGAGCCCACCCATGGTTTCCAGCGCTGCTGCCCCGTCGGAGACGCGCTGGCTTTCCTGCATGGCCGGACATTGATTGAGCACGAATGCGTATTCCTTGCTGAGGGTCTTGAGCTTGCCCCGCGTCGCCTCGCTCGACCAGATGTCGAAAATGGTCGGGCGCGCCGGGATGACGCAGAGATCCGCGCAGCGCATGGCCGCATCGGCCGCGGGCGAATCAGTGGCAGGCGTGTCGACGATCACCAAAGTCACGCGCGCGCGGGTGAGCGCGGCAAGCGCCGACTCGAGCTTTGCCGGAGAGACCGCTTCGACCGGCATGTTACGATCGTTCCGCTGGTGACCCCATTTGACCAGCGACTTTTGCGGGTCCATGTCGATAATGAAGACGCGTTCGCCCGCTTCCCGTGCGGCGACCGCGAGGCAGGCGACAAGCGTGCTCTTGCCCGAACCGCCCTTCTGGTTGACGAGTGCGACGACCTGCATGCGCAAACCCCCCGTTCGACCGCGCCTTCGATTCAAATCTCACCGAAACGTTAACCGATTGATAAGTTCGTCTCAGTCCCGCGCAAAGCTGAGCAATTGCGTTATTCACCGGGATCGGGAGCTTTCCTCTTCATTTCCGTGACTTCCGGGGCCAGATTGAAGCAATGTCGGACCTTTTCGCTGCCGCTCGCCTCGAGGACCAAGCCCCGCGTCCGCTTGCCGATCGGCTACGGCCGCAGCGGCTCGACGAGGTCGCGGGACAAGACCATCTGCTGGGGCCTGACGGTGCCCTGACGCGGCTCGCGCGCTCGGGCTCCTTCGGCAGCCTGATCTTCTGGGGACCGCCCGGCACCGGCAAGACGACTGTCGCACGACTCATCGCACGCGAAACGAATCTTACCTTCATTCAGATTTCGGCGATATTCTCCGGGATCGCGGAGCTCAAGAAAGTCTTCGACGAGGCGCGCAAACGCCGCACCACCGGCCAGGGCACGCTGCTCTTTGTCGACGAGATCCATCGCTTCAACCGCACGCAGCAGGATTCCTTCCTGCCGGTGATGGAAGACGGCACCATCACGCTGATCGGCGCAACGACGGAAAATCCAAGCTTCGAACTCAACGCCGCGCTCCTTTCGCGGGCGCGGGTGCTCGTCTTCCGGCGGCTCGAGGAGGCGGCGCTCGAAAAACTGCTCGCGCGAGCCGAATCGCTTGAAAGGAAGGCACTGCCGCTGACGCAAGAGGCGCGCGCGGCTCTGCTCAACATGGCCGACGGCGACGGGCGCGCGATCCTCACCCTCGCCGAAGAAGTCTGGCGCGCGGCAGAGCCCGGACAAGTGTTCGATACGGCGACACTCACCGACATCGTGCAAAAGCGAGCGCCGATCTACGACAAGGCCCAGGAAGGGCACTACAATCTGATCAGCGCGTTGCATAAGTCGGTGCGCGGCTCGGATCCTGACGCGGCGCTGTATTATCTCGCGCGCATGCTCGATGCCGGCGAGGCGCCGCTTTTCATTGCGCGGCGTATCGTACGCATGGCGATCGAGGATATCGGATTGGCCGATCCGCAAGCGCTCGTCGTCGCCAATGCGGCGAAGGATGCCTATGATTTCCTAGGCTCTCCCGAAGGCGAGCTGGCGCTCGCCAATGCGGTGATCTATGTCGCGACGGCGCCGAAGTCGAATGCCGCCTATATGGCCTATAATTCAGCGATGCGGCTCGCGCGCGAGCATGGCTCGCTCATGCCGCCGAAGATCATCCTCAACGCGCCGACGGGGCTCATGCAGCGCGAAGGCTATGGCTCGGGTTATGAATATGATCACAATGCGCCGGAAGCCTTTTCGGGCCAGGATTATTGGCCCGAAGAACTCGGCCGCCAAAAGGTCTACGAGCCGGTCGACCGCGGCTTCGAGCGCGAGATCAAGAAGCGGCTGGATTATTGGGAGAAGCTGCGAAAGGAGCGGGGGAGGTGAGGGTTGCGATACCCTCTCTCGTCATAGGAGAGGGCGGCCCAGATGCAGCCCGGGAGGGTTGCTGAAGACGGCCCTCATCCGTCGTGCCTCGCACGACACCTTCTCCCACGAGGGGAGAAGGAGGGGCGGCATCTGTGTTAAAACACCCGATCATGCCCGTCCAAACCCTCACCGTCACCGAAGATGAAGCCGGCATGCGGCTCGACCGCTGGTTCAAGCGGCACTTGCCGACGCTCTCGCTCGCGCATCTCAATAAGATCGTGCGCACCGGCCAGGTCCGGATCGACGGCGCGCGCGCCACGACTGCGACGCGGCTCGAAGCGGGGCAGAAGATCCGCATTCCGCCCATGAAGCTTGCGCCGGAGGCACAAGCTGCCGCGCCTTCCGAAGAGGACAAGCGCGCCATCCGCGCCATGATCCTTTACGAGGACGATTACCTCATGGTCTTGAACAAGCCCTTCGGGCTTGCGGTTCAGGGCGGCTCCGGCACCCCGCGCCATATCGACGGCATGCTCGCTTCGCTTGTCGACGCACGTGGCGAACGCCCGGTGCTGGTACATCGGCTCGATCGCGACACCTGCGGCGTCCTTCTCGTCGCCAAGTCGCGCCGGATGGCAGCCGACCTCGGCGAGATATTTCGCTCGCGCCGCGCAACGAAAATCTATTGGGCTTTGGTCGAAGGCGTGCCGAAACCGGCGCGCGGCCGCATCTCGCTCTTTCTCGCCAAGGGCGAGGGAATGGAAAAAGAGCGCGGCGCGCCGCGGCGCGGAGCCGAGCGCACGGATCTCGAGAAGATGCGCGTCGCGCAGCATGGCGAGGCCGACGCCCAGCATTCGGTGACTTATTATGCGACCGTCGATAAGGTTCCGGGTCGCCTCGCCTGGCTCTCGATGAAGCCCATCACCGGGCGCACGCATCAATTGCGCGCGCATGCCGAGGCGATCGGCCATCCGATCGTCGGCGACCCGAAATATCGAGGCGAACTGCGCGCCGAACGGCAGATTCCGGAAGGCATCGAACGCAAGCTCCATCTTTTGGCGCGGCGGATCGTGCTGCCGCATCCACGCGGCGGCGTGCTCGACGTCACCGCGCCTCTTCCCCCGCACATGCGCAAAAGCTTCGAAATGTTCGGCTTCGACGCCAAGCGCGAAGATCCGATCGAAGAAGCGCCGGAATAGCATCGCATCAGCACGCGGCGCCGATCCGGCAGACAGGATGCAGGTGGAAAGTCATTCGCCCCGGTAGACCGGGCGATAGGCCATTTCCCGGATATGCGCCGCAACATCGGCAGGTCTTGGCACGCGTGCGAGATCGCGATTGAAAATATATTCGGCGACGCGCGTTGCGACATGCAGCGAGGATTCGAGAATCTTCCCCTGCGGCGGATAGATCAGTCCGATCGCGAGGTTCTGGTCTGTGACCTGTTCGGCGACCGCTTTGGCCGCGACGATGAACATTTCCTCCGTCACGCGCCGTGCCTCGGTCGCATAGACCGCCATCCCCATGGCCGGGAATATGTAAACATTATTGCCCTGGCCGGGAACGAAAGTGTGCCCGTCATATTCGACAGGCGGGAACGGGCTTCCGCTCGCGAAAATCGCGCGCCCGCGCGATCAGCGATAGGCTTCCTCCGCCGTGCATTCCGAACGGGACGTCGGGTTGGAATAGGGAAAGATGATCGGCCGGTCGTTGATCTCGGCCATGGCTTCGATGACTTGCTGGTTGAAGAGTTTCGGCACCGTGCTCACGCCGATGATGCCGGTAGGCTTCAATTCTCTTATCGCCTCGACAAAGGTCGAAACCGGCGCGCGGTTCTGCGCAAAAGGCTTTTGGAAATCCAAAAGGTCGGTGCGCGATTTCACCATCAGGCCATTGATGTCGAAGAGCGCATTGCGCTCGCGCGCTTGTTCGATGTCGAGTCCTTCGAGCGCCATCGCCTCGCTGACGAGTTCGGCTATCCCGGTGGCAGCCGATCCGCCGCCGAGAAAAAGAAAGCGTTGATCCGTGAGCTTGCCTCCCGAGATCCGCAGAGCGCCGAATATGCCGGCGAGCGCCACGGCGGCGGTTCCCTGAATATCATCGTTATAGGTGCAGATCTTGCCGCGATAGCGCTCCAGGATCGGTACGGCGTTGATATTGGCGAAATCCTCCCATTGGATGCAGCATTTCGGAAAAAGCGTCTCGACGGCTTCGACGAATTCATCCACAAATTCATAATAAGCTTGCCCGCGCGCACGATTTTGCTGCAGCCCGAGATAGAGCGGGTCTTCGAGCAATTCGAGATTGTTCGTGCCGACGTCGAGCATCACGGGCAGGCAATATTGCGGAGGCACGCCGGCGCATGCGGTATAGAGCGCAAGCTTGCCGATCGGAATGCCCATGCCGCCGACGCCCTGGTCGCCGAGCCCGAGAATGCGTTCGCCATCGGTGACGACGATGAAGCGCACGTCGTGCTGCTGCCAATTGCCGAGCAGATCCTTCAGCCGGCCGCGCGCTGTGATCGGCAGATAGATGCCGCGCGTCGCGCGGAAAATATGATCGAATTTCTGGCAGGCCTCGCCGACCGTCGGCGTATAGACGATCGGCATGAAAGTCGCCGGATCCGACATCACGACGGCATAGAAAAGGGTCTCGTTGCGCGCCTGCAAGTCGGAAAGCAGGAGGTATTTCTGGAGGTTATTGTCGAGATTGGCCAGCTCTCCATGAATGCGGGCGACCTGCAAGGCGAGCGTAGAGACGCGCGGCGGCAGCAGGCCCTCGAGCTTGTGCGTACGGCGCTCGGCCTCGGTAAAGGCCGAGCCTTTGTTGAGGCGCGGGTTGTGCAGCAGGTCATAGCCTGAAGCCATGGCGTTTCCTCATCGTTGTCGGTGTTCTCGGTATCTCTGCGAGCCAAGCGAGCGCTCCTTCTCCCCATGCGGGAGAAGGCATCCCTGAGAGGCATGACCGGATGAGAGCTTGCGCGACCTCACCCGGGGGGCTCCGCCCGCTACCCTCTCCCGCAAGGGGAGAGGGTTCGCGCGACGCCATCACCCGCTGTTGCGCAGGCCGGCCGAGATTCCGTTGATCGTGATCTGCACGGCGCGCAGGATCGACTCGTCCTCGCTATCGGCGGCGCGATGCAGCTTCAGAAGCTCGACCTGCACGTGGTTGAGCGGGTCGAGATAGGGAATGCGCATGCGCAATGATTTGTCGAGCACCGGATTGTCCTGCAGCAATTCGGTCTGCTTGGTAATGGCGAGGAGCGCGGCGATCGAATCCGTCCATTCGGCGCGGATCCGTTCGAAGATCTTGTCGCGCACCGACTTGTCCGGCACAAGCTCGGCATAGCGCGAAGCTATTCCGATGTTGCTCTTGGCGAGCACCATTTCCATGTTGGAGAGCAACATGCGGAAGAAGCCCCATTCGCGATACATGTCCTGAAGGAAGGCAAGGCCCGTGCCCTGGCGTTCCGCCATCCATGCCTTGAAGGCGGACCCGAACCCGTACCAGCCGGGGAGCATGAGCCGGCACTGCGCCCAGGAGAAGACCCAGGGAATGGCGCGCAGGTGTTGGATTTTGCGCGTCTTGGTGCGCGAGGCAGGACGGCTGCCGATGTTGAGCGTCGCGATTTCGGTGATGACGGTCGAAGCCCAGAAATAATTCTCGAAATCCGGTGTCTCGTAGACGAGCGCGCGGTAAGCCTTGAAGGCGTGACCCGACAGCTCTTCCATGGCCGAGAGATATTCGGGCCGCGGCGCATGCTGTTCGGGCATGAGCAGTGAGGCTTCGAGCGTGGCTGCGACGAACGTCTCGAGATTGCGCCGCCCGACTTCCGGATTGGCGTATTTGCTCGCGATGATCTCGCCCTGTTCGGTAACGCGAATCTGACCCCCGACCGCGCCGCTCGGCTGCGCGCGAATAGCCTCATAGGTCGGCCCGCCGCCGCGCCCGACCGATCCGCCGCGCCCGTGAAAGAGCCGCAGCTTCACGCCATGGTGCTGGAAAGTCTCCAGGAGATCGATCTCGGCCTTGTAGAGTTCCCAGCCCGAGGTGACATAGCCGCCATCCTTGTTGCTGTCGGAATAGCCGAGCATGATCTCCTGGACGTTGTTGCGGCTTTCGACGAGCCGCCGATAGGCGGGCAGCGAAAAGGCCTTCTCCATCACCGTTGCGCACTGGCGCAAATCTCCGATCGTCTCGAACAGCGGCACGATGTCGATCTCGCTGCTTCCGTCCGCCTTGATCAGGCCGACCTCTTTCAAGAGCACGGCCAGTTCGAGCAGATCGGAGAGAGATTGCGCCTGTGAGATGATGCTCGTGCGGATGATCTCGTCACCGAACGTGGCGCGCGCCTCGACCGCCGCGTGAAATACCGCGAGCTCTTTGCGTGTCTCGTCCGAATAGGTGACGAAGGGCGAAGAGAGCGTGCGGATTGTGCTGAGCTCCTTCACCAGGAGCTCGACGCGTTCCTCTTCGCTGCGCGACATGTAATCGGTGCCCGGTGCCGCCGCCTCGAAGAGCTCGGCGATCGTGCGCTCGTGCACGTCGGAATTCTGCCTGAGGTCGATCGAGGCGAGGTGAAAGCCGAAGCAATCGGCGGTGCGCCGCAAGCTGCGCAGCCTGCCGCGCGTCAAGAGATAGGAATTATGCGTGCGCAGCGACTGATCGACAATGAAGAGGTCGCGCTTGAATTCGGCGACGTTGCGGTAGGGATGCATCGGCACGTGCCGCGACTTGATCGGATGTTGATCGTCTATGGCGCGCAGCGTCGCCGCGATGCGGCCGCGCATGGCTGCGATCGCCCGCCGATAGGGCTCGGACATGCGATGCGGCGAGGCATCCGGCGAGCTCGCCGCGAGCTCGCGCAACTCGTCCGAGACATTCACGACCTCGGCGCTGATCGAGAATTCGGCGCTGAGCTGAGTGAGCTCATCGAGATAATGCGAGAGAATGCGTGTGCCGTGCATGCGCACGGTTTCGCGCAGCACGTCGGCGGTGACAAAGGGATTGCCGTCGCGGTCGCCGCCGATCCAGCTGCCGAGCCGCAGGAAGGACGCAACGCGCGCCTCCGCGGTCGAAGGCGCATAGGCGCGCAATTGCCGCTCGACCTGCTGATAGAGCTGCGGCACTTCTCCGAGGAACGTGTAATCGTAATAGGAAAGCCCGTTCAGCACTTCGTCGCGCACGGTGAGCTTCGTTCGCCTCAGCAGGCTCGTTTGCCAGAGGATGAGGACGGCGCGCCTGATCTGGTCCTCGATCTCGGCTTCTTCCTGCGGCATCAATTGCTGGCGGTCGCGATGTTCGAGAAGATGGGCGATCGCCATCTCGCGCAACATCGTGCTCTTGCGCCGTACTTCCGTCGGATGCGCGGTGAGCACCGGCACCATGAAGGCATAATCGAAGAATTCGCACAGCTTCTCGGGGCTGACGCCGGTCTCGTGACAGCGCGCGAGCGCATAAGCGAGCGTTCCCGGCGGCTCGGGCACGCCGGCGATCGCGTCGGCACGCAGGCGCCTGATCTGATGCAGATCCTCGGCAATATTGCTCAAATGCGAGAAGTAGCTATAGGCGCGGACGATCTGGACGGATTGCGTCGGGGTCAGCGATTCGAGAATGGCTTCGAGCCGATGACGTGCGGTTTGATCGCCGTCGCGGTGAAAGCGTACCGAGGTCTGGCGGATCAGCTCGACGAGGTCGAAGACCTCCTGGCCTTCCTGTTCGCGCACCGTATCGCCGAGGATGCGCCCGAGCAGGCGGATATCGTCCTTCAGTTGCCGGTCGGCGTCGGCGGCAAATTCTGTTCTATCTGCTTCCTTATTCATTGCGTGCTCCCCGGTGCTCTGGGCGGGCCCGGCTCTATATTGTTATAACCTTTGCTCGGATTCCTATAACCTTTGGCGGATCGGCATGCTCGATGAATTTTGGCGCTGGCGTGACCGTAGCTGCGGCATTTCAACCGAGACCCGATCCAGGCTAAGAATGAAATATGGTGCAGGATCCGATCCGCGTTGCCGGCTTTGACGCCGCGCGCAAGCCCAAGCGCTTTTATAGCAAACCGGGCCTCACGCCCTGCGAGGGCGGTTTTGCGCTGACGCTCGACGGGCGCGTAGCCAAGACGCCCGCCAAGGCCCCCCTTGTCCTGCCGACCCGGGAAGCGGCCGAGGCGCTTGCCGCGGAATGGGCGGGGCAAGAAGACGAGATCGATTTCGCCGCCATGCCGATCACCCGCATCGCAAATGCAGCGATCGACGCCGTCGCGTCGAAAAGACAAGAGGTAGCCCAGGAAATCGTCGGCTATGCGGAGACCGATCTCGTCTGCTATCGCGCGGAGGGGCCGGAAAAGCTGGTTAAGGCCGAAGCCGAGGCCTGGGATCCGGTTCTGGCCTTCGCCGCCGCACGGCTGGGGGCTCGGTTCATCTGCTCCGAGGGCATCACGCATGTCGAACAGCCGCGGTCGGCCGTTGCCGCCGTCCGCGCCAAGGTCGAGGAGATCGCCCGGGCAGCACCGGTTGCGCTCGCCTGCCTGTCGGTGATGACAAGTTTGACGGGCTCAGTTCTGATCGCGCTGGCGCTTGCGGAGGGGGCGATCAGCCTCGAGGAAGCCTGGCGGGCGGCGCATGTCGACGAGGACTACCAGATCGCCTTTTGGGGTGCCGATCCCGAAGCGGTGGCGCGAAGGGAGAGGCGTTTTGCCGAAATGGCGGCGGCGGAGCGCCTTTGGCGATTAACGTCAGCTTGAGGCGCCGCACGTCCCGTCCGCTCCGCGGCTATCCGCCTGTCCGATCAAGCCGTTGGCAGATGTTGCCCGGATGGGGAAAATGCCGCGGTTTCGCCGGCGTCCTTGTTTTCCGGTCTCTAGAAGCTTAGGTTCCGGGCAATCCCCCGAGAAAATTGGAGACCCGTCATGGGCGGAACATTCTCGATCTGGCACCTTTTGATCCTCGGCGCCGTCATCCTCATCCTCTTCGGCGGCAAGGGCAAAATTTCGGACATCATGGGCGACGTCGCCAAAGGCATCAAATCCTTCAAGAAGGGCCTCGCCGATGATGACAAGCCGACGACGCAGGCTATCGATCACCGCCCGGGGGTCGAGGCAAGCAAGGTTTCCGACACGCAGAAAGCCGGCTGAAGACCTGTGCCCTAACGGGCATTGACCATGTTCGAATTCGACGCCGGAAAGCTCGTCATCATTGGAATCGTGGCGCTGATCGTGATCGGCCCGAAGGAATTGCCGCGCGTCATGCGCCAAGTCGGCCAGGCGGTCGGGAAGCTCCGCAGGTTAGGGGCCGAATTCCAGGCCCAGTTCATGGAAGCGATCCGCGAAGCGGATGCCGAAGAGATCAAGGCCGAGATGCGCCGGCTTTCCGATAGCGCGAAGGTCGACGTCGGCCCCGATCCTTTGGCGCTCGCAAAAGCGGAAATAAGTTCGGCTCTCGAACAGAAGATCGAGACACGCGAAGAAATGGCCGCCGAGCCTGCCGCGCAGAGCTCTGAAGAGAAGCCGCTCGAGCCGGCCGCCTTGTCCGCGCCGCCTGCGCCGCCCGCCTGATGCCGCCGGGTTCGCCATGACGGATGCCGATATCGAGGCGACGCGCGCGCCATTGATGGATCATCTGATCGAATTGCGTGCGCGCCTCATCAAGGCGCTGCTCGCCTTTGTCGTGATGTTCCTGATCTCGTTCTTTTTCGCGAAGAATATCTACAACGTCCTGCTCATGCCCTACGAACATGTCGCAGGGCCCAATGCGCGGCTGATCTACACCGCGCCGCAGGAATATTTCTTCACCCAGATCAAAGTCGCGCTGTTTGCGGCAGGCTTTTTGTCCTGTCCGATCGTCTTCGCGCAACTCTATGCGTTCGTCGCGCCAGGCCTTTATCGGACCGAGCGCCAAGCGTTCGCACCTTATCTTTTCGCCACGCCGATCTTCTTCGCGCTTGGCGCGCTGCTCGTCTATTTCGTGGTGATGCCCAATCTGCTCGCCTTCTTTATGGGCATGCAGCAGGCACAGGCGCCGGGGCGGGCGCAGATCGAGCTTCTGCCGCGCGTCAGCGAATATTTGTCGCTGATCATGACGCTGATATTCGCTTTCGGCATCGTTTTTCAGCTCCCCGTGGTGCTCACTTTGCTCGGGCGCGTCGGGCTGGTCGATGCGGCCTTTCTGCGTCGCCAGAGGCGCTATGCGATCGTGCTCGTCTTCGTCGTCGCGGCGGTGCTGACGCCGCCCGATATTTTTTCGATGCTGGCTCTTGCCGTTCCGGGCATCCTTCTCTACGAGCTGTCGATCCTATCCGTGGCCTTCATCGAAAAGCAGCGCGCGGAGGCGGCGGCGAAAGCGGCTTAGAAGTTCGCGTCAGGGCCGGTACCCTCTCGATCCGAGGTGAGCGAAGCAATCAGAGGCGCATCGAACGCAGTCCGATTGCTTCGTCCCTCCGGGCTCTTCGCAACGACGCGGCTATAGAGTGACGAGACGGCTTCGATGTACGACATCAAATGGATCCGTGAGAATCCACAGGCCTTTGACGAAGGCCTCAAGCGCCGCGGGCTCGAGCCGCTGTCGATTTCGCTTCTCGCGCTCGACGACGAACGCCGCGCGGCGATCGCCAAATCGCAAGCGGCGCAAGAGCGCCGCAATGCCGCCTCGAAAGAGATCGGCGCGGCCATGGCAAAGAAGGACCTGGCGCGCGCCGAAGCCTTGAAGGCGGAAGTGGCGGAACTCAAAGCCTCATTGCCGATGCTGGAAGCTGATGAGCGCGCCGCGATCGAAAAGCTCGAAAAAGCGCTCGCCGAAATTCCGAACACGCCTTTGCCGGACGTGCCGGACGGCAAGGACGAGAACGACAATGTCGTGGAGCGCGAAGTCGGGACAAGACCGCGCTTTTCCTTCAAGCCCAAGGAACATTTCGAGCTCGGTGAGGCGCTCGGCCTCATGGATTTCGAGACCGCGGCGAAAATGTCCGGCGCGCGTTTCGTTGTCCTCAAAGGCGCGCTGGCGCGGCTCGAACGGGCGCTCGGCCAGTTCATGCTCGATCTGCACACGGGCGAGCACGGCTATACCGAAGTCAATCCACCGCTTCTCGTCCGCGACGAAGCGATGTTCGGCACGGCGCAATTGCCGAAGTTCCAAGAAGATCAGTTTCTTGCGACGAACGATGCCGAGTATCGCGAGGCATTCAATCGCGCAGTTGATGAGCACGGTAAAGGCGAGATTTCCGATGTTCGGCTTCGCATGGGCGAGCTTATGCGTGAGAAACGTCACTGGCTCATACCCACTGCCGAGGTCTCCCTGACTAACCTGGTCCGCGAGTCCATTCTCGAAGAAAAGAACCTGCCGCTCCGCTTTACCGGCTGCACGCCCTGTTTTCGCGCCGAGGCGGGCGCGGCGGGCAAGGATACGCGCGGCATGATCCGCCAGCATCAATTCACCAAGGTCGAGCTCGTCTCGATCACAAAGCCGGAGGAGTCGCGCGCCGAGCATGAGCGCATGCTCGCTTGCGCCGAGGAGGTCTTGAAGCGCCTCGCGCTGCCCTATCGCGTGGTCACGCTCTCGACCGGCGATATGGGCTTTGCCTCGCAGAAAACCTTTGACATCGAGGTCTTCCTGCCGGGCCAGGACCGCTATCGGGAAATCTCCTCCGTTTCCGTCTGCGGCGATTTCCAAGCCCGGCGGATGAAGGCGCGCTATCGTCCCGAGGGCGCCAAAGATACGCGCTTCGTGCACACGCTCAATGGATCGGGGGTCGCAGTCGGTCGCGCCCTTATCGCGGTCTTGGAAAATTATCAGGATGAAGACGGGTCGGTGCGGGTGCCCGACGCCTTGCTGCCCTATATGGGCGGCATAAAGAAGATAGAGAGAGCATAGAAATCGAGAAATCCTCTCGTAAGGCCCATCGGGCGAGAGGTGTTTGCCCGCGGATAGCCGCTCGAGCCTCGGGCCCACGGCTCGCCGCTTCGCTTCGGCCGGGACAGCGGGCTAGCTCTTGCCGAACGGACCGCTCTTACGATGTGGCCGCGGCAGCTCGCTGGAACGAAGTTGGTAAATCGGAACGACAGGAACCCATGCGTATTCTCGTCACCAATGACGACGGCATTCACGCCCCGGGGCTCGGGGTTCTCGAGCGGATTGCCGCAACCCTCGGCAATGAGGTGGTCGTCGTAGCGCCCGAATATGATCAGTCGGGCGTCGCCCATTCGCTCTCGCTCAACGATCCTTTGCGGCTGCGCAAGATCTCGGAGCGGCGCTTTGCGGTGAAAGGCACGCCGACCGATTGCGTAATCATGGCCGTGCGCTCGATCATGGAGGGCTGCAAGCCCGATCTCGTTCTCTCCGGTGTCAATCGCGGGCAGAACGTCGCCGACGACATCACCTATTCGGGCACGATTGCCGGCGCCATGGAAGGAACCATCCTCGGCATCCCCTCGATCGCGCTCTCCCAATGTTACGATCCGGAGGGCGATCACGAACGGCTCCATTGGGACTGCGCGCAAGTCCATGCGCCAGGCCTGATCCGCACGCTTCTCGCCGAAGGGATCGACCGCAACGTGCTCATCAACGTGAATTTTCCCGGCTGTCCGGCGGACGAGGTCGCCGGCGTTTCGGTCACGGTGCAAGGCCGGCGAGATCTGCAAATGGTGCGGATCGAGCCGCGCACCGACGGACGCGGCAATCCCTATTATTGGATCGCGCTCGACCGCGACGTGGCCGAACCGCCGCCCGGCACGGACCTCGACGCCTTGTTCAACAAGCGAATCTCGGTGACGCCGCTCAAGCTCGATTTGACGGACGAGGTTTCAGCTGCGCGCTACGCGCAGACCTTCGCCGGACGTAACGTTGAATAAGGCTTCTGCCTCACTTTGACCATCTCGCGAATCATGAAATGATTCGCTCCCTCCGTAGCGCCTCGCCCTGGACCTGTGGAAGGGAGATGCGGCGTTAGCGGTCGAGCGTGCGAGAATCGCAGTGAGCGTGGCGACACTCAAGTCCCTGGAGGAAATCGACGCCGCGGCAGTGCGCGCCGAAGAGAAGGCCGCCTTCCTGCTGCATTTGCGCGCCGGCGGCATTCGCGACCTCGATCTTCTGCGCGCGCTCGAGAAAGTGCCGCGCGAGATTTTCGTGCCGCATCGCCTGGTCGATCTGGCTCGCCGCGATCTCGCTTTGCCGATCGGCTGCGGGCAGACGCTCTCGGAGCCCTCGCTCGTCGCGCGCATGATCGAGGCCCTTAATCTCGCATCGCATCATCGCGTGCTCGAAATCGGCACAGGCTCGGGCTACGCGACGGCGGTTCTCGCCGAAATCGTCGAGGAGGTGATGTCCTTCGAGCGCTTCCAGACCCTCGCCATCGCGGCCCGCTTGCGGCTGCAGCGGCTCGGCAAGACCAATGCGACCGTGCTCTTCGGCGATGGGCTCGCGGTTCCGCGCGAATCCGGCCCCTTCGACCGCATTCTGGTGCACGGGCGGCTGAACGAAGTGCCGCCGCTCTTCATCGATCTTCTCGCCGAAGATGGACGGCTCGTAATGGCGCGTCCGAATCCCGGGCAGAATTCGCGCCAGGTTCTCGTCGAGGTCCACCGCGGCGAGGATGGCGCTCTTACCGAGACGGAACTCTGCGCCTGCCGGCTTCAAGCGCTCTTGCCGGGCACGGCGAAGGTCCTTTGAGGCAATATTTAGCTATTTTTAATCTAAACTCCTATGCATGACCTTGAGGCGGTGTTCATCTTAAACGCTCCCTTAACTGGCTTGCATCCTTAATGCGCCCCACGGACCGTCTTACTTGTGGGTTGCGTCATGGATCGTTTGGCTTTCGGCTCCGGCCTTGCGTTGCGTTTCTTTCTGGCTGGCTGCCTTGCGGCCGCACTTGCCGGATGTGCCGATTCGGATCGCATGTCCGACCCATTCTCCAATCCTTTCCGGGGCGACGTCGATCGGATGCCGACCGCGAGCATTCCCGCGCCGACGCAGCCCGTTCAGTCGCGCCCGCTCCCGCCGACGACCGGGACGCGCCCCTTGGCTTATGCGCCGAGCTATTCGGCTCCGAGCCATGCCGCTTATCCGGCCGAGCGCGCGACCAATATTGCCGGCTGGACCGCCGAAGGCGGCATGCCGATCGTCATGGCACAGGGCGAAACTCCCGAGGTCATCGCGCGCCGCTACGGAATTCCGACGGCCGCCTTGCTCAAGACCAACGGATTTGCCTCCTCGGCGGAGGTTCGCCCCGGCGCCCGCTTGATCATCCCGACTTATAATGCCGCGCTTGCGGCTTCGAGCGGCATGCGCTTCGCGGGCCGCGAGCCCGAGCACCGGCATGAAAGATTGAAATGGGTGAGAGGCCCGGAACCTGCGAACAAACGGCTCGCGAGGTCGGAAAAATTCGAGCGCGAGCACGCCGAGAAATACGCGCGGCTCGAGCAGCGGAAAGAGGAAAAGCGTGCCAAGCTCGTCAGGCCGGAGCCGATCAAGCCTATGGCCCATATCGTCACGCCGAATACGACGGTCGCGCAAGCGGCGCCCGTGACCAGAAAACCGATCGATCCGATGGCAACTGCAAGCCTCGAGGACGGCAAGACGGTCGCGCCGGAATTCCGCTGGCCGGCACATGGCAGAATCATCCAATGCTATAGATGCGGCGGCAACGACGGGATCAATATTGCTCTGCCGGAAGGCACTTCCGTGCGCGCGGCGGAGGCAGGCGTCGTCGCCTATGCCGGCAGCGATCTCAAGGGTTATGGCAATCTCATTCTGATCCGCCACCCGGACGGTTTTGTCACGGCTTACGCCAACAATTCCGAGATCGAGGTGAAGCGCGGCGATGTCGTCAAGCGCGGGCAGGTGATCGCCAAGTCCGGCCAGAGCGGCAATGTTGCTTCCCCGCAGCTCCATTTCGAACTGCGCAAAGGTTCGACCCCGGTCGATCCGACCCAATATCTTGCCGGCCTCTAGATCACGATGCTTTTGGATCGGATCGATCCAAAAGCATGAACGTGACCAGTCCTAAAGACTTCGAGCGGGATTTGCGCGAAAAACCGCTGCCCACTTTCGCATCCCGCTCTGAGAGGCCTTCGGGCAGCACGGCGGATTTTCCGCAAACCACGCGCGCAGGTAGTGCATCGATCGCGGCACTACCTGTTTGCCTGCTTGCGCGCGGCTGAAGTAAGCCTTAGCGTTACGTCATATTCCTTTCTTTTCATCCAGTGATTGAGCTTTCGATTGCAAGAGATTGCGCGGCCCCGGTGGCGAATTTCATCTGAACGGCTTTCCGTCGCTTTCGCCAGCGCCTTCCAGAGAAAGGTGCTCCGCTTTTTCGAAGGCCTCATCCGCTCGTTCGCCAAAGGATCTTCGCGTGTCTGCGCGGGCGCGCATTTCGACGAAGCGACTTGCGTTCCGATTGATGAGCTCGGACCGGTCGTTCGGGCTTCCTGCAATGGCGGCTCTTACCTGCGGACTGCGCCCACGCTCATCGTCGGGCCCACCGAGATTTGCCAACCCGTCTGGGAAGCCATGGGGCAGAAGATCGATCCACCGCGCCTAGGCGTGGCCGAGATCGATTCTGCCATCGTTTGCGGCGAGGGGATTGTCTGGAAGAAAACTCCGGATGGTCCCCGTGTCGTCTCGGAATCCTTGCTGAATGCCGATTCGGCTCGAAGCATTCTGCCGATGAAGCGCACGGCGGAGGGCGGTCTCTGCGTCAAAAGAAATACGCGGGTGAAGACATTGCCGCGCGGCGAGACTTACGCGTATTTGCGTCAGGTTTGGGACACGAATTACGGACATTGGCTGATCGATTGCCTGCCCAAGGTCGGCATTCTCGCGGAACATTTCGACCTCGCAGGCCTCAAATTCATCGTTACGCGCAGGTCTGGTCCGATGCGGAAGGTCTATGTCGATTCGCTCGGCGCATTCGGCATCAGGCCGGACCAGATTGTGGCGATGGGGCGCGAAGCGGTAGAAGTCGAGCGGCTTCTTTACCCGCTGCCGGTCGCCATGCACTATTGGTTCAAGGCGCCGCGCGCTATTCAGATTCTCGAGGCGCTTCGCGATCGAATTGCCCCCAATGGCCAGGGGCCGAAACGGCTTTACGTCTCGCGCGCTCTGGCGCGCAACCGGCATCTGCTCAACGAAGCGGAAATTCTGGACGTCCTCGAGGAATTCGACGTTACCATCGTCTACCCGGAACGCCTGTCCTTTGTCGAACAGGTTAGGCTCTTCGCCAATGCCGATTTGGTGATCGGCAATTGCGGCGCCAATCTCGCCAATGCGGTGTTTGCGCGGCGCGGGCTCAAGATCTTCGCCATTACCTCGCAGATCATGGGCGACATGTTCTATTGGGACTTGGCCAACCTGAAATCGGGGAAATATTTTTCGCTGCACGGCCAGGCGGTCTGCCGGACACCCGATTACAATTCGGATTTTTCCATCAATGCGCAGGAATTCCGCGCATTGCTCGAAGAAAAAGTGCTGCGAAGCTGAGTCCGGATCGCGCCGCGATTTCACAATTCTAAGGATTAGAGCGTCGAGGCATAGACGAGGTAAGCGGCGATTTCGGCCGCCTGCTGTGTGGCGCCCGCGACGTCGCCGGTCTGGCCTTCGAAGAGACGGCGGGCGAGTCTCACCACCCAATAAGCGGCCGCAATGGCGAGGATCATGGCCAAGAGCACGCGGATGATTCCGGCGCCGGCCAAAAGCGGCAAGAGGCCGAGAAGAAAGGCCATCAGTGCCGCAACCGCCGAAACCGGTTCCGGCGGGCCGGCGGCGGCAAAGCCGCTTCCCTCGCTCCGCGCCGGCGGCAGATGAAGCGCCAGCAGCATTAATGTGCGTGAGATCGCCGCCACCGCAATCAGGACCAGCATGGCAGCCGGAAGGCTATCGGCTGCAATCATGGCCAGGCTCAAGACGCGCGCGAGCACGGTGAGAGCCAAAGCAAGCGCGCCGAAAGCGCCGATCCGGCTGTCCTTCATGATTGCCAAGCGCTGTTCCGCGGTCGCGCCGGCGGTCGCGTCGGCATAATCGGCGAGCCCGTCCTCGTGGAGCCCGCCGGTCAAGATGACGAGGCTCGAAACCGCGATGAGCGCCGCAAGCGCCGGCGGAAGCCCGAGCCTTGCCGCAATCCAGAGGACGATCGCCGCAATCGCGCCGATAATGGCGCCGGCGATCGGCAGCATGCGCGCGCAAAGGCTGATCGGGCGCTCAGGCGCCTTTTCGAACGGATAGACGGGGATCGGCAAGCGCGTGCAGAACCGCAAGCAGCCCAAGAGGTCGGCCGCGAGCTCGTAAGACTGGTCCTTCGCATTGGCCAGGCGCGGGTCCATGCGTAAGTCATGCGACATGCCGTGAAGTTTGTCGAGCCAGAAAGCGCACAAGGCTCTTATTCGGCGGCGGGCTCGACCTGGCTGACCGGGACTTCGGGACGTTCTTCCCGGGTTTCGTCCCGCGCCCGATCCGGCAGAACGGCTGAAACGAGGGCCGCGACCAGAATATTGGCGAGGATCGCCGTCACCCCGTTATAAATTGCGAAATTCGCGCCGAAGATCGCGTGAACCGGCACCCAGGCCTTCGGCGTCCAGGCGAGATAAGTCCCGAGCGCCATGCCTGTCGCCCAGCCGGTGAGCAGGCCCGCACCGCTGAAAAACCGAAAGTAGAGACCGAAGATCACGGCCGGAAAGATCTGCTCCATCCAGATCCCGCCGAGCAATTGAAGATCGAGCGCGAATTGGGTCGAGGCGCGCAGGACGAAGATGAGCGCGCCCAGCTGGATGACCAGCGAAATCACCTTGGCGAGCAATGCCTCGTGATGATCGCCGAAGTTCTGCCCGGCCAAGGGTTTCAGAATATTGCGGGTGAAGGTGTTGGCGGCACCGATCGACATGATCGCGGCCGGTACGAGCGCGCCGATGGCGATCGCGGCAAAACAGAACCCGACAAACCAGTCGGGAAACATTTTCAGGATCAGATGCGGCACTGCATCCTGCGGATTGGCGACTTTGACCGCCGCGGCATGCGCCATATAGCCCATGAGCGCGATGAGGCCGAGCATCACCGAATAGGCGGGGAGCGCGATAGCGTTGATGCGGATCGCGTTGCCGTCGCGCACCGAAAGAATGCCGGTCATCGAATGCGGATACATGAGGAGTGCGAAAGTCGAGCCGATCGCCAGCGTGATGAAAGGCGCAATCTGCGCTGGCGCGAGCAAGAGGCCCGCGGTGATCTTGCCGCCGGAGGCCGCGGCTTTCGCGTGCAATGCCCCGCCGGCCGCATCGAAGATCGCGCCATATCCGCCGAGCTTTAGCGGCACGACAATGATCGCGGCGATCACGAAGATATAGATCATCGTGTCCTTGACAAAAGCGATCATCGCCGGCGCCCTGAGGCCGCTGCGCGACGTGTAAAGCGCCAGGATCAGAAAGGCGATCGTGAGCGGCAGATGGCTCGCCAATCCATGGCCCTCGAATCCCAAGGCCTCGATGACTTTCTCCATGCCGACGAGCTGGAGCGCGATATAGGGCATGGTCGCCAGCACGCCCGTAAAGGCGACTGCGAATTCGAGCCATTTGTTGGAGTAGCGGCCGAGCACGTAATCGGCGGCTGTCACGTAATTCTTGCGATGCGCGATCGCCCAGAGCCGCGGAAAGGCCGTGTAGAGAAGCGGATAGATCAGAATCGTATAGGGCAGGGCGAAGAAGCCATAGGCGCCGACCGCATAGACGACGGAGGGAACCGCGATCACCGTATAGGCAGTGTAAAGATCGCCGCCGATTAGGAACCACGAGATCCATGGCCCGAACCTGCGTCCGCCAAGGCCCCATTCGTGCAGATTGGCGAGATCGCCACGTTTCCAATGCGCCGCGACAAAGCCGAGCAGACTGACGAGAACGAAGAAGGAGACGAAAACAAAGGTCGCCGGCCAATTCAGATGGGCGATCACCTTTTCTCAATCCTGTAGACGATGAGCGTCAAAAGACTCGAGAGCGGAATGAGAACAAGAAGAAACCAGTAGAAGAAGGGAAAGCCGAAAAGCCGCGGCTCGGTCACATTATAGAAAGGAACGCAGAGCGAGATCGCGGACGGCAGCATCAAGACGAGATATTTCATCGCGGCCTCGCTCGCATCTCCTGGTCTTCAAGGTGCGCCGAGCATTATCGCGGCGCCCGCCGGCGATCAAGCGGCTCCTTTCAGCCTCTATCTTGCGAGGATCTCGACATCGCGGTCCTGGGTCGACTGGACCTTGAATGTCGTCTGGAAGGTCCGGTTTTCGTGCCGCGCGACGGCAACATATTCGCCCTCGGCCAGAACGACTGAAGGAAAAGCGCCGATCAATTCGCGGATGACGTCACCCCCCGGCGTCAGGATCGTAAAGGCCGAATTGGCGAGCGCTTCCCCGCCCGGATTGTCGACAAGCTTCAACGTCATCACGGCGGCACGATGGCGCAAGGTCGCGTCGGTCAGTTTGCCCGCCTGTACGCGCAGATCGGCGCTGACCACCGAATTCGTCGCGTTCGGAATGCCGTTGGGGCCGAGCGAGCCCGTGCCGCTCGTATCGAGAAGGGTCGAGACGACGTGGTACGTGCCTTCCGGCAAGCCGATGATGTCGCCGGCCCGCGCATTGGGAAGGATCAGCTTTGCTTCCGAATTGCTGGGCTCGGGCACATAGATGGCGATCGACAATTTCGCCGGATTGATCGGCTGGTCGCCGAGCATCGGCACGATCCGCAATCCGCCAGCATTCAAAACGAGCCGTTCGCTTTCCGGCTGGCCGGAAATGACGACGCGTTTCGTCATGCCGGCAAGACCCATCGCCGCGTGGACGATATAGGCGCCATCCGGAAGCATGAGCGTCGGCGCCGCCTCCGAAGACTGTGCGACAAGCCGATGCGAGCCGTCGGCCTGCGCCGTCTCGTCGAAAACCCGCCATTTGACGCCGGCCGTCAAAGGCTGCGGATCGCCGGCGCTGAGCACAGCAGAGAGGAGCAGGGCGGTACGCGGGATTTTCGGCTGCGGATCCGGATGCGGCGCTAGCAGGCCGCCGCGCGGAATGACGGGCGTGACGGCGGGAATGGGCGTCGGCGTCTGCGCGCTCGCGAGCCCTGCGGTGGCCATTGCGAGAGCCAGTGCAATCAAGCGCAACAGGCGGAGCGGCGTGCGCGGCGAATTCGACAAATCGGCGCCTATATTCGATATGCCCGCAGCCGGATCGGGCAAGATCATGCAGGAATGACGCTCGCCGGCAAGCCGGACGTTGACTTCAGGGGGGAAGTTGACCTTTTCGTGGCGGGAGTTGCCGCCAGCTCGGCCTTCGGACATATTTGGTGGGTCTCATGAACGAAACGATCGCGCTCTTGCGCAAGCGCCGTTCGGCGTCGCCGGTTCTCCTCGGGGGACCGGGACCGACGGCGGAGGAACGCAACCTGCTCCTTACGCTTGCCTCACGCGTGCCGGATCACGGCAAGCTCGCGCCGTTTCGGTTCATTGTCTTCGAAGGGGAAGGCCGCGAGAGGGCCGGCGCTATCATCGCCGATGTTTTTGCCAAGGCCAATCCCGAGGCGGATGCGGCGCGGATCGAGGCCGAGCGCAAGCGTCTGGCCCTCGCTCCGCTCGTCATCGGCGTCGTTTCGCGTGCCGCGCCGCATGAAAAAATTCCGCTCTGGGAACAGACCCTCGTCAGCGGCGCGGTCTGCATGAATCTCACGATTGCCGCGAATGCGCTCGGTTATGCGACGACCTGGATCACCGAATGGTATGCGTATAACCGCGCAGTCCTCGACCGTTTCGGCCTGGCGCCGACGGAGAAGATCGCCGGCTTCGTCCATATCGGCCGGCATGAAGGCCCACGCGAGGACCGGCCGCGCCCGGCGCTCGCAGAAATCGTCACCTATTTTGGCCAAGAGACTGCGGCTTGAGCTCAGGCAAAGACCGCATTGATGATCGCGATCTCGTCCGCTTCGCGGGCGAGCTTGCCTGAAAAGCCGTCGCGCCGTGCCGCCTCGCATTCGCTCTTCAAGGCCGATGGCAAGTCACTTGCGCAATCGATCGCTGCGATGCCTGCGGCCTTGGCTGCCATCAGCGTGAAACTGCGGGCCAGTCGATAGGGCTCGGCCAATGCGCCGTCCGGCTCGCGCAGCGAACTTGCGCCAATTGACGCGGCAAGATCCTCCGGCGCCCAGCAAATTCCGGCGAGCCGGCGGCTCGCGCCGACGTAAGTTCCCATTTTGAAGATCGAGGCCGGCGCCTGCGCGGCGAGCGCAATGATTTTCGTGCTTGCGTCGGGTAGATCGAACTCAGCTTCGCGCAAGGCGAGCTTGGCGCCGAGATGCTGGACGTCGGCGCCGCCGGACGATCTCGGCAAGACGATTGCCGCCGGCGCGCCTCGCATCACCGCGTCGAGGTCGGCGTCAAGCTCACCGCTCGGCAAAGGGCTGACGCGCACATAGAGCCGCGGCGGGGCCCGGCGCCCGGACTTGAGAATCTCGAGAATGAGGCCGCGCGCTTTCGGCCTCGAGGCGGAATTTTCAAGATCCAACCAGACGCAGTCGGCGCGGCTTGCGAGGGCGAGTTCGGCCGCTTTCTCGTCATCGGCCGAGACGAGCAGGTGCGAGCGCATCGGGGTATCCGTCATGTCGCCTTGCGCTCCAAAGGGTTACGCCGCGAATCGGCACCTTAAGACTACGTTTACCATGTTAGAAGATCGTGAAGGCAATAGAGCACCGCTTCTCTGCCGCTCGGATCGCGTCATGATCATTCGCCAATTTCTCCTCTGGGCGCGCACCGCCGCGGCGGGGCCGCGCGCCCGGGCGGCGAGCGCTCTGGCACGCGCCTACCTTTACTCGAACCTCTCCGAAAGCGAAAAAGAAGAGGCTATGCTGGCGCTCGCCGGCTTGCTCGACGATCCTTCGCCTCTCGTGCGCCGGGCCATGGCCGAGAGCTTCGCGGATGCCGAGGGCGCTCCGCATCATATCGTCCTCGGGCTCGCCGACGATCAGTCCGATATTTCCTCGATCGTCCTGCGCCATTCGCCGGTCTTGACCGATTCCGATCTCATCGATTGCGCTGCAATCGGCGATGCGCTCGCGCAGACGGCCATTGCGCTGCGTTCTTTCGTTTCGGCTGCGGTCTCCGCAGCGATTGCCGAAGTCGGCGCGCGCGAAGCCCTGATCGCGCTCGCGTCGAATCTCGGCACCCATCTGCCGGAATTTTCGATGCGCCGGATGATCGAACGTTTCGGCAAGGACGGAAGGATCCGCGAAGCTTTGCTCTCGCGCCCAAATCTGCCGGCCTCGCTACGCGCCGATCTCGTCGCCGCCACGGCTTATTCGCTTTCCAGCTTCGTGACGGCGCGCGCCTGGATGTCGTGGGAACGGGCGAGCTTTATGACGCGCGAAGCCTGCGAACAAGCGCATGTGATTATCGCGGCCACGAGCGGGGAGGGCACCGCGAAACTCGTCGCGCATTTGCGCCAGTGCGGGCAATTGACCGCGAGCCTGCTGCTGCGCGCTTTGCTCAGCGGCAATTGCGGGCTCGTCGAGGCTGCGCTCGTCGAATTGTCCGCGCTTCCCTTGGCGCGCGTCAAAGGTCTCCTTCAAGACTGGCGCAGTGCCGGCTTTGCCATGCTCTATCGTCGGGCGGGGCTGCCCGAAACTTTGCTTCCGGCTTTCCGCGCCGCAATCGAAGCCTTGAGCCTCGAGACGGAACAAGAGGGCGGCGCATCGCTTTCGCGCCGCAGGGTCGAGCGGGTGCTCACAGCCTGCGAGGCGGCGAACGAGGGAGAGCTCGATCGTCTGCTCGCGGTTCTGCGCCGCTTCCATGCCGAAGCGGCCCGTGATGAGGCCCGCGATTTTTCCGCCGCGCAGACGGAGCTTGCGGTGCGCTCCGGTCTTGCCGCCGTAAATTCCGTCGCTCTCGAGCCGGCCGCAATGCCCGAAGAGCCGCCTTTGCTCCTCGTCGATTGCTACGCCGACGAGCCGGCAGCAATGGGAAATTGGAAGCTGCGGCGGATCGAGCCGCAGCTCGACCTCGATGCCATCGAACGCGAGCTCGCCGCGGCGTGAGACCCCGCCGGTGCGCGCCCTTAGGTCCGGCGCGCATTTTCCCGGCCGCTAACCCTGCAGCAGCCCCGAGAGCTTCGCATATTGCAAGAGGACGATCGTCTTGGCGTCGATGATCTCGCCTTTCTCGATCATGGCGAGCGCCTCGTCGAGCGTGAGCTCGATCGCCTCGGTGTCCTCGCCCTCGTCGAAGAGGCCGCCGCCGGCACCCGTGCGATCGGCGGCATTGTAGCGAGCGACGAAGAAACTGATCTTCTCCTTATAGGAGCCGGGGCTCATAAAAGCGGTGAAGAGGAATTTCGGCTCCTTGATCGTAAAGCCCATTTCCTCCTGCGCTTCCTCGAGGATGCGCTTGGCGGCATCCATCCCGTCGAGCTTGCCGGCGCAAGCCTCGATTGTCGTCTCCCGCCCCGTCGCGAGATAGACGGGCAATCTGAATTGGCGCACGAGCAGAACGCGCCCGCGCTCCGGATCATAAGGCAGGATCGTCGCCGCATCGCCCGAATCATAGACTTCGCGCGTGACCTCTTGGACCTTCCCGTCGAAGCGCTGGCGCCGGAACGTGACCTTCTCGAGCACGCCCTTTTCATGCGAGAGGATCTCGCGCTTGAGAATTGTGATGCCCATGACTCAATCGCCGAATTGTTCGCGCAGAATGCGTTCGTCGAGCGAATGGCCGGGATCGTGAAGGATGACGAGGCCGGTTGCGTGATCCATGGCGACTTCCACTTTGACGACGTCCTTGAACTCGAAGTGGTCGGCGACGGCGGAGACCGGCCTTTTGTTGGATTCGAGCATATCGAGGGTCACATGCGCGCTGTCGGGCAGCAACGCGCCGCGCCAGCGCCGCGGGCGGAAGGCGGAGATCGGCGTCAGCGCCATGAGGGGCGAATCGAGCGGTAGGATGGGGCCATCGACCGAGAGATTATAGGCGGTCGAGCCGGCGGGCGTCGCTACCAGAATGCCGTCGGCGACGAGCTCGGCCATTCTTTCCTTACCGTCGATCGAGATGCGGATTTTCGCGGCCTGATAGGATTGGCGCAAGACGGAGACTTCGTTGATGGCGCAGGCGGTGGCGACCTTACCGCGCGCATCGGTCGCCTCCATGACAAGCGGGTGGATGACGGACGGTTGCGCCTCTTCGATGCGCTTCTCGAGATCTTCTTCACGATATTCGTTCATCAGAAAGCCGACCGAGCCGCGGTTCATCCCGTAGATCGGCTTTCCGCTACCCATGAAGCGATGCAGAGTCTGCAGCATCAATCCATCGCCGCCCAGCGCGACGATCACATCGGCGGAACCGGGATCGGCGTTGCCGTACGTATGGATCAGCCGGATTCGCGCGGCCTCTGCCTCGGGGGCGCCGGTCGAGATGAAGGCCATGCGCTTCAAAGTCGGGTTCACGCCTTTGTCGGCGGTCATCGGGTCGATCCGTGGCCCTGAATGCTGGCCCGGAGAGCGGGGCCGGGCATCGCGGGAGAAGGCCTATATCACGAAAATGCGTCCGGCTGCCACGGCCCCTATGCCGGTCAATAGGCGGCATAACTCTTTTCTTCGACGATCGCGCTATCGAGCAATCTGTTGATCTCGCGCTTGAGTTCGGCGCGCCGGTCGTTGGTGCGGTAGACCTGGCGGGCAAGGTCGACGAATTCCGGACCGAATGTTCCTGCCCGTTCCTGTTCGCGAATGGCGTCCTCGATGTCCCAGAGCTTCGCGTTGACCTCCTTGAGCGCGGCGGTCAGGCGGGAAAGCGCCTGGCTCGCCGGGATTTCGCGGCGCCAGACTTGGCTCAAAGCAGCATATTCGCGGCGAATATTGGCGCGCTTTTCGGGGTCGCGGATTTCGGCGAGCTTGATCTCCAGGATCGTCATCTTGTCGATCAATTCGCCGGCCGCGATCTCGACCAGGATGGGCATTGGCTCTACCGCTCGTTGAAGAACACGGAAAATCAGATCACGCGAGGCTTGAGCCGGGATGGAACCGGAGGCTTGCGCGTTGATATGAGGCGCTCGCCCCTATAGAAGCGCGGCTGGCGCACCGAGATTGAGTCCGCCGAAGATCCAGCCGATGTCCGATTTCCTGCTCGAGCTCTTTTGCGAAGAAATACCGGCCCGCATGCAGGCCCAGGCGGCGGACGACCTCAAAAGGCTCGTGACCGACGCGCTCGCCGAGCGCGACCTCTTCGGCGAGTCGGCCGGGGCCTTTGCCACGCCGCGGCGGCTTGCCTTGCACATCGCCGGCCTGCCGGCCCGCCAGCGCGATCGGCGCGAGCTCAAGAAAGGCCCCCGCCTCGATGCCCCGGCTGCCGCAATCCAAGGATTTCTCAAAAGCGCCGGCCTTTCCTCGATCGAGGAGGCGCGCGTCGAAAAGGATCCGAAGAAGGGCGATTTCTATGTCGCAATAATCGAAAAGCCGGGGCGCGACACGGCCGAAGTCCTTGCTGAGATCATGCCGGCGATCCTCGAGAGCTTTCCCTGGCCGAAAGCCATGCGCTGGGGCGCTGGGTCCGTGCGCACCGATTCTTTCCGCTGGGTGCGACCGCTTCACGCGATTCTCGCGACTTTCGGACCGGAGACGGAGGATCCGGATATCGTCCGGTTCTCGATCGCCGGAATCGAGGCCGGAAATCTCACCTATGGGCATCGGTTCATGGCGCCGGACGAAATTCGCGTGCGCCGTTTCGACGATTATGTGAGCGCGCTCGACAAGGCCAAAGTCGTGCTCGACCCGGAGCGGCGGAAGAACATCATCCTGCACGATGCCCGCAATCTCGCGCATGCGCAGGGGCTCGAACTCGTCGAAGACGAGGCGCTGCTCGAGGAAGTCGCGGGTCTTGTCGAATGGCCGGTCGTGCTCATCGGCTCTTTCGATGAGGCCTTCCTCAAGCTGCCGCCGGAAGTGATCCGCGCGGCGATCCGCGTACATCAGAAATCATTCGTACTGCGGGAGGCCGGCGGGGCGCTCGCCAATAAATTCGCCCTCGTCGCCAATATCGCGGCGCCTGACGGCGGCGCGGCGATCGCCGCGGGCAATGCGCGCGTGGTGCGCGCGCGCCTTTCGGATGCTCAATTCTTCTACGAGACAGATCTTCACGTGAAGCTGGAAGACCGCCTGCCCAAGCTCGACGGAATCGTATTTCACGAAAAGCTCGGATCGCAGGGCGCGCGGGTCGAGCGGCTCGTTGCGCTCGCCCGCGAGCTCGCGCCCTTGGTCGGCGCGGATGCGAATGCGGCAGCGCGCGCCGCGCAGCTCAGCAAGGCTGACCTCACTTCCGAAATGGTCGGAGAATTTCCAGAGCTTCAGGGATTGATGGGCAGATATTATGCGTTGACGCAAGGCGAGCCGCAGATGATCGCCGGAGCGATCGAAGATCATTATCGCCCGCAAGGCCCTTCCGACCGCGTTCCGGGCGAGCCGGTCGCAATTGCGGTCGCGCTCGCCGATAAATTCGATACGCTCGTCGGCTTTTTCGCCATCGACGAGAAGCCGACCGGCAGCAAGGACCCTTATGCGCTGCGGCGCGCGGCGCTCGGTATCGTGCGCCTTGTCCTCGAGAACGAGATGCGCGTTCCGATTCTCTTGGCGGCGAGCCGCGCCTTCGGCAATTACAGGCTCGCTGCGAGCGTTGCGGCGCCCGAAGTGATGGCCCAGGTGCTCGGGTTTTTCGCCGACCGGCTGAAAGTCTATCTGCGCGAAAAGGGGTCGCGGCACGATCTGATCGATGCGGTCTTCGCGCTCGGCGACCAGGACGATCTGCTGATGATCGTCCGCCGCGTCGAAGCGCTCGGCCGTTTCCTTGAAACGGAGGACGGCGGCAATCTTCTCGTCGGCTATAGGCGCGCTGCAAATATTTTGCGTGCCGAGGAAAAGAAGGCGGGGGCGGAAGAGGCGCTCTCTTATGGCGCGCCTTTCTTGCCGGAGCGGCTTGTCGCGCCGGAAGAAAAGGCCCTGGCTTCGGCGCTTCAGCGGGCGGCCGCCGAGGCTCATGCCGCCATCGCGCGAGAGGATTTCGAAGCCGCAATGCAGGCGCTCTCGCATCTGCGCGGGCCGGTCGACGCCTTCTTCGACCGGGTGACGGTGAATGCCGAAGATGCCGACTTGCGCCTCAACCGGCTGCGGCTCTTGAACGGGCTGCGCGACGCGACGCATCGCGTCGCCGATTTTTCCAAGATCGCGGGGTAATTCGCTCGCGCCTCGAGGCTTCGCGGGCGCTCGATCTCAAGATCCTCTAAGCTTTCAAAACTCGTATACCGACTGAGCGCCCTTGCTGGCCGCCGGCTCCGTATTATATGACTACATTGGTCACGAACCCGGGAGGTCCTCGCCGTGCGGGAAATCCAATTGCGCGACGCGAAGGCGAGCCTATCTGCAGTCGTGGACGAAGCCGTGCGCGGCGAGGCAGCGATCATTACGCGCCACGGAAAGCGGGAGGCCGTCATTCTCAGCTTCAAGGAATGGGAGCGGCTATCCCAGGTGCCGACTTTCGGACGACTGCTGATGGCAGCACCGATTGGGCCGAAAGATTTGCCGGCGCGCAATCGGAAGCCGGTGCGCCGCACCGATTTCTGAGTGCCCGGATATATTATCGACACGAATGTCATCTCTGCCGGGGCGCCGTCGCGGCGCGCGCCGATGAACGTGATCGCGTGGCTCGATGCGCAATCGATGCTGCTGTTTCTCTCGGCCGTGACGATTGCGGAGATCGAAGATGGGATCGCCAAGCTGCGGCGCGAAGGGGCGACGCGCAGAAGCAATGATTTAGCAGCGTGGCTCGAAACTGTTCTGCATCTTTAGGTGAGCGCGTCCTTTCGTTCGATGCACCGACGGCGCGCATCGCCGGCAATTTGTCGGACCGAGTGCGTAGCCAAGGCCAAGCGCCGGGATTTGCAGACATCATTATTGCGGCGACGGCACAGCGGCATGGATTGGCGATCCTGTCGCGCAACATCCGGCACTTCGATCCGCTGGGCGTGTCGGCCATTAATCCATTTGATGAACTGCCGCCCACCTGAGCCGGCGCGTGGCGCGCTCAGTCGATGTCGAGCGGCTCGGTTCCGCTCGGCTTGCCATCGGCACCGAGGGTGATCTTCTCGATCCGCTGTTCCGCGTTTTTCAGAAGCGCCTCGCAATGTTTCTTCAAGGCTTCGCCGCGCGCATAGATCTTGATCGATTCTTCGAGCGGGACCGCGCCCTTTTCGAGCTGATCGACGATGGTCTCGAGTTCAGCAAGCGCTTTTTCGAAGGGCAGGGCGGGGATGTCTTGGTTTTCTTCGGGCAAGTTTGTTCTCAACCTGAGTGAGCCGCCTTATAGCATGGCCGTAGCGAAGGCGCAGGCGTGAATTCGAGCTTCAGATGAGCTCGAGGGCAAAAGGTTCGCCTTCGACGCAATCCTCGCCGCGCCCGATCTGCTCAATGGCTTCGATCATTCTACCTTTGCGGTCAAGCAGCTTGTCGGCGAGGGAGACAAGCCGGGCATTGGGCGTCGCCGTCGGCGAAGCGCGCCGCAATCTCTGCGCGATTTCGTCTTCTTCGACATGCGGGCTCAAGGCGCAGGCAGTGATGAAGGCCGCAGCAGTCGAGCGGCTGACGCCGGCGAAACAATGAATGAGCAGAGGATCGGCCCGATCCCATCCGCGGACGAAGTCAAGCAGGGTCGCGACATGTTCCTCGCAGGGCAGGACATGTCCCTCGATCTCGCAGGTGATGTCGGAAATGCCGACGAACAAATGGCGCTCGGGCGCGATGGCCGCGGGCCGGTCAACCCTGATTTCGCGATTGATGAGCGTGATCAGGCTGCGCGCGCCCGTTGCCCGGGCGACGTCGGCAATGCGGAAGATCGAGCAGACGTGGATGCGTGACACCCGGTTTTCCATCAATTGGCCGCGGCCACTCGGGCCCGGCTCATTCTATAGCCCCGTTCGCGAATCAATCCCGCCAGCCCGCGCGCAAAAAGACATAGATCCTCGTCAGTTTCATGACCGCATTCGGCCCCGGCCTGCGAAATGACGACACAGTCTAATGCCCTGATATTGAAGGTGCAATCGCATGCGAAGCTTGAGCCGTCAGAAGCTGCAGCTCGGTGAGGAAACGCGCGGCAGAAATCTGTGGAGGCCAAGGCTCCCAGGGCGTTCCGCCATAGACCGCGACAAGCGGGTCCTCGCTGAGCGGTTCGAAGGGAATGCGCAAGACATTGTGCATTTCTTCTTCGGTCCAGCCGACGACGCGGACCGCTTCGGTTGCAGCTGCAATCCGGTCGGCTTCCTTGTGGAGCCGGTGCTCGGTTTCGCTCCAGCCCGGCAGGCCGTAGCGCAGCGCAATTGCTTTCTCGAGCTCGTCGACGAGCTTGCGATAGGCCTCGCCAAGGAAGGGCTTGAGGACCGAAATGCAGTCGAAACCGAGCAGGCCCTCGTCCGCATCATGCAGGAGCTCGCGCAGCTCCGCGCGCGGATCGGGCTCGGGAAAACGCTTCCGGCGCAGCTGCAGCACGAAAAGCGAATGCTGCGCAACCGAGAGCGGCAAGGGCCAGGCGGAATGGCCGCCCCAACGATAAGTGCGGGCAAGGCCGAGGGCGAGATCCTCGTCCTCCCAGTCGAAAGGCGAGGGATTGAGAAGGTCGAGCCTCTTGCCCGAAAGGAGCCGAACCCAGGCGCGCGGCTGGATCATTTGGCGGTTCTATGCGTCGCGAGGCGGGCGAGCTTGGCGCAGGCCTCGTGCCGCCAGCAGGGCACGACGTGGTCGTTGACCATGCCGACCGCCTGGCAAAAGGCATAGACGATGGTCGGCCCGCAGAACTTGAAGCCGCGGCTCTTCAAATCCTTCGAAATCTTCTCCGAGAGCGGCGTCGAGGCCGGCAGCTGGTCGCGGCGCCGGAACCGGTTCTGGATAGGCTCGCCGTCGACGAAGCCCCAGAGATAAGCGGCAAAGCCGCCGTTCTCCTGGATCGCGAGATAGGCCTGCGCGGACGAAACGGCGCCTTCGATCTTCGCCTTGTTGCGGATGATGCTCTCGTCGCGCATGAGCGAAGCGAGCTTCTTGGGACCATAGCGGGCGATCTTTTCCGGATCGAAATTATCGAAGGCCCGGCGAAAGCTCTCACGACGGCGCAGGATGGTGATCCAGGAAAGGCCCGCCTGGAATCCGTCGAGGATCAATTTCTCGAAGAGCGCCCGGTCGTCGAATTCAGGCACGCCCCATTCTTCGTCGTGATAGGCGACATAGAGCGGATCTTCGCCCGGCCAGGTGCAGCGGATCTTGCCGTCGGATTGGGGGAGCTTCGTCAATTGGGCGGCGTTACCTCTATGCCGGCTTCGCCGGCAATTAGCCTAATTCCGGCATTTTTTGCATCTTCAAGCCGATCGAGCCGCAGCATGGCAAGGCCGTGGGTTCCAGCCGTCGAGCCCACCTGTCCGATGCTGATTTCGCCCATCATCACCTCGCAGCCCGGTTGCGGCACAGGCCCGTCGAAGCGGACTTTCAAGATTCGCTTGCGCGCCGAATTGCGGAAATGCACCCGGGCGACCACCTCCTGGCCCGGATAGCAGCCCTTCTTGAAATCGACGCCATTGAGCCAATCGAGATCGGCATCATGCACGAAGGCGTCGCCATAGGCAAAATCGATCCCGCCCTTGGGCACGCCGAGCGCGACGCGGCGCGCCTCGTAGACCTCCGGCGGAGTTGTCGCGAACTTTTCGAGATCTGCAGGCGGCGCGATGAGCCGAAAACCAAGCGCCGGAATGCGCGGGTCGGAGAAACCGATGCCTTCGAAAGCGGGAGGTTCGGCATCGCCCCAGATCGCGGCGACCGCCAGCTTTTCGCTCAGATCTTCGATGGCGATCTTGGCGCGTAATTTGTGGAAATTGAGTTTTTGCAAAAGCTCCGGAATCTGCGATTTGACGCAGTCGAGCAGAAAGCCCGATCCTTCATGGTCCGATGGCACGACGAAAAAGTCGAACAGCAACTTGCCCTGCGGCGTGAGGATGGCGGCATAGCGCCCCTCGCCCGGGCGGATGCCGAGCATGTTGTTCGTCGCGAGCCGGTGGAGGAAAGCGGTCGCCTCGGCTCCGGAGACGCTGATGACGCCGCGGTCGGCGAGAAGGCTAGAACCTCGATCCATGGTCCGGTCCGGCTTGCGTTCGTGATCAACCGTATTTAATCGGCTTCGATCGCAGAACAAGCGCCGCAGGCCCCCGGGGCCACCAGAGGAAAATCCATATGGCCTTCGATCTCCTTCTGAAGGGCGGCACTCTGGTCAATCACGACGGGGTCGGAGCGCGCGACATCGGCATCAGAGCCGGCAGGATCGCCGAGATCGGCGACCTCTCCCGCGCCGCAGCAGGCGAGGTGATCGACGCTGCCGGCCTCCATATCCTCCCGGGCGTAATCGACACACAGGTCCATTTCCGCGAGCCCGGCTTCACCCTTAAAGAGGATTTGGAGACGGGCTCGCGCTCCGCCGTCCTCGGCGGCGTCACCGCGGTCTTCGAAATGCCCAATACCGAGCCGCCGACCACGGGCGCCGCTCAGCTCGCCGACAAGGTTCGCCGCGCAAGAGGCCGCATGCATTGCGATTTTGCCTTCTGGGTCGGCGGTACGCACGACAACGTCGAGGAGATCCCGGAACTCGAACGCCTCCCGGGCGCCGCCGGAATCAAGGTTTTTCTCGGCTCCTCGACCGGCTCGCTGCTCGTTCCCGACGAGAAAGGGCTTGCGGCGATCCTTTCGAAGACGCGCCGGCGCGCCGCCTTCCATTCCGAGGACGAACATCGGCTCGAGTCGCGCAAGGGTCTGCGCGTCGCGGGCGATCCGTCGTCCCATCCCATCTGGCGCGACGAAGAGGCCGCCATCCTCTCGACTGAGCGCCTCGTGCGGGTCGCGCGCGAGAAACGCGCGCCGATCCACATTCTCCATGTCTCGACGGCCGAAGAAATCGATTTCCTTGCCGGCCACAAGGACATCGTGAGCCTCGAGGCGACGCCGCAGCACTTGACCTTCAGCGCCGAGGATTATGCAAGGCTCGGCACGCGGTTGCAGATGAACCCGCCGATCCGGACCGAGCGTCATCGCGCGCGGATTTGGCGCGGGCTCGAACAGGGCATCATCGATGTTCTGGGCTCGGATCACGCGCCGCATACTGTGGAAGAGAAGGCCAAGCCCTATCCGCAAAGCCCTTCGGGGATGCCGGGCGTGCAGACGCTCGTTCCAGTGATGCTCGATCATGTGAATGCGGGCCGGCTCAGCATCGAGCGTTTCGTGGACCTGACGAGCGCGGGGCCGGCGCGGCTCTTCGGCATCGCCGGAAAGGGCAGAATTGCCGTCGGCTATGACGCCGATCTCACCCTGATCGATCTCAAGCGAAGCGTCCGGATAGAAGAGTCCTGGATCGGCTCGCGCTGCGGCTGGACACCCTTTGCGGGCAGGAACGTGACCGGCTGGCCCGTCGGCACATTGGTGCGCGGCATGCGCGTGATGTGGGACGGCGAGATCGCCACGCCGAGCCAGGGCGAGCCGGTGCGGTTTTTTGGAGCGGGCTGGGCCACGCGGGAGGCGGACAAATGATTTTCCGTCAGCTCTTCGATCAGACTTCGAGCACTTATTCCTATCTGATCGCAAGCCGCCGGGGCGGCGAGGCGCTGATTATCGATCCCGTCTTGGAGAAGGTCGACCGCTATCTCCAGCTCGTGCGCGAGCTCGACCTCAAGCTCGTCAAGGCGGTCGATACGCATTTGCATGCCGATCACATCACCGGCCTCGGTGCTCTGCGCGACAAGACCCGTTGCATCACGGTCATGGGCGAGCAGAGCAAGGCGGATATCGTTTCGATGCGGCTCGCCGACGGCGAAAAGCTGACCGTCGACGGGCTCTCGCTCGACACGATCTATACGCCCGGGCACACCGACGATTCCTATAGTTTCGCAATGCACGACCGGGTTTTCACGGGCGATACGCTGCTCATTCGCGGGACCGGCCGCACCGACTTCCAGAACGGCAATCCGCGCGAGCAATATGAATCGATTTTCGGCCGGTTGTTGAAGCTTCCGGAGGCGACGCTCGTCTACCCGGCGCACGATTATAAGGGCGACACGGTCTCGACCATCGGCGAGGAGAAAGCATTCAATCCGCGCCTGCAGGTGAAATCGGTCGAGGATTATGTGGAGCTGATGAATAATCTAAAGCTCGCCAATCCGAAAATGATGGATGTCGCCGTTCCCGCCAATATGAAGGTGGGTCTCCATCAGGAGGAGATTGCGCGGCGCGGCTGGGCGCTGAACGCAGAGCAGGCAATGGCGATCTTCGAGCAACCGGACGTGGCGCTGGTCGATCTGCGCGAGGCGCACGAGCGCGAGCGCCACGGCGCCATTCCGCACGCCTTGCACGTGCCCTATCCGAGCCTCCAGGAAAATATTCGCGCCGGCGGCATGTTGCACGAGCTTGCTAAATCGGCGGGCAAGCGGCTGTTGTTCTACTGCGCCTTCGGCGAGCGCTCGGCCATGGCGGTGCAAGCTGCGCAGGACGCCCAGCTCTCCTCCTCCTGTCACCTGCAAGGCGGCCTTGCGGCATGGAAAGCGGCCGGCGGCCCTATCGAGCGGTGATCAGGCAGCGCGGAAACTCAGGCGTTGCTATTCGACCTCACGACGTCCCGTACCTGTGCGTCACGTCGCGCGCGATATGGCTCGATTCCTGGAGAAAGCGCGTGATGATCGTCTGCGCATTCGGCGTGCACTGCCGGTAATTCAGCTCATAGCCCTGAAAGCCTCTGTTATACGCGCCGGCGAGGCGTTCCTTGCGCGTCTCGTCTTTGGTCTCGGCATCCATGAGCGCCGTCATCTTGTCGCGCCAGATCTGGCCGCTGCTTTGGCCGGCGCAAAGGTCCTGCAGATAAGTGAGCGCGCCGAGCAGTTCCGAGAGGCGCAACAATTGCGGCTCATAGGGCGGAGCGGGTTCGCTCGGCGCATTGGTCGCAGGCGTACCAGGTTTGGCTTCCGCAGCATTAGCTGGTGTAGCGGGATTGGCGCCCGGCAGAGGCGGCGTTTTCGCGCCGGGCTGCGCGGGCAATGCGGCGGCAGCCGGCGGGGGTTTCGGCTTCGGCCTTGGGGCTTCCTCACGCCAATAATGGCGGGGCTCTTCGTACTGGGGCGGAGCGATCGACCGCTCGAGCAGATTTTGCGCGGCAGCCGGCGCAATCAGGGCCGAAACTATCGCGACAGAGATAAGCGCCTTACGCATTCCCCATTGCCCGCTCACGCCAAATTCCGGTCAAGCAAAATCTTCTGCGCATTTTCGACGATCGCGTGCAAGTGGGGCGTCGTCGTAAGACGCGCGATCTCATGCGGTTCGGCCCAGAGAATCTCGCTCGCTTCGGGACCCGTTTGTCCTTCGCCTGAAATCCACAGGCCGACGAAGGAGAGAACCACGTAATGCTGACGCAATTGCGTCGCAGTGTCGGCAACCATCATTTCGACGGCACGATTGAACCCGATGATTCGGGCCTCGACCCCGGTTTCCTCTTCGAGCTCGCGCAGCGCGGCATCTTCGAGGCTCTCGCCCGCCTCGACGCGCCCGCCCGGCAGCGAAAAAGCGCCCGCGGAAGGTGGCGCCGTCCGTTTGGCGAGGAGCACGCGGCCTCCGCGAAAAACGGCGATGCTGACGCCGAGCAGCGGATATGGCGGATCGAATCGGCTCATCGGCTCATGGATAGAGGCGCTGCTTTTCCCAGCCTTCAGTGAGGCGAGTGAACCGCACGCGGTCGTGCAGCCGGAACGGCCCGTTCGACCAGAATTCGATCGTTACCGGCCGGATGCGGTAGCCGATCCAATAGGCGGGGCGCGGCACGCCCCCGAGCGCAAATTTGGTGGCGTATTTGGCCACCGCCGTCTCCAGCGCCAGGCGATTTTCGAGCGGGCGCGATTGTTGGCTCGCCCAAGCGCCGATACGGCTTTGCAGCGGGCGCGTGCGGAAATAGGCGTCGGCCTCGGCTTCGCTCGTCAGTTCGACGGGGCCGCGAATCCGCACCTGGCGGGCAAGCGATTTCCAGTGGAAGACCGCCGCCGCCTTCATATTGGCGGCAAGCTCGCGTCCTTTGTCGCTCTCGGAATTGCTATAGAAAACAAAGCCGTTGGCATCAAAAGACTTGAGAAGTACCATGCGTACGTCTGGCATGCCTTCGGCATCCGTGGTAGCCAGAGCCATCGCATTGGCATCGCTCGGTTCGGATTTTTCCGCCGCCGCGAGCCAGTTCGAGAAGAGCGCGAGGGGTTCGTCGGCATCCGTGAAGTCATGCATGGTTAAGCCATTTGCCCTAGACTTTCACGAAGCAGGGACGGAGGTTTGGGTTTGCTGAGCGTTCGCCGGGGGGTGAGCCTATTGCCTTATATAGGAAATCTGCGCATCGCGAAAAAAGCCGCATGGATTGTGGCGCCTTTGCTGTGCTTTGCGCTCGGGGCCTGTTCGGTCTCCATGCCCATGGGCTCGCTCATCGGCGCGCATGACGACGATGAGACCGGCTCGATCGAGCAGCAGCAGCCGCAGATGGACGGGCTCAAGGGCGAAGATTGGCAGCGCGCCAAATCGGCGCTCGATTCGGCACTTGCGTCGCAGAGCAAGGACGCCGTCTCCTGGGACAATCCCGCTTCGGGCACCAAGGGGTCGTTCACGCCGATCGGCGACGCTTACGACACGGATACCGGAAAGTGCCGCGGCTTCCGCGCTGCGGTCGACCGCAAGGATGCCGACGATGCCCTACAGGGCACGGCCTGCACCGACAAATCGGGCGGCAATTGGGTCATCACCGACGTGAAGCCCTGGAACAATAGCTAGGCTCATTCCCTCGCCCCATGAGCGAAGCGAAATGGAGAGAGGGGTGACGCATCGGCACAACAATGCGCTCCTCATCTGCGCCGTGCCGTAATTTCGGATTGACGGTGCGGCAAACCCATGTAGCTTGGTCTCCGATGGTTCCCTTCGGGGATCAAAAGGGAACATGGTGAGGCCTTTG
>Ga0070738_10001146_pt1 | contig 59086 bp, 46 predicted proteins | sample Coa_R2_2_FD_66446 | JGI IMG/M metagenome (GOLD analysis project Ga0070738, IMG submission 66446) | Surface soil microbial communities from Centralia Pennsylvania, which are recovering from an underground coalmine fire - Coalmine... | ecosystem: Environmental > Terrestrial > Soil > Unclassified ... | reverse complement strand
ATGTCCACGGCGTCGGTCAGCGAAATCTCGCCGAGTGAGAGCAGATGGCCGATGCAAGTATCCGTGAACACGCCGGAGCCGGCCAGAAACGTGGTTCCAGGGACGACTATGCGGCCGGTTGGTAGGACTTCAAACTCCTGGTCCCATTCGCGATAACGTCCCGGCGGCAGCCCAGCAAGACTGCTGGCGTCGCAGGTCAGGATCATTCGCGCCGGCGACTTGACGCGCAGGATGCAGCGCAGCACGGCGGGCGGTAAATGATGCCCATCGCTAATGACACTGGCCCATAAATCATCGGCCGCAAGCTGCTCCCAAAGATAGTTGTCATGCCGAGGAAGCATTGCGTGGGAGCCGTTGCCCAGGTGTGTCGAGAGCCGAGCGCCGGCTGCGATGGCGGCACGAATGCACGCGCCCGTCGCGGCCGTGTGCCCGAGCGCGACAACGACTCCGGAGGCAACGAGTTTCTCGATGAATGGCAGGGCGCCATCGAGTTCCGGAGCGAGCGTGACCAGACGGATGCGGCCCGCGGCGGCGTCCTGGAAGCGACGAAATTCGTCCCAATCCGGCGGGCGGACGTGGCGCGGCGGATGCGCGCCGCGCGGACCATTTTCCGGGCTGATGTACGGCCCTTCAAGATGCAGGGCTGGCAAGGCGCGGGCGAGAACAGCGTCCGCCGCACAGGCGCGATCAATCGTGGCGAAGCCGTGTAACAGCGCTTCGCGGGAATTGGTGATAAGTGTCGGGCAGAAGGCGCCGATGCCGTGGCGGCGACAGACACCAACGACACGGCGAATGCCATCGGCGGTAAGATGCGGCGAATTGAAGCTGATGCCCTCGCTGCCATTAATTTGCAGATCGAACAGGGCAGGCGCGACCCACTCTGCTTCGGTATCCGCCCGATTCTCTCCCGCAGGCTCCAGGCATGCGATGCGGCCATCCTCGCACACAATATCCAGTCTTTCGCCGGTCGCGTAATGTCTAGCGCGGAGACGCAATGAATTCGAATTCATGGCTTCTTTGATCTCTCACTCGCGGTTCTTGAACGCGAGCAAAGCGCCGACGAAGGTTACGACAGCTCCCAGTAGCGCACCGATGGCGAATACAATCATCTCGCGCCGGCTCAAATGCAATCGATTGACCGGATTTGCCTCGATAGCGGCAAGCTCCGCCGGTACGAGCTCCACGTCAATCTCCTCCGCTGATTCGGGGGCGGCATCGGGGACCCTCTTCGGGCGAGTGCGTTCCGAATCGCGGAGCGACTCGGCTACTTGGGATGAACGGTGTTTTTTCTTCGAGTGCTTGCTTGGATGCGCACGTGCATCCGAAGCCGTGCGTACTTCTTTGGGTGGCTTGGATGACTTGACACCTGGTAGATTCCCGGAAGGCGGCTTGATGGCGGCGGGTAGATTGCCGGAAGGGGGCTTGGGTTCGACAGCCCCCTTCGGCGCTTTTTTTATGACGTGCTGCTCGCCGCTATCCTTTTCCAACCAGTTCAGGTACGGCCGCATGTGCGGATCCGATTCGGGTTCGGCTAGCTGTTCGGTGCCGGAGGCGAGGAAAGTTTGCAAGGCCTGGGCAGCGCCTTCGGGTGTCGGATAACGTTGGGCGGGATCCTTGGCCATCATCGCGTTGAGGACTTGCTGCAATCCTTCGGGGACCGCCAGATTGAACGATTTCAGCGGCTTGGGCGTCTCCGTGGCATGGCGGATCATTTGATTGATGAGGTTCGTATCGGGGAACGGGGGCTGGCCGGTCAGCAGGTGATACAGGACACACCCGAGGCTGTAAATATCGGCGCGGATATCGGTGGTTCGCGCATCACGGGCTTGTTCGGGAGCCATATAGTCCGGCGTGCCCAGCAAGACGCCTTCGGTGGTGAGGCCGGCCTCAACCGACTCTTCCGTTTTCTCGTCGAACAAAGTACGTCCCAAGCCAATATCGAGGATCTTCAAGGTGGCGTGGAGCGTGCTATCGGGAGTTGAGCCGATCAACATCATGTTGGCCGGTTTCAGATCGCGATGGACAAGTCCCTGAACGTGGATGTGTTGCAAGCCCTGGAGCGCCTGGTAAACCAGGCGGACAGCCTCGCTGGGCGGCATTTTGCCGCGGCGCGAGAGCACTTCTTCGAGCGTCTCGCCCTCCAAATGCTCCATGACGATAAAGTGCAGGCCCTCAGCAACTCCGGTCTGGAACGTGCGAACGATATTGGGGTGTTTGAGGCGCAAGGCCAGCCGCGCCTCGCGATGGAAGCGACCCAGCATGTTGGCTTCCTTGGCCTTGGAAGGCGGCAGCACTTTGATGGCGACAATCTGGCCGAGCTCATGCTGGCCCTTGTAGACGCCGGCCATCCGGCCCTTGCCGAGTCGTTCGAGAATCTTGTAATCGTTGAGGAAGAACCCGTCGGCGTGGCCGCGAGCCAACAGCCGTGCTTGATATTCGGTGAGATACTTGTTGGCCACGATCCACAACATGAAGTTCGTTACATTGCCCGCGTCGTCCTTGCTCTCTTGCTGCCAACGAGTGAACATCGACTTGGCTTCGTCGACCGACAGCAGTTTGCTGCGCAGCAGCAACCCGTAAACATTTTGGACCGTCAGCTCCATGTCGCTCTCCGCAGTCCGAGCCGCGACCGTGAGGGAGCGGATTCTTCGTCCGCTCCCTCACGATCGCGGGCCCGATGTCTTCCCTATAATACCAGTAGAAATCTCGTTGTGGCGATGCGGAGTGGAATTATCGGCGAACTATCGTTTCTTCCCTTTTTTTCGCGGCGATTCCTCTTCCAACTGAGCAAATACTTCGCGCAGCGATAGATTCAGGCCAGGAAGCACGTCGCCGCCATCAAGATTTTGATCTTCCGCGACAAGAAGAGATTGCTCCGGCGCGGTGTAAACGCGGACGGTTCGTTTTCGAGGGTCTACCACCCAGGCGAGCCGAGTGCCGCTGCGAAAGTATTCGTGGAGCTTGCGATCGATCTCCGCTTTCGTGTTCTTGCGGCTAAGAACTTCCACGGCGAGGTCTGGATACAAGTCCGGGATGGGTTTTCTCGGGACTTTGCGCTTGGGAAGTTGGTCCCACGAGATGAAACAAACATCCGGGATGCGAACTAGACCTGGCCAGAGACGCAGAGTGCCATCAGGTCCAGCCACAAAGCCGATCTTGTGCTCGGCCAGGAACTGATTAAGGAGATAGCCCAGCCACATCGCCAGAAAAGATTCGGGAAGCCCCATTGCCTTCTCCACCAGGACGCCATCGACTAGTTCACAGATCCGTCCTTCGCGTCGCTCCATTTCGAGAACATCCTTTTCCGTCGCGGTCCCAGGCGGTGGATCGAGGTGGACGCGTTCCGGTGGAATGTCGCCGAGTTTCTTTAGCAGATCGGCCACCGTTCTCCATTCTTTTTTGGTCCGTTCTAGCAACATAAACGGCCTCCAATATCTTTTTTCATTTCGGCAGGTTGCCCAGCAGGTTCACCATCTCGATCGCGGTCAGGGCCGCGTCGAAGCCCTTGTTGCCGGCTTTCGCGCCGGCGCGATTGACGGCTTGTTCGAGCGTATCGCAAGTGAGGATGCCGAAGATGACCGGCACGTTCGTGGCCAGCGACGCCCGCGCCACACCGCTTGCCGCCTCACCGGCCACGTAATCGTAATGGTCCGTGTCGCCGCGGATGATCGCGCCCAGACAGATCACCGCCGCGTACTTGCCGCTGCTGGCCAATCGCTGAGCAACGAACGGGATCTCGAACGAACCGGGGACGCGAACGAGGTCGATCGCGTCATCGGCGACGCCGTGACGTTTGAGCGCATCGAGCGCTCCAGCGACGAGTTGTTCGACGATCGCGGAATTGAAACGCGCCGCAATCAGGGCAAATCGCCCCGACGGCGGCGCGAACGAGCCTTCGTAGGTGGATGGCATTTGTCAACCCTCAAATAGAACACGGATAAACACGGATGGGACGGGTTTGCACGGATCAGACAATAATTAAATCCGTGGAAATCCGTCCCATCCGAGTTTATCCGTGTTCTATTCGGATTTAGCTCAAATTCATGCTCATCAGAAACTCGGCGTTGCCCTTGGTGCGGGCCATGCGATTGGTAAGTAATTCCATCGCCTCGACCGGGTTCATATCGCTGAGGACTTTCCGCAAGATGTACATGCGGCGCAGCTCCTCCGGATCCATGAGCAGATCTTCCTTGCGCGTGCCGGATCGATTCACGTCGATGGCCGGCCAAACACGTTTATCGACGAGGCGGCGGTCCAGGTGTAGCTCCATGTTGCCGGTGCCCTTGAACTCCTCGAAAATCACTTCGTCCATGCGCGATCCGGTATCGATCAACGCCGTGGCCAGGATCGTCAAGGAGCCGCCTTCCTCGATGTTGCGAGCAGCACCGAAGAAGCGCTTCGGTTTATGCAGAGCATTGGCATCGACGCCGCCGGAGAGGATCTTGCCGGAGTGCGGCACCTCCGTGTTGTAAGCGCGGGCCAGGCGCGTGATCGAATCGAGCAGGATCACCACGTCGGTTCCGTACTCGACCATACGTTTGGCCTTCTCGATAACCATCTCGCTGACCTGAACATGTCGCGACGCCGGCTCATCGAACGTTGAGCTAACGACCTCGGCGTGGTCGCTCTTGACGGTGCGCTCCATCTCCGTCACTTCTTCCGGCCGCTCGTCGATGAGCAGAACGATGACGTAGCATTCCGGGTGATTGCGCAACACGCTGTTGGCGATTTTCTGTAAGAGGATGGTCTTGCCGGTGCGCGGCGGGGCGACGATCAGGCCGCGCTGGCCCTTGCCGATCGGCGTCACCAAGTCCATGACGCGCATGTTGACCTCGCTGGGGTCCGATTCCAGATGGAGCCGTTTGTCCGGGTGGAGAGGCGTTAGATCGTCGAAAACGACTTTCTGCGTCAGGATTTCCGGATCTTGATAATTGATGGCCTCGACGCGGAGCAGCGCGAAATAGCGTTCATTCTCCTTGGGCGGGCGGATCTGGCCGGCCACGACGGCGCCGGTGCGCAGACCAAAACGACGGATCTGCGACGGCGAGATATAAATATCATCCGGACAGGGTAGATAATTGTAATCAGGGCTGCGGAGAAAACCAAAGCCATCCGGCAGCACTTCCAACGTGCCCTCGCCGAACATCAGGCCGTTCTGCTTGACCCGCTCCTTGAGGATCTTGAAGATCAAATCTTGCTTTTTCAGACCCGTATAGTCGCTGAGTCCCTCCTCCTTGGCGACACGGAGGAGCTGCGGCATGGTCATTTGCTGCAATTCGCTGATGTGCGTGCTGCCCCGCTTGATCTCCTCATAGCGGTTGTTGATCTCCTCGTCGAAGACGGGATAATCGTCGTCGCGGGAGGCGCGGTTCTGGCTGGGATGCTCACCCCGCCGCTGAGGTGCTTCGGTTGCGGGCGTGTCGAGTTCGCCCTGCGGCTCCAGCGGGTCCGCATCGAGCGGAACGGCGTCGGTAAGCAAGGACATGCGCTCGTCGTGCGACCGCTCCTCGCCGTTGGCGGATAACTCCGATTTGCTCCGCGTGCGGGGGCGAGGGGTAAATTCGCGTCGGCTCTTGGCTTCAGCCATGTCGCAATCTCCTTCACAGATAGCTGGGCAAGGACGAAGAGATTGAGAATCCCGGATTGATGATTAAAAGACAGGAGTGCAATCATCAATCATCAATCAGAAATCCTCAATTGCTTCATGCCGGCCCAACGCGGAGATGTCGTCGTGTCGCGTTCGGCGCGGCGGAGTGCCCAGTGGCGGGCTTTTATTACAGGGTTAGAAGTTCCTCACGAATACAGGTACGCGGCCGGGATGGCCGTTGAGTTAAGGTTCCGATTCACTCCGGGAGCAAGCGTGGGCCAGTCCCCAGAGATGCAGGAGGTCGTTCACTTGGCGGTTCAGATGCTCAAGGGAGGCCGAGTTATCGACCACATGATCGGCCCGAATGGCCTTTTCAGTCAAGGGCAATTGCGCTTGTTCGCGCGAATCCACCTCCTTTTCGCTCCAGCCGCGCTGTCGAGCCACACGTTCCAGACGCTTGGCCCGCGGCGCCTCAATGAAAACGAGACGATCGCAAACGACGTTCCATCCCGCCTCCAACATGACCGCCGCATCCAAGACGACGAAAGGAACACGTGGATCGCTGCATGCTTCCTTGATCTCGGTGCGGATGCGTTGGCGAATCCAGGGATGTGTGATCGCCTCCAACGCCTTGCGTTCTTCCGGGTCGGCAAAGACGATGGCGGCTAAACGACGCCGGTCGATCTCGCCCTTCTCATCCACGATGTCCCTGCCCCAGCGTGAGGCAACGCGAGCGCGGATGTCGGGATCGCGCAGGGCGGCCTGCCCGAGTTGATCTCCCGCGATGATGCGCGCCCCGTGACGCGCGAAGGCGGCGGCCACTTGGCTTTTGCCGCTACCGATGCCGCCGATCAATCCGACCACCAGCTTCGAGTTCTGAGTTCTGAGTTCTGAGTTCTGAGTGGTCATTGCTGATCGAACCTACATCGTTATGAAACCAGCCCCAAACTTTGCTGTCTCTTTGACTCAGAACTCGGATACATCAAGCCAGTTCGGGCCGGATGCCACATCGACGCGCAGAGGCACTTCTAGGCCCAGCGTCCGCTCGACAGGCGTCGTCATCTCCTCACGCACCAACTCGGCCAGAGCCGGCAGCTCGTCGGGCGGCGTCTCGAAGACGAGTTCATCGTGAATCTGCAACAACAATCGAGACTGACGCTTCTCGCGCTGGAGGCGGCGAGAGACGTTGAGCATCGCCAGCTTGATCACGTCGGCGGCAGAACCCTGCACTTCCATGTTGATCGCCTCGCGCTCGGCGGTGTTGCGCTGCTGATACGTTGAATTGGCGCGGATGGCGTCGCGGTCGAAATGCCTCCGCCGGCCCAAAATCGTGGACACGTAGCCGTTCTTCCGGCAGTCTTTCAGCAAGCGATCCTGATATTCCTGGACCTTCGGATAGCGGGCGAAATACGAGGCGATGAATTTGGCGGCTTCATCGCGCGACATCTCCAGGCGCTGCGCCAAGCCCATGGGACTCATGCCGTAAATAACTCCGAAATTCACGGTCTTGGCCATGCGACGCTGATCGGCGTTCACGGCGTTTTCCGGCACCCCGAAAATCTGCGCGGCCACCGCGGTATGAATATCGCGCTCCTCCGCGAAGGCCCGGCGCAGCACCGGGTCGCCGCAAAAGTGGGCGAGAAGACGCAGTTCTATCTGCGAATAGTCCGCCGTCAACAGCAGCCAACCCTCGGCCGGTAGAAACGCCTGCCGAATCTGTTGTCCTTCATCACGCCGTACGGGAATATTCTGCAAATTCGGATCCGAACTGCTCAGCCGGCCCGTCGCCGCCACCGTTTGATTGAACGCCGTGTGAATACGCCCCGTCGCCGGATTGACCATCTCCGGCAGCGCATCGACGTAGGTGCTCTTGAGCTTGGCGATGCGGCGATGCTGGAGAATCTTGCGCGGCAGAGCGGCGCCGGGATGATCGAGAGCAGCCAACTTTTCCAACGTTTCCTGATCCGTGCTCGCCGCGCCCGTGATGCCTGTTCGCCCCTGGACGGGCAGCTTTAACTCCTCGAAGAGGACTTTTCGCAATTGAACGAGTGAACCAATGTTGAACGCATGGCCGGCAAGTTCGTAGATCTCCGTCTCGATCGTCGTCAACTGCTTCCCCATCTCGGCACTAAGGCGGCGCAACAGTGGAATGTCCAGACGAATACCGTTGTATTCCAGTTCGGCCAGCACTTCAATAAGCGGGACCTCTACTTCCTCGTAGAGCTTTCGAAGCGATCCCCTTGCTTGCGCTTCGGGCTGGTCGAGCTGTTTTTCGAGCAATTCACACAAACGCCATGCGACATCCGCGTCTTCGCCGGAATAAACGGCAACGCGCTCGGTCGGCACCTGATCCATGCTCAACTGCGGCGTCTTGCGGTTCTTCTTGCCGATCAGATCCGTGATCGGGATGACCTGATGGTTTAGATAACGGCGCGAGAGTTCGTCCATACCGTGGCTGCGTTCGCCGGCGTGCAAGAGATAGTCGGCCACCATCGAATCGCCTGCCACGCCGCGCGTCCGGATCTCGTGGCCGCGCAGCACCAGCAGATCGTACTTGATGTTCTGATTGATCTTGGCCACGCCAGGATCTTCGAGGATCGGCTTCAGGCGCTCCAGAGTCTTCTCCGTGTCGAGCAAGGCAGATCCTTCCGGTCCGCGCAGTGCTAGATACCATGCTTCCCCGGCGCGCCAGGAGAACGCGAAACCAACAATCTCCGCCTGCAAGGGACTGAGGCTTGTCGTTTCCAGGTCGAAGGCAATCCGCTTCTGCGTCTTCAATTGGCGATAAAAGTCCTTGAACTTCTCTTCGGAATCAACAAGGTGATATTCCGCCTGCCAATTGTCTTGCTGTAGGTCAGGCTTTCTAGCCTGACCGTTCGGACTGTCCGGAATGTTAGGCTGGAAAACCTGACCTACATCGGGCGCATTTGCTCCGAAGGGGAACAACTCTCCCTGAACGGGAGGTTGAGCGTCTCGCTCGCCCAGTTGGCTGGACAGGCCGCGAAACCCCCATTCCTGAAACAGCTTCCGCAGGCCAGTCACATCCATATCGCGCAGACGCCAAGCATCCCAATTCAATTCGATCGGCACGTTGGTATCGAGGCGCACCAACTGGCGCGCTCGTTCCATGATCGCCCCGGAGTTGCGCAGGTTTTCCTGTCGTTTGGCACCGGCGACGCGGTCAACGTTGGCAAGAAGGTTCTCCAGGGTGCCGAATTCTTGCAGCAGCTTGGCCGCCGTCTTGACGCCGATGCCGGGCACGCCCGGCACATTATCGACGGCATCGCCGACCAGCGTTTGCAGATCGACCACTTGCTCCGGCTTGATGCCCCAATCGGCCAGCAATTCCTCGCGTCCGAAGACCTGCCGTTTGCGCAGGCTATAAAGCCGGATGCGATCGTCAATGAGCTGCCGGCAATCCTTGTCGCTGGTGCAGAGAAAGACCTCGAGTCCGCGTTTGGCGCCGGCGACGGAAAGCGTGGCCAGCACGTCATCTGCCTCGAATCCGGCGACGCTGACGACCGGCACATTCATGGCCTCAAGCAGCCGATGAATGTGTGGTAGCTGCAATACCAGATCGCTTGGCATCTCATCGCGGTGCGCCTTGTACTCGGCATAGATGGCACTGCGAAAAGTCGGCTCGCTGCGGTCGAAAGCGCAGACGAGATAATCGGGCGTCAAACTGCGTAGAAACAGTAAATCACGGGCAAAGCCGAACAGGGCGTTCGTAGGCAGACCGGATGGGCTTGTCATGCCGCGAATGGCATGAAAAACCTGGAAGATGAGCGCGTGCGCATCAACCAAATAAAGAGTTCCGGTTACAGAGCCGGATGGCATGGCGTCAGGCGTCCGATCTACCAGAGGGGTAACACTTCCAGGGCGCGGAACGAGCGACAGTGCGGCCACGGCTTGTCAGCCGTAGAGAGAGTGTTCATTCGGGAAAGCGTGCGCGGGGGAGCACCCGCTTGCCTCGATGCGGTCACGCCGTTTTCGCAGCCAACAACGTTGACCGAAAAGCGGCACGAGTCCCAAAATCCATCCCTGAAACAGAAGGCCGTGCGACCCGTTCCTCACGTGAAAAATTCTGGGGGATGTCGATCCTACCTCGAAGGCATTGAGGCGGAAGACCCCTGGTGAAGATAGGGACGAGACGGGATCACTTCTGAGTGGAAGGCAGAACACATAAATCTATCCGAAGTCTAAGACCTCCGCCGATGCCTGTCAAGATCTCTTGCAGATCGGTTCTGGACCAACCTCACCGTCCTTTTCGTGCCAACAGGGACGACTTCTGTATCCTTTCCTTGGCGTTCTCGGTGGATGAACTTTTGAGCAAGGATCAGATAAGTATGTCTACAGATGTGCCGACGCGCGATGAGTTGGCCGAGCGTTACCTAGCTCAACTGCCGTACGCGCCGTATCCCGTGCAGGAAGAGGCTCTGCTCGCCTGGTTCACCGCCGAGCAGGGAGTGCTCGTCTGCGCTCCAACCGGCACCGGCAAGACGCTTATCGCTCAGGCCGCTCTCTTCGAGGCGCTCCACACCGGCACCGTGGCGTACTATACGACTCCACTCATCGCCCTGACCGAACAGAAATTCCAGGAGATGCAGGCATCCGCCGTGCGCTGGGGGTTCCAGGCGGAGGACGTCGGACTCGTCACCGGCAATCGGCGTGTCAATCCGAACGCCCGCATCCTTGTCGTCGTCGCCGAGATCTTGCTCAACCGCCTGCTGCACGCCCATCGCGAGCCGGACCTGCCCGAGGATGTGCCGCTTGGACCCGAAGCGTTCGATTTCACGCGCGTCTCGGCCGTGGTCATGGACGAGTTCCACAACTTTGCCGACCCGGAGCGCGGCATCGTTTGGGAGCTGGCCCTGGCTTTGCTGCCGGCTCACATTCGTCTCCTTTTGCTGTCCGCAACGGTCGGCAATGCCCGTGAGTTTCTGAACTGGTTGGAGCGCTGCCATCATCGCAAACTGGAGTTGGTCGAGAGCAAGGAGCGCAAGATACCGCTGACGTTTCGCTGGGTGCCGGATGAATTTCTCGGCGATCAGTTGGTCCATATGGCCAAGGGCGAGGGCGAAAACCGCACGACGCCGGCGCTAGTGTTTTGTTTCAATCGCGACGAGTGCTGGAGCGTGGCCGAGATGCTCAAGGGGTTGGATCTGCTCGCACCGGGCACGCGCGGACGACTGAACGACCACGTGGACAAACTCGATTGGACCAAGGGAGTCGGACCGAAACTCAAGCAGATGCTACGCCGCGGCGTCGGAGTGCATCATGCTGGACTATTGCCGAAGTATCGCCGCGTCGTCGAAGATCTGTTCGAGAAAAAGCTGTTGTCCGTGGCGGTCTGCACCGAAACGCTGGCCGCCGGCATCAATCTGCCCGCGCGCTCCGTGGTCCTCACTTCGCTGGTAAAGGGACCACACGGAAAGGAGAAGCTGATCGACGCCAGCACAGCCCATCAGATTTTCGGCCGCGCCGGACGGCCGCAGTTTGACGATCGCGGCTTCGTTTTCGCCCTTGCCCACGAGGACGACGTGCGCATCCTCCGCTGGAAAGAGAAGTACGACGCCATCCCGGAAGACACTCGCGATCCGGCATTAATTAAAGCAAAAAAAGCTCTCAAAAAGAAAAAACCATCGCGGCGAGAGAACGCCGTCTACTGGAGCGAGTCGCAGTATCAGCAGTTGCAGGGGGCGCCGCCGGGCAAGCTCTTTAGCAAGGGGCCGATGCCGTGGCGTCTGCTCGCCTATTTGCTGAAGCTATCGCCGGAAGTGTCGCGAGTGCGCGCGGTCCTTCGCAAACGGCTCATGGACGAATCCCGCATCAAAGCCAGCGAGAAGGCGCTCGATCGCATGCTGCTGACACTGGCGGATCGCGGTTTCATCACGCTCGAACCGCCGCCTCCGGTCGCTGACGCTCCCGGCTCGCCCCTGGAGATGCCGCCGGAGTATCAAATTGTCCGCGCCGTGGCGACGCCGTCGCTGGATACCCTACTCGTCTTTCGCAGCGTGCATCCGCTCTACGGCGCGTTCCTCGTCGAGCAGCTCGGCATCGCCGATGGCAACGAACGCATTCAGGCATTGGAGAGCGTGCTGGCGATGCCGCGTCCTCTGCTGCGTTACGTTCGCGTGCCTCGACCGGATCAGCTTCCGCCGGGACCGTTGGCCACGAACCGCCTCGATCCGGAATTGATCCGCCGCGGCCTCATCGTCGCCCCCGTGCCCAAAACCGAGGACGAACAGGAAGAAGACGATGAGGAATGGGAGGAGCGGCCGCCGACGTTAGCCGAGAAATTGCAGTTTCTGTTCGAGGCCACACATCCCGTTGTTACCGACGTTGCGACGCAATCGGTATGGGCGGCAGGGGAGCTGCTGCGTTTCAACGGCAATTTCAATTTGTACGTGCAAACACGCGATCTGGTCAAACAAGAGGGCATCATCTTCCGTCACTTACTTCGGCTGATTTTGCTGTGCGGCGAGTTCGCCCAGGTGTGTCCGCCAGAGACGACGCCGGCCGAGTGGCAAGCCGACCTGCGCGACTTGAGTGAGCGTCTGACCGCCAGTTGCCGCGAGGTCGATCCCGCCAGCACCGATGAAGCAATCCAGTTCGCTCACGCCGCCGATGTCGTCGAGGGGGAGGCAGCACCTTAGCCTTTTGTGGCAAGCACACGTTTCACGAAACCGCGCCAGTCCAGACCCGAAACAGCACGGCGAACGGCACCAAAGCGGGCGCGGACAGCGCGACGAGCGGCCAGCGCCATCGGAGCTGCACACATGCCAACCACACGCCCAAGGGCAGCCAAGCGAAGACGCGCGGATAACTCCAGTTGTCGCCGTACAGCGAGACGCCGCCCAACAGGGCCAACCCAGCGCCCGAGAGCGCCGTCAGCCGGATCAGTCGATCGCAGCGTGTCCACGATAGGCCAAGCGCCAATCCCAGCTGCAACGCCAGCGTACCCATGCAAAGGATATGGAAGAGCGCGAAGGTCCGTGATTCGTCCGCCAAGTGCATCCAGCGGTAGAGCATGCCGGCCAACGGCGGTCCCAGATTGCCCCCCGCCGGGAGCAACGACCATTTGCCGTAGAACAGCCGAAGCACACCCAGCCAGACCGACCACATCAGCAGGGCGGCGAGCAAGCCGTAGAGCCAGCGACGGTCCAGATCTGCTGAGCGAAAAGCAAAAAGAAACACGAGAAGCACCACGACGACATTCTGCTCACGGCTGAACAGGGTCGCGGCGGCGCAGAGTCCCGCCGTCCACCACGGCCAGCGCCGCAGCCAGGCGATCAGTAGTGTCGCCACTGCCAGCGTGGACAACACGTCGGTCAAATTACGCAGAGCAGGCATCCCAGCGTTGACAGCAAACGGCAATAAGACGCCCCACCACGAACTCATTCCGTAATCGCGAGCTGCGATCGCGCCAAGCCCGGCCAGGGCGCCAATGGCCAGCAGATTAACAAGCGGCATGGCCCAGAGCAGACGCCTCGGGTCGCCAGCAGTGAAGAGCCAACTCAACGCCGGATAGAGAATACGCGCTTGGCGAATCGCGGGAGCATCGATGCCCGACTCCTGGCGATGCCAGGGAGCGCGGGCAATGGCGTAATAAAACTGACCATCATAGCCGTTGCGATCAAAGCCAATTTGGATATGTTCATAGGGCATTTCGCCCAAGCGCTCGCGCGCCACGCAAACCAGCGCCGACAGGTCGCCGTGAAACGCCGCCACGTATGCGATAAGCACAACCGCATGAATGGCGATTGCGATCAGGGACGGACCGGCAAGTCGAAGCATGGAAGTCATTCCTCAGAGCAAGGCGAACGGCCGGCGTCAGCCGGCTGGTAGAGAGAGAGTTCCTCAGAGCAAGGCGAACGGCCGGCGTCAGCCGGCTGGTAGAGAGAGAGTTCCTCAGAGCAAGGCGAACGGCCGGCGTCAGCCGGCTGGTAGAAAGTTCTACCAGCCGGCTGACGCCGGCCGTTCGCCATCGGTTCGCTTAAGCGGCGCGGCGCACTTGATGGCGCAGGAATCCGGCGCAGCTCTGGATGACGCGGCGTTGCTGCTCCGCGGTCAGCTCTGGATAGATCGGCAAGGCCAACACTTCGCTTGCCGCTTCCTCGCTGGCTGGAAAATCGCCCGTGCGGTAGCCGAAGTGTCGTAGGCATTCCTGTTGGTGCAGGGCCAACGGATAATAAATCTCGCAGCCAATATGCTCGGCTTTCAAGTGGCGTACCAGGGCATCGCGCTGGCCGTTGGCAACGCGGACGACGTATTGATTGAACGTGTGGCGGCGATGCGGCCGGCGGATGGGCCGTTCCAGGAAATGGCTCAGATGGTGTTCCTCGATCAAGGCATCGTACCGGGTGGCGACGGCCTGGCGATTGCCGATCCACCGTTCCAGATGCGGCAGCTTCACGCGCAGCATGGCCGCGTGCAGCGCATCGAGCCGCGCGTTCCAACCGAGGTGTTTGTGATAGTAACGCGGCTCCATGCCGTGGACGCGCAGGCATTTCATGCGGCCGGCCCATTCGGGATCGTTGGTGACTACCATGCCGGCGTCGCCGTAGCCGCCGAGGTTTTTGGTGGGATAGAAGCTCAGGCAGCCGATGCTGCCGAGGCTGCCCGTGCGTTTGCCTTGGTATTCCGAGCCGAGCGCCTGAGCCGCATCTTCAATGAGAATCAGATCGTGCCGCTCGGCGATGCTCCACAGCGGCTCCATATCGGCGCATTGGCCGAACAGATGAACGACCAAAATGGCACGAGTGCGCGGTGTGATCTTGTTCTCGACTTGCAGCGGATCCATGTTGTAGGTGACGGGATCGATGTCACTGAAGACGGGCCGGGCACCGGTTCGGCAGACGGAGCCGGCCGTGGCAAAGAACGTGAAGGCGGGCAGGATGACTTCGTCCCCGGGACCAAGCTCCAGCGCGTGCAGAGCCAGCGATAGCGCGTCCGTTCCGGAGCCGCAGCCGACACCGTGGGCGACGCCGCAGTAGCGCGCCACCTCGGCTTCGAGGGCGGCGACCTCCGGGCCGAGAATGACCTGCCCGGAAGCAAGGACCCGCGCAAGCGCCGCCTCCAGTTCCGGTTGCAGCTCCCGGTATTGTGCTTGCAGATCACAGAGAGGAACACCCACGTTCGCGGCCATGTGTCGGCTCCTTCCGACAAGAATTTCCGTCCTGGGGCGGCCGCGCCTGCCGCCTTTCTCGGCGGCTCACGGTATGTTCACCGCCGCGGAATGTCAACGTCAATGCACACGCGATAACCGTGGACTATCCTTAAACTGTTCCGCATTGAGCTTGACCCCCCTCAATGTAAATTGAATAATCTTCCCGTTCCGAGACGATGCTGCGTTTCGGCGAGGACCAGGAGGGACCGTCATTCATGCTAGTTTCAACCAATGGACATTCCGTCGGCGAGCTTTGTGATTCGTTGCCGCAACCGATGATTCCCGACTCACCGCAAGAACGCTTGGCGCTTCTCCATCAACTGCTCGGTGAAGCCGCCTGCCGGCAACTCGGCATCTACCCTATTCCCGGCGGATTTAAGCTCTCCGTGGTGATCCCCGTCTACAACGAAGAGCGCTGGATCCGTGAAGTGGTCCGCCGCGTGCAAGCAGTGCCGATCCCTAAAGAGATTGTCATTGTCGAGGATTGCAGCAAGGACAATACGCGCGACATTCTCAAGCAGCTTGAGAGCGACGAAATCCGCGTGTTTTATCAGCCCTACAACCAGGGCAAGGGCGCAGCCCTGCGGCGCGGCTTCCAGGAAGCGACCGGCGACATCATCCTCGTGCAGGATGCCGACCTGGAATATGATCCAGCCGAGTACCCCCGGCTGATTCAACCCATCCTGGAAAATCGCGCCGACGTGGTGTATGGGTCGCGTTTCATCGGCGAGACGCACCGCGTGTTGTACTTCTGGCATTACCTCGCCAACTTGATGCTGACGCTGATGTCGAACATGTTCACCAACTTGAACCTGACCGACATGGAGACCTGCTACAAAGTGTTTCGCCGCGAAGTGCTGCAAGGAATCACGCTGAAATCCGACCGCTTCGGCTTCGAGCCGGAAATCACCGCCAAGATCGCGCGGAAACGTCCAGGCAAACCGTCTTGGCGCATCTATGAAATCCCGATTAGCTATTCCGGCCGCACCTACGAGGAAGGCAAGAAAATCGGACTCAAGGACGCCTTCAACGCCTTTTACTGCATCTTGCGTTATCGCTTCTTCGATTGAAATACCTTCGCCGGTTGGAGCATTTGTCGCCCTGGATCGAAAGTCGCCACGGCGGCCAGACAGCCCGCTTCATCAAAGACCGCCGTCTCTCCGGCCGGTGGGACCGGTGTCCCGCCGGTCGATGGAATCGCGACGGACTGGCCCTGGCTCAGTCGCGTCAACTCGCTGTCCGACAGCACGAAGCGCGGCAGCTCCGCGATGGCCATCTCCATCGGCAGGAGATGTTCGCGGACCGTCTCGGCTTCGGTGTCAAGCGTCAACGCTTTCTCGACGGCGAACGGTCCGACGCGCAAGCGCCGCAGGGTTTGGACCAGAGCGCCGGAGCCGAGACGCTCGCCCACATCGCGGGCCAGCGAGCGGATGTACGTGCCTTTGCCGCAGCGCACTTCCAATTCCAGATGCGGGTAAGCGTAGTTCAAGAGTTCGATGCCATAGATTTCGATTGAACGCGGACTGAGCGTCACTTCTCGACCTCGGCGCGCGAGGTCATAGGCTCGCCGACCCGCGATCTTGGCCGCCGAATAAGCCGGTGGTACCTGAGGAATCAACCCAACGAACGACGCCACGCACTCGGCCACCGTCGCTGTGTCGGGTGCAATTGCACAAGGCACAGGCGTGACAACCCCGTCGGCGTCATCGCTGTCGCTGCGTGCGCCGAGCTGGAAAGTCGTGCGATAGGTCTTGCTCATGCGCTGGACGTATTCGCTCAGCCGTGTGGCCTCGCCCAAGCACAGGACCAGCACACCCGTAGCCAACGGATCAAGGGTGCCGGTGTGGCCGATGCGCGTCCGCCGGGGGAACCAGCGAAGCACACGATCCACCACGGCGCGCGAGGTCATACCGGCTGGCTTGTCGAGAACGAGCAGACCATCGACGTCGGGAGTATTCATGAGCGCGGATTGCCTCATACAGAGTAGAGCAAACCCAGGGAGGATAGAGAATTGATGATCCTCTTTCAATCATGATGTGCGGAAAGTCCCAGAAGTTCGCGCGTCCCGAGCATAACAAGCGACGCATGTATTGTCATTTTCCCAACCTTACGAAGAAGTAATGGTTTGCCTGTTGCCGAGTGCCCGAAGTTTTTGTAATCTACTTTTATCACGTTGAATTGGGCGACAACGTGATGTCGGCCGGCATCCTCAACGATGCCGGCCGATTTTTTTCTTTTCTCTCTCTATCACTCTGAACTTCAAAAACCGGGGATCGTTGATTCCTTTCGCGGCGAGTCTTCCCTTGACGGGGGTGTTGCTACTGCCTATTCTGCAAAGGGAAGGGCGCTTAGCTCAGTTGGTTTAGAGCACCAGCTCGACAAGCTGGGGGTCATAGGTTCAAGTCCTATAGCGCCCATTTGACTTAAACCCTTTGCCGAGTGGAAGTTGCATGCCTTCTAATCGTCTGAAGCGCGGCACGGAAAATTCCCAATAACAACGGAAGTTTTCCCAATCACATTGCGTCGGTGCTGCTTGGCTCGCCGTCGCAACGGCGAACTCTCTCGCTACACCCTCCACATCCAATCTTCGGCCCTGTACGTCCTCGCGAAACCGGCCGCCCGGAAGAGAGGCGGAGAAGTCGCGGTCTAAATGCTGGCATCGTCGATGAGGGTGGTGTTGTCGCCGCCGTTGGGATCAAGACCGATGAACTCAATCGTGTGCGTTCCGGCCGTTACCGTGAAGTTGTTGGTAGTGTAGAGCTTGTAAGTAGTGCCGCTTGGCGTGAAAGTGCCGACCACCGTGCCATCCACGGTCACTTCAAACTTCTGGCTGCTGGCCTGGCCATAACGCTGGGCCGCGTAGAAGCTGATGGCGTAGGTGCCGGCGGTGAAATTCACCACCTGGCTCATGGTGCCGTAGTCTTGCAGAAACGCCACCTGCGTTCCTTGCGGTGCCGCGGGATTGCGGTCGGTAAAGCCGCTGCCGTTGCCTGCCACGCCGCTGTAGACGCTATACAGCCACGGCGAACCACTAGGAGCGCGAGCGAAATCCGAGAATGCGCCAGTTCCCACATTGGGCGTCTCAAATCCCGGATCGTTGAACTGGTTCGTCGCCGGTTGCTGAATGCTGGCGTCGTCGACGAAGGCGGTGTTGTCGCCGCCGCTGGGATCGAGACCGATGAATTCGATGGTATGCGTTCCAGCAGTGACCGTGAAGCTGTTGGTGGTGTAGAGGCCATAAGTGGTGCTCGTGGGCGTGAAGGTGCCGACCACCGTGCCGTCCACCGTCACTTCAAACTTCTGGCTACTGGACTGGCCGCGACGCTGGGCCGCGTAAAAGCTGATGGCATAGGTGCCGGCGGTGAAATTCACCACCTGGCTCATGGTGCCGTAGTCTTGCAGGAACGCCACCTGCGTTCCCTGCGGCGCATTGGGATTGCCGTTGGTAAAGCCGCTGCCGTTGCCGGCCACGCCGCTGAAGTTGGTATATAGCCAGGGCGAACCGCTCGAAGCGCGAGCGTAATCATTCCAGGATCCGGTGCCCACCTTGGGCGTCTCAAAACCGGGATCGTTGAGCTGGTTAGTCGCCGGTTGCTGGATGAAGGCGTCGTCGATGAGGGCCGTGTTGTCGCCGCCGCTGGGATCCAGACCGATGAATTCGACGGTATGCGCTCCGGCCGTCACCGTGAAGCTGTTGGTCGTGTAGAGGCCATAAGTGGTGCTCGTGGGAGTAAACGTGCCCACCACCGTGCCGTCTACTTCCACCTCGAACTTCTGGCTGCTGGCCTGGCCATAACGCTGGGCCGCGTAAAAGCTGATGGCGTAGCTGCCGGCGGTGAAATTCACCACCTGGCTCATGGTGCCCAATTCTTGCAAGAAGGCAACTTGCGTTCCCTGCGGCGCATTGGGATTTCGGTCGGTGAAGCCACTGCGGTTGCCGGTCACGCCGCTGGAAGAGCTATAGGTCCACGGCGAACCGCTGGGATTGTAGACGAAAGCGTGCCAGGATCCAGTGCCGACATTGGGCGTCTCAAAGCCAGGATCGCCGAATTGGTTCGTGACTGTGGCCGGGAGAGCGAAACTGACGACGTTGGTTGCCCAGTCGGCCGCCGGGTTGTTCGGGTCGGCTACCGGGTTGTCAGGGCTGGTCGGCAACGCCTCGTCATCGGCGAACTCGTTGATCGCCCAGAAGTTGCCCTGGGAATCGACATTAATGCCGCTGAGGTCGCCGGCACGCTGGGGGGCCGCAAAGGCCGGAGCATAGTCCTCGTACACCTGTTGGCCGGCCTGGGCGAGGACCGGTGCCTCCATCGTCCCGGCGGGGTCGGTCGGGGTCCGACCCGTGATGTACATCGACATAAAGTCGTTGGGATCGTCCGTCCCGGACTGGATGTAGCTCATGCCGATGTCGCCCGCCTTGTTGATATCGATGCCCGGGAAGTACAGGTAGGTGTTGGGGCCGGAGCCGACATCCCCTTGGTCACGGAGCACCGGGGTGCCGCTGCTCACATCGATCCGATACCACTGCACCAGATCCTGATTGCCTACCGCGTTGGACACCGCCTGTGCAGCCACGAGGGTGCCGCTCTGCTCGGCCACCTTCATGATGCGCGAATCAAGGGCCGGTGTCACCATGCTGCCATCGGGTTGCAGCGGCGCTACCACCTGACTGTAGGGGTTAACGGCGAGGGTGGTGGTAGTGAAGGTTGGATTGCTGGACAGCACGTTGTCCATCCGAACAACATCGATGTGTTGTCCGTCCCCGAGACCGTCGCTTCCTGGGTGTTCTTGCACAAACCACATGGGGTCGTTAGCCGACGTGGAGTCGTGCATGGTGGTGGGTCGCAGGCTTCCACCCTGGAAGTCGCTCTGGTAGTAGTGCAGGTTAGCTTGCGGCACGCCGTTAACCAGGTCGCTCATGTTGATGGCATTAACAAGTACGTGATCGAGGTGCTGATCCAGATTAGTAGTGTTAAACTCGTTGAGCGTAACGACGAGCGCGCCGCCGTTATAGCCCACGTTGCCAGGATAGTCGGAGAACTCGTTGGCTTCCGTAGTATTGATCTGGTAGAAGTTCCAGTCGGCGGTCTTCAGCGTCAAGGGGTTGGATGACTTGGAAACGGCGAGGTCCAACACCGAACTGTTGTTGCCGGTGGACTGAGCCACGAACTGCGGACCGGGATCGACTTCCATCATGCCAATGATGAAGCGCTGCGTCTGTTCGTCGAAGACGACGAACGGGTCGGTGAGGAAATTGCCGAATGAATCTTTGGGATTGGGGTCGGGCAGGCCGCCCTGCGTAGCGAAGAAATCGTCCACCGAGTCGGTGACGGGGTTGGCCGAGCTCGTCCGGGGGTTGTAAATAGCAATCGCGCTATTGATGGCTTCGACATAACTGTCCGGTCCGACGGCGCCCTGGTTGTCGGGCGGAGTGGAGCCCGCGCCTCCCAGGAGGGCGGCCGACTGCCCATAAGTGATGGCGTTGTAGTTTGCAGAGATGGTAATGGACTGGCCCGTGCTGCCGATGACGTTGGCGACATTGTCATACGGATTGGGGTCCGTGGTCGTGGACGTGACCGAAGCGGAGTCGTCAAAGACGGCGCCGGGGATCAGAGTGCTGGGGACAGTGACGGTGACGGTGAATTCGTCCTGATTGCCGTTCGCCACCGTGACGGGGCCGCTGGTGAAGACACCGTTGGCCAGCGTGAAGCTGAAGCCGTCAGGGTTGGAGACCGCCTTGATGGTGGCGTTGGTGGCCCCGGCCGGCAGAGTGTTGGTCAGGACGACATTCTGGGCGTCATTGGGTCCGTTGTTGGTCAGGGTGATGGTGTAGGTGGCAGTGCCGCCTGGTGTGGCCGTGGCCGGCCCGGTGGCGGTTACGTTTAGATCCGCCACTGGGTGGAGGGTGAAGCTGGTGATGTTGGTGCCCCAGTCCGCCGAGGGGGTACTGGGCGTCGGCAACGCCTCGCTGTCCGCGAACTCGCTGACCGCCCAGAAGTTGCCTTGCGCATCGACGTTAATGCCGCTGAGATCGCCGGCCCGCTGAACGGAACCGTTCGCTGGACCAAAGTCCTGGTACACCTGCTGGCCGGCCTGGGCCAGGACCGGCGTCTCCATCGTTCCGCTCGGGTCGGTCGGAGTCCGACCAGTAACGTACATCGATAGATAGTCGCCGGGGCTGTCCGTCCCCGACTGCATGTAGGTCATGCCGATATCGCCTGCTGGGTTGATATCGATGGCTGGGTAGGTGATGTAAGTGTTGTCGCCCCCGCTGATATCGCCTTGTTCCTTCATAGTCGGCGTGCCGCTGCTGACATCGATGACGTACCACCGGGCATCGTCCTCCGTGTCGCTGACAGCTACAGAGTGGGTGGCCACGAGGAGACCGTTCTGCTCCGCGACTTTCAGGATTCGTGAGTCGAGGTCGGGTGTCACCACGCTGCCGTCCGGTTGGAGAGGCGGCACCAGGCTCACGTCGTAGTAGGGGTTAACGGCGAGGGTGGTGGTGGTATAGGTAGGAGTGCTGGTCAGCACGTTGTCCATCCGAACAACATCGATGTGTTGTCCGTCACCGAGGCCGCCGCTTCCTGGGTGCTCCTGGACAAACCACATGGGGTCGTTGGCCGACGTGGAGTCGTGCATGGTGGCCGGCCGCAGGCTGATTCCCTGGTAGTCGCTCTGGTAAACGTGCAATTTGGCCTGGGGCACGCCATTGGTCACGTCGCTCATGTTGATGGCGGAAACAAGCACGTGGTCGGTGGCCTGCGTGTTGACATTGATCTCGTTGAGGGTGACGACGAGGGCGCCGCCGTTGTAGCCGATGTTGCCGGGGTAGTCGGAGAATTCGTTGGTTTCGGTGGTGTTGACCTGGTAGAAGTTCCAGTCGGCCGTCGTCAGTGAGGTGGGGTTGTTCGACTTGGAGACGGCGAAATCGTAGACGGAGCTGTTATTGCCGGTGAACTGGGAGCCGAACTGGGGGCCGGGATCAATCTCCATGCAACTGACGATGAAGCGCTGCGTCTGCTGGTCGAAGACGACCGATGGGTCGGAGAAGGCATTGCCGGTGAGATCGCTGGGATTAGGGTCGGGCAAGCCGCCCTGGAAGTTGAAGAAGTCGTCGATGGCGTCGGTGGTGGGATTGACGCCGCTGGTTTGAGGGCCGTAGATAGCGACCGACAGATTGACCGCTTGGACGTAACTGTGGGGTCCGACCGCCCCTTGGGGGTCAGGGGGAGTGGCGGCGCCCCCGATGGTATTCGCCTGGATCGCCGCCGTCTGCCCGAAGTCGAGGCCATTATAATTCGCGATCGACGTCACGGTCGGGACCACGCGGTCCTCGAGCCGTTCAAGCTGAAGTCGCCGAGAGCGCCGGGCAGGAGATCGGGATGGCCGCCGCTGGCTTCTGTACAGGACCGAATGGGACAACCGACGGAGCCAATTTTGCCAAGGGGAAGGGAACATGGTCTCTCCTCGAATCGCGCCGCAAGAGAAGGAAAGCTTGCCCGATCATCCGCGGATCGGCAGGGCGGATCAGAAAATGTTGGGGTCGTGCAAACCTCGAACGCAGAGAACCGACTGGTTCAGACCACGGGTTGAGCGCAAAAATTCCCTCACCGCTTGGAGGCGAGTCTTCCGTGGAGGCATTCCACTCTGAATGTTCGTTAATACCGGCTCGCGGAGAGGGACTGTGGTATTGAGATCGATTATAAGACCGCTATCCTCGATTTCAAGAAAAAATGTCTCATTTTTGCACTTTCTACTTTCATCGTAAGCGTTCACAGGTCGATGGCGATAAGGGTACAGGAAGAGATCGAGTCCCGAAAGCCGGAGGTAGGGCTTCTTCGTAGAATGGCCCGAAGACGAGCCTATGCTGAACCGAAGAGAGAATGGGAGACTTGCGGAGAGAGAACGCCGCTATGCAAGATCCCATGCAAATCGCCATCCAATACCATCAAGCCGGCCGGTTGCAGGAGGCTGGACGCATCTATCAGTCCGTCCTCGATCGCAATCCAAACGATTCTGACGCGCTGCACCTGCTCGGATTGGTTGCCCATCAGCTTGGCCAACATCAGCCGGCCGTTCAGTTAATCAGCCGTGCAATCGCCATAAAACCGTCCTCGGCCTATTATGCCAACTTGGCGGAGGTATGGCGGGCTTTGGGCCAGCTCGACAATTCCATCGAGTGTTCTCGGACGGCCCTTGCGCTTCAACCGGCCTATCCCGAGGCCGCAAACCACCTTGGTCTTGCTTTGATGCAACAGGGCAGGTTGGCCGAAGCCATCGAGCAATTCCAGGCCGCGCTGAGGGTGCGTCCAAACTTCGCCATAGTCCATACCAATCTCGCCGACGCATTCCGGACTCAGGGAGAGGTGGAGTCGGCCATCAAGCATTACCGCAAGGCAATCGAGTGCGATCCGAATCTAGCCACTGCTCACGGCAATCTCGGACAGTTGCTGTGTGAACGCCAAGAGTTACCCGAAGCGCTTGAGCACTGTAAAAAAGCCATTGAGCTGCGGCCGGGCTTGGCCGCGGCACACGGTAATTTGGGTACCGTGTTAAGCATGATGGGAAAACTCGACGAAGCCCGGCAGCATTTTGTCGAGGCGTTGCGCCTCAATCCCCGTTTCGCTGCAGCACACGGTAATTTGGGTACCGTGTTAAGCATGATGGGAAAACTCGACGAAGCCCGGCAGCATTTTGTCGAGGCGTTGCGCCTCAATCCCTCCTTGGCCGAGGCCCACAGCAATCTGGGTAATGTGTTACGCAAAATGAATAATTCTGCCGAAGCCCGGCAGCATTTTGTCGAGGCGTTGCGCCTCAATCCCTCTTTCGCCGAGACCCACAATAACCTCGGCGGAGTGTTACAGGAGATGGGAAATCTCGACGAAGCTCGGCGCCATTTTGTCGAGGCGTTGCGCCTCAATCCCTGTTACGCCGCGGCACACAGTAATCTCGGCCTTTTGTTACAGGAGATGGGAAATCTCGACGAAGCCCGGCAGCATTGTGTCGAGGCGGTGCGGCTCAATCCCTCCTTGGCCGAGGCGCACAGTAATCTCGGCGGGGTGTTGCAGGAGATGGAAGATCTCGACGAAGCTCGGCGCCATTTTGTCGAGGCGTTGCGGCTCAACCCCTGTTTCGCCGCGGCACACAGTAATCTTGGCTTGTTACGAGTAAAGCTAAACGACCTAAAAGGTGCCGAAGAATCGTTTCGGACCTCATTGCGCTATGATCCAGATAGCATCAGGGCGTGGGCGAATTTGGCAACGTTGCTGGGCAACACGTTGCCGGATGACGATCTGGAGGCGATGCGTCGCCTTGTCGCGAAGCCGGCTCTGCCCAAGGAGAAGCGTGCCAGCCTGCACTTCGGCCTGGCGCAGGTGTTCGACGCACGCAAGCAGTATGCGGAGGCCGCGGAGCATTTGCTTCACGCCAATACTTTGAGACTGGAAGTCTGGCGTGAGCGCGGCGAAAACTATAATCCCGTAAAGCACAGCGGATTTGTCAACGAAATGATAGCGACGTGTACCCCCGAGTTCTTCCATCGGCTTCGCGGACTGGGGCTGGATAGCGAGCTTCCTATCTTTATCATCGGTTTGCCGCGCTCGGGCACGACTCTGATCGAGCAGATCTTGGCCAGCCATTCCCAGGTGTTTGGCGGCGGCGAGTTACGATTCACAACAGGCGATTTCAAGTCGCTTCCCGAAGTAATGCGGTCTGTCGAATTCGAAAAACCGACGAGAGGCGATCCGGCAATGGCTTATCTGTCCCGTCTTGGCGGCGAAGCCATCCATTTCATTGCTCAACGTCATCTCGATCGACTCCGCGCCTTGAACCCGACCGCTCTGCGCATTACCGATAAGCTGCCGGAGAATTACCTGTACCTCGGCTTGTTGGCCGTCCTGTTCCCCAAGGCCAAGTTCATCCATTGCCGTCGCGATTTGCGCGATGTTGCCGTTTCGTGTTGGATGACCAATTTCCGCTGGACGCGCTGGACCAACGATCCCGAACACATCGCCTCGCGTTTCCACGACTATCGGCGTCTGATGGATCATTGGCGCACCACGCTGCCGGTGCCCTTGCTGCACATCGACTACGAAGAGACGGTTGCGGATCTCGAAAGCGTGGCCCGAAAGCTCGTATCGTGGTGCGGCCTGGAATGGGAGCCGGCATGTCTTGAGTTTCATCGGACGCAACGCCCCATCCACACTGCTAGCGTCACGCAAGTGCGGCAACCGATTTACACGCGTTCGGTTGGGCGGTGGAAAAACTATGAGCCGGCGTTGGGCCATTTATTCACGAAACTCGTTGGCGAGAAGCCGTGAGAGTGGAATGATTCTCCTTGTTCATTCATGGGCCGAAATAGCCAAGATCAGGAACCTTTCAGTTTGATGTCGTGTTTGCGAGGTGATTGTGCATAGCAGAGACTCGAAAAATCGGTTTTTCGACGAACGTGGTCTTGGCAATCCTTATGAAAAGAAGAGAAATGATGGAGAGAGAGGAGGCTCTGCAAGGAGAATGAAAGGCTAAGAGTCGATGGGGAGGCAGTGTCTATGAACATCCGACGAGCCATGCCGGCTGATCACGAAATGCTTCTGGAAATCTGGCTACGGTCCGTCCGGGCGACGCACACCTTCCTATCGGAGAATGACATTCAGTCCTTCTTACCATTGGTGCGCGATGTGGCGCTGGTCGAACTTGATGTCTGGGTGCTCTGCTCCGTCTCCGGAGCGCCGATGGGTTTCATGGGCATGTCCGGCAGCAAGATTGAGGCGTTGTTCCTTGCCCCGGAATATCAGCGCTGTGGCGGCGGTCGCGGGCTAATCCAGCATGCGCGGGAACTCCACGGGGCGCTGACGGTTGATGTCAACGAGCAGAATCCAGGGGCCTGTCGCTTCTACGAAGCCTGTGGTTTTGTTGTCGAGGGGCGTTCCGAATTGGACAGCACGGGTCGGCCGTTCCCTTTGCTGCACATGCGATTGCCGGCCGAGGACCGATGAGAGATGGAGTCTTGAGGGTACGTTTTCTCCAAATTGGAGGAGTGCTTCCGGGATACGCTCCAACCATTAGTATTCCACAGCACGGCCAGCGGGCCGATTGCTAGGCAAATGCCTCCTTGAATGTGGAATTATGGAGTCGACAGAATACAATCCTTTCCGGGGCGGTGAATGTTGAGCCTACGTTCGCGTGTAAAGGAATGTGGACTCCATCATGAACGCCGACACACGAACGAATGAAGAACTGCTGGACGCCGCCCGCAACGGGGACGAAGACGCTCTGGCTGTCTTGGTCGAACGCCATCGCGACCGCCTCGAACGCATGGTCCGGCTGCGTATGGACCGACGACTCCAGGGACGCGTCGATCCCACCGATGTGGTACAGGACGCCTATCTGGCGGTGCGCGGCAAATTCCCGGAGTACAGCGCCGAGTCGCGCTTGCCCTTCTTTCTGTGGTTGCGTTTGGAAGTCGGACAAAAACTCGTGGACGTTCATCGCTTCCACCTGGGTACCCAGATGAGGGACGCCGGGCAGGAGGTCTCTCTGCACCGCGGGGCGCTGCCGCAGGTGACATCGTTGTCGCTGGCCGAGCATCTGCTCGGGAAGTTGACCACGGCCAGCCAGGCGGCGATGCGGGTGGAGTTAAAGCTCCGCGTTCAGGAGGCGCTCAACAGCATGGCTCCTCACGACCGCGAGGTGCTGATTCTCCGGCACTTTGAGGAGCTGAGCAACGCCGAGGTTGCTCAGGTCCTGGGCATCAAGCCATCAGCAGCGGTCAACCGTTACGTGCGGGCTTTGAAGAGACTCAAAGACGTGTTTCAAGGCATGCCCGGAGGCGTCGAGGGGATCTGGGGATGAGCGATATCGAGTCTTCCTTCGCGGGATAGTCTGAACCCGGCCATCGATGCTGATGGGGGATCTGGGGATGGACGAGAGCGACTTTTCTGGCGCGGACCCGTTCGGGCTTATCGCGGACGAGTTCGTGGAAGCCTTCCGGCAGGGGAAACGCCCCTCGGTTGAGGAGTTTGCCCTCCGCTACCCCGCGCACGCCGCCGAGATCCACGATATACTGCCCGCTCTGTTGCTCATGGAGAAGGCCAAGTCCCTGGATGATGAGCGGGAGCAACATCGTCGGGCCAAAGACTTAGCCGCCGCGCCGCCGTTAAAGCTCCTGGGGGATTACCAGATATTGCGTGAGGTGGGCCGCGGGGGCATGGGAGTCGTCTACGAGGCGCAACAATTGTCGCTGGGCCGGCATGTGGCCATCAAGGTTCTGCCCGCTCACACCCTGCTCGATCCGCGCCACCTTGGCCGCTTCCAGCGCGAGGCACGGTCGGCGGCCAAGTTACATCACACCAACATCGTGCCGGTCTTCGGTGTCGGTGAGCAGGACGGCCTGCACTATTACGTCATGCAATTCATCCAGGGGCTGGGTCTGGACGTGGTCCTGGACGAGCTGCGCCGCCTGGGGCAGCTGCGCGGCAAACGGGCTTGGACGCTGGGCGATGCGCCCGGCCGCCCGACCAATCTCACGCGCGACATCTCCGCGGTTTACGTGGCCCGTGGTCTGCTCTCGGGGGAATTCCGTCCACCTGTGGAGGACGGCGATCTCACGACCGCGCGGCCAGAGCCTGAGGCGGGGGAAGAGGTCGAGGCGTCCTCATCCATTCGCGCGGCTGACACGTCAGCGACCATCCACCTGCCCGGCCAATCCGCGGGGTCCACGCTGAACGAATCGGCCGGTCAGTACTGGCAGAGCGTGGCCCGAGTCGGCATGCAGGTGGCCGATGCCCTGGCTCACGCCGCCAGCCAGGGAGTGCTGCACCGCGACATCAAGCCGTCCAACCTCCTCCTGGATGAGACGGGTAATGTCTGGGTGACCGATTTCGGTCTGGCCAAGGCGGCCAGCGACAGCGACGACTTGACGCACACGGGCGACCTGGTCGGGACGCTTCGCTACATGGCCCCGGAGCGCTTCAACGGCCATGGAGACCTGCGCAGCGACGTCTACAGTCTGGGTCTGACGCTGTACGAGATGCTCGCGTTGAAGCCGGCGTTCGACGAGGGCGACCGCAACAAGCTAGTCAAGGAAGTGATGCACGGCGAGCCGGTGCGGCCGCGCAAGCTCAACTCCACTGTGCCGCACGACCTGGAGACAGTCGTGCTCAAGGCAATCGCGCGCGAACCGGGGCACCGCTACCAGACGCCGGCGGAGATGGCCGAGGATCTGAAGCGCTTCATCGAGGACCGTCCGGTCCGCGCGCGGCGAATCAGCACAGCGGAGCAATTCTGGCGTTGGTGCCGCCGCAACCCGCTGCCGGCGAGTCTGCTGGCGGTCATCATGCTGGTTTTCCTGTCCGGCTTCGCGGGGGTGTTCTGGCAGTGGCGCGAGGCCGATTCGGCGCGCGATGACGAGAAACGCCATCGGGGCGAGGCAGACCTGGCGCGGAAGGACGCGGAAACGGCCCGCGACGAGGCGGAGAAGTCCCAAGCAGATGCTCAGGCCGAGACCTACCGCGCCCTTCTGAGCGAGGTCAGGGCCCTCCGGGCCGGACATGAGCCAGGCTGGCGCGAAAAGGCCCTGGGCGACCTGGCACGACTGGCCGACATGCCCACTCTCCGCCGCAACCTAACTGAGCTTCGCACCGAGGCCGCGGCCACCCTGGCCACACCCGACATCCGTCTTGTGGCCAAGGTTGTTTTGCCGGGCAGCGCCCTTGGTTCGTTCACGTTCAGCCCGGACGGCCGGATCTTTCTCACTGCTGACCGCCAAGCGGGCCTCGACTTCTGGGACGTGCGGGGGAACCGTCATTTGTCCTCGGTGGAAAGCCTAACGGTGAGTGAAGGTACAACCACTCACGACAAGGTTTTGTACCTTCCTGATGGTCAAGGCCTTGCCGTGGCAACCGACCAGGGCGTCGTTTTCACGGATGCACACGGTATCCGCAGTTCCCGCGCCCCGATCACTCAGGGATCGAGCAAGCCGATGAAGCTGTCGATGATCGCCAACGGACGACGAATCGCTATCGGCTGGACCGGCGGCGCCGGAATCACGGTCCATGATGCGGCCAGTGGCGATCTCCTTGTCCGGTTCGCGAACGCCAACCCTAGCTTTGTTCTCAGCCCCGACGGCAAATGGCTCGCCGGCCAGGAAAGCTCCGAGATTGTGTTGCTGCCGACCGCTTCGGGCGAACAGCGTGTCGTTCTTGGGCGTCATGCCGGGGCCACGGCAGTCACTTTCAGCCCGGATGGGGCCTTGCTAGCCGCCGCGTTCCTCGACCACACCACGGTCCTCTGGAACGTGGCGAAGCGCGAGCAACTCGGCAGGCTTCGGGGTCACCGCGAAAGGGTTTTCGACGTGGCCTTCAGTCCGGACGGCGAGTGGATCGCCACGGGGAGCCTCGACTACACCACCCGGATCTGGCAAACACGGACTGGGCAGAGCGTTGCGACACTTCCTGGTCGTTTCAGCCCGTCGTTTGGAGTTAAGTGGTCTCCAACGGGCGATTTTCTCGCGGTGAACTTGAACAACTCCCGAGAAGTCTTCCTCTACAAGATCACCGGCCGGTACCACGTGCAGCAGTGGTTGATCGGCCACGGAGTCGAACTCCAAGGCGTCGCAACCCACCCGCGTCTGGAATATCTCACGACATCCGGCTACACCGAGTTGAGTACGTGGGACCTCTCCGTTTCCCGCCCCGCCCCTGTCCCGATTGGACCCAATCCCGGGGAGGTTACTTCCCTGATATACAGTCCGGACGGCGCCTTCCTGGCGGTAGCCAGCTGGCGATTTTCCGGCCCTCACGAGATCGTCATCCGGGACGCGAACACGGGTAAGTCTCAGAGCCAGTTCGCCGTGCCCCAGGTTGTCCACGCGCTGGCTTTTGATCCAGCCGGCGGGCGGCTGGCGTCGGGCGACCTGGCGGGGAACGTCATCCTTTGGGATCTTGCCACAAGCCGCCCCGTCCAGAAATTCGTGACCGGTTGCGACGTGAATTCGATCGTCTTTCTTGACCGTCCTCGCAGCCTGGTGGCACATGGCAGGGATGCGGTGCTCCTCTTCGACCTCGAGTCCGGGAAACTGGAACGGAAGATCGATCTCGCCGGTGGGACCATCGCGAGACTTGTGGCCAATCGCGAACGAAGCCGTTTGCTGGTCGGGTTCGAGAGCGGAGCGATCAGTATCCTGTCGCTTCCTGACCTCACTCTCGGCGCTCGTGTTGAGAACGCGCATGAGGGCAGAGTGTGGGCCTTGGGACTAAGCCCCGATGATCGCCTGCTGGCAATCGGTTACCATCATCGCGTGATGTTGCGTGATGCGGTGACGTTAGAGCCACTGCTTCGCCTCCCATTTTGGGACGGCACGCTGCGAAGCCTGACCTTCGACGCCAAAGGCCGCCGTTTAGCCATTGTGGGCACCGGCAGCGACGTTGATCTCTGGGATCTTGATGCGCTGCGCGACGGCCTGCGGGAGATCGGTCTGTCCTGGGATCGACCTGCGCCCGCCGTCGCCCCCGCAGAGGCGCAGGAATCTGAGAGCGAGCAGCCCCGGGCGGCCGTGCCGGTCATACGTCGCCCTGGTAGTGTGGATCCGGCGGCGTTCGGGGAGGCTCTCCGCCTGGTGCAGTCGGGCGTCGGCGCCTTGCAGGGCGAACGGTGGACCGAAGCGATCCGCGATCTCCAGCAAGCGCGGGATCGGCTGCGAACCATGCATCAGGCCGTCCCTCGCGATGGCCAGATAGCCAGCCAATTCGGCCTCAGCCTGGGTTTCCTCGGCAGCGCCCTAAGACACGAACATCGGCCCGCGGAAGCCCTCGCATCCGTCAAGGAGGGCCGACAGGTTTTAGAGGCCATCCGCCAGCCGACCTTCGAGGATCTCTACAACCTTGCCTGCATGTACGCCAAACTCACGATCCTGGTCGAGCCTGGCTCCGCGCCGCCGACCGCTGCCGAGCGCGAAGCACTGGCCGAACGAGCGATCGAAGCGCTCCGGCGCTCCCTCGCCGCCGGCATGATCGATTTCTCCCTGATCGATCGTGATCATGATCTCGACCCGCTCCGTGCCCGGCCGGATTTCCGCAAGTTGATCCAAGAAGCCAAGGACGCGCACAAGATCGACGGGAAATCGCCAACGAAGGCGGAACACGGCAAGAAATAATTCCGGCCAGGGATCGGACACTTCTTCGATGCACGATCCGACCGTTGATTTGTGGAAATAATCGACTCACAGGAGAAAAATACTCCCCGAAGCTGTGAACTTTCGGTCTGTGTTCCCGTGTAAAGGAAAAGGGAGTGAATTCGTGGCACAATGTACGTGCCCCTCCCCGTCTTCGACTCACTTATCATCGACTTCAGGGAGTTTGCCATGTCAGTTACCAGCTGCCTGTCCTGGCTCAAAAATCTTTCACGTTCCCAGAAATATGCCCGCCGCCTCCGCCGCAGAGCCATGCTGCTGGGCGGCATCTCCGACTGGCTTTTGGAAGACCGCTGCCTGATGAGTAGCACCCCGGTGCTGGTCCCAACCACAACACTAATAGCCGGTACGAATTCAACGAACTCAATATTCTGGAATGGCGGGCAGGCGTTACCAGGAAACGCTTGGACAGGTTCGAATAGTTTAGCCGCCCCGCCGGCGAAAACCATCACCATCCAGAACAACTCGACCGAAACCATTTATCCGTTCCTCAATGACCCAAATACTGGAAGTGCCGCGGTTAAGGGAGGACCGGCCAATCCGAATAACCCTGGTAACTACTACGATCCTTTTGACTCCGTCGGTAATGTTACGAGCGGTAGTACCGATCAGTACAGAGAATACATTGGCTACGTGGGTACGGACGGCAAATGGTATTTGGGCCTGCCAAAGGGGGCGACGATCACCATTCAGGTCCCGCTGGTATTCTGGGATTCAGGCCGCTTGAACCTTGCGACAGACGGCGCCAACCTGATAACTAGCTCCTTCAAGGGAGTTTCCAATCCATTCACGTACGACCCACAAGCGTCGCTCGGCGTCTCGCCCGGCGTGAAGGCCAACGGGGAGAAGGATCCGACTTCGTGGGCAACAAATCTCGCCGGCGCAAGTAGCGTTGCGAAGGCCGGCTTGGTCATGTTCTATTCCTCGAAGGCGAACCACGTCGGTCCGACTAGTGATGCCCCAGCGCAGCTCACCGAATTCGCCATTCGAGATCCAAAGATGTCGCAGTGGATGGTTAATACCGACCAGACGGTCCTCGCTGTTGACTACGACGTCTCGGCCGTCGATTCTCTGGCGGCCCCGGCGAGCCTAGAGGCATCCAACGTTCCCATTGGCGGCGGCGTCACACAGCCGACGACAATTCCAAACTTCGGCTGGGCCGGGTCACAGTTGGATTACGGTTTGACGACGACGCCGGGTACCAAGCCGGCGCCGGGTACCATGCTGTACGCCCTGAGTCAGTTCACGCAGTCCACTAACAATACCCTTCTTGGGCAGTACTTTGGCGGCAAGGGCTGGCCCACGTACTTCAACCCCAACCAGAATGACCTCGGGATTCCCTCAGGTTACAACATCTTTGCCCAAAGCCCCCTGGGTAACGGCCCAAAATCCTCCTACTTCACTTTCGGTGAGAATAACGCCTTCATGCTGACAAGCAGCGGCACGGGTGGGATCGCGGCGTCAGCGAGCAGCGATGGGAACGTGACCGAAAAAAATCCGACGACACTTCCTCTGTCTGGACCGAGAGACGCGGCCGATCGAGCGACCTTTGTCTCGAATATGCAAGCCCTGCTCAAATCTGGCATTGTGAATTTCTTGTTCTCAAGCACAAAAGTCACGAACAAGCTGGTGGGAAAGCTCACTGGTTACAGTCCCCTGTCCAAGATCCTGTCCATCGAACCCATCGACCAGGGCAGCGGCTATGACCCGAAAAACCCGCCCCAAGTCCTGGTTAACGGCATTTCGGGGATAGCCAGCGTCCTTCCTGGTTTTATTGTGGACGGCAAAATAACGGCAATCTCGCTTGTTCTCCCCGTCACCAAAACCTTTGACGCGGTGCCGACGGTCACGATCGCCCCTCCCCCCAAGGGGGGCACTCAAGCGACCGCCAAAGCCATCCTCGGAGGGGGGACGGCCACTGTGGAGTACAATAGCGGTGCCACACTAGACACCGGCGCACCGTTAACGTTCATTTTCCAGAAGCAGGTCTCGGATTATGCGGCCAACGACATCATGACCCTCTGGTATTCGTGGGCGCAATACTATTACAACCAGGGGCAGAAGTTTACACTACCCCAGAACGTTAAGGGCAGCATCGCAAAAAACTCCAACGTCCTCACTCTCGACACCACAACGAAGGGTTTTAATATTAATAACTTCAAAGTAGGAATGGTGGTGAGCGGCTCAGGCATTGTCCCGGCTGCGGGGACGCAGGTCACGATCCTGTACGTCAATACAACTACAAACCAACTCTACCTGAGCCAGCTCTCTGCGAACGGAAGTACCACGGGCACCCCCTACACATTCGGCAAGCCGCAAGCCGTGCCCTTCGCTAACTCCAGCGTAGTCAAGATTGCCGTCGACAACGGTGGCAGTGGCTATACCTCGGCACCGACGGTCCAGATCACGGGCGGGAACGGCATCGGTGCGACCGCCCAAGCCGTTATTACCGGTGGCAAAGTTACGAGTGTTATCATTACCAATAGGGGCGCCGGCTATACCGCGCCACCGACAGTCGATTTCATCGGCGGCAACCCCACCACGAAAGCCACGGCCACAGCTCAGCTCCAGACGAACGTCGCACCCTTGCCGTTTTTCGATACGCTCACGCAAAGCCCAAAGTTGTTGGCCTTTGCGGGATCGGTCTACGAAGCGCTGACCACCGAGGCCACTGTCCCCAACATCACGGGAAAAATCTCCCGCCTCCCTGCACCCATGACTTTGGTGGCCGAGACGATCGGCACGAATGCGAAGGACCTTCCGAATTCGACTGTAAAGGGTGAGTTGGTCCCGACGCTTGCCGGTGCATTCACCAACACGATCATATCCATATTGCGCGGCGTACCGGATTTCAACAACCCCCAGTACTCCAATCCGTCGCAATGGTATCCAAACCCGGCCACGAAAGATGTGGCGGGCCCGACCCCATTCAACATCTATAACCTCGATCCATACGTATGGTTCGTTCACGGACCCAAAAGCCAAGGGGCGCTCAATATGTCCGTGTACGCCTTCTCCGTTGACGATGGTGTAGGCAATGTGCTTGCGGTCGCGCCGGGGCAACAAAAGCCCATAGCCCCCACGCCAAACAATGTTCAAGTTGTCTTCTCAGGGACTGGCAACCTTAGCCAGCTTCCAAACTACAACCCGAATGCATTTTTCCCCAGTCTCAACTGGGGCACGGTCAAAGGCACTGGGAAAGTAGATACAAGCAACGGAACGACCATCATCACCCTTGACCCTACCAATGACAATAAGATTGTCTACAACCAAATCACGAATCTCGCACCAAATGGATTTGGCGCGTACGTCTCGGATTCGCTGGGTAAAATAAAGGGGGTACAAGTCAAAAAAACAGTCGCTTCTGCATTGCAATTGGAATTGCTCACTCCTGTGCCTGGGCTAAACGTATCGGGCGACACATTCACGTTTACGGGTATCGCTTCGACGGCGGTCAGCAGCCCAGCCCCCAGTCCTTCCCCAGCCCCCAGTCCTCCCCCGAGCAAACAGCCTGTGGCGTCCAACAACTCTACCGGCTCCAACAACACTCCGTCCGTGTTTCAGGAGCTTATTTCGCTGGCATTCGACGAGGCCTACTTTATCGTCGACCAGCTTCTTTTCGGCATCGCTCCGAACTCGGGACTGCATTCCGCCATCGCGTCGTACCAGAGCCTCATTCGAGCAAATCCCTTGGACTCCACGTTCTTGGGGCAGGAACTGATCGCGTTGGTCCAACTGGATATTCTCAGCCACCTATCGGGGACGGCAACATAGTAGGTTCAGGGTCCCCGTTTCGAAGCCACGTGGCTATGTCGAAAACCTCGGAGCGCGGTCGTCTCACGCGCCGCGCTCCGTGGGGCCGGATGCGATTGAAGCATGACTCGCTTAGTGCGATGAAGCAAGCTCCTGGACGTGCTCGGCGCAATTGAAAACGGGGCGGATCTCGATCTCGCCGGGTTGATCATGCGGATTCGGACATCGTTTGACCCACTCGATAGCCTCGTCCATCGACTGCACGTTCCACAACCAGAACCCGGCGATCAGCTCCTTGGTTTCCGCGAAGGGACCGTCGGTAACGAGCCGGTCTTTGCCCCGAAAGCCGATCCGTACACCCTTGGAACTGGGAGCCAAGCCCTCGGCCGCAAGCAAGACCCCAGCCTTGGCCAATTCCTCATTGAATTTCCCCATCTCGGTCAGCAATTGCTGGCTGGGCATCTTTCCGGCTTCTGAATCTTTGCTGGCTTTGACGATCACCATAACTTTCATGATTCTCTCCCTTGTTTCTTGGAAAAAGTCTTCTTTCAACCGCTTACTTTTTCTGCGGCAACCCGGATAGCTCGAAAATGGGACGAACTTCGACCGTTCCTTTGCTCGCGGCGGGGATCCGTCCGGCAACGGCGATTGCCTCGTCGAGGTTCGCCGCTTCGATTAAGAAGTAGCCGCCCAATTGTTCGGTCGTTTCCGCGAACGGACCATCGGTGATGAGGCGAGCACCGTTGCGGACGCGAACACAGGTGGCCGTCGCTACGGGGTGCAGCGGCGACGCCCCCAGAAAACGCCCTTGAGCCGCCAATTCATGACAGAGCTTCGTCGAATCCTCCATGCACTGGGCGCGTGATTCTTCCGTCCATGCCCCTTCGGAACTGTAGACAAGCAACATGTACTTCATGGATTCCTCCGTTTGGAAAGGTATGTCCGAGCCGCGCATGCAGCGGAACAAGCGGTGGGGAGAGCCGCGACCGTAAGGGAGCGATTTTATCTCCCGCTCCCTTACGGTCGCGGCTCCACACCCTGCGCCGCATGTGCGGCTCTGATCTATTCGTCGAACGAAACTACGGTAAATCGACATCCGGCGGCGGAATTATCCAAGTTCTACAAGCCGTTTCTGGAGAAATCGGCGTTCCGGCCCCTGTTGCGCCAGGCTTAAGGCACGCTCGTAAGCAATGCGAGCCTCCGCAATTCGACCCAGGCGGCGACAGAGATCGGCTCGGGCGGCATGGGCGAGATGGTACTCGATCAATTCGCCGCGTTCGAGAATATCGTCGATCAAAGCCAACCCCGCCTCGGGGCCGTCCCTCATGGCCACGGCAACTGCACGGTTTAGCTCGACCACGGGCGAAGATGCGGATCGCAGCAACACGTCATAAAGCGCGGCGATCTGTGCCCAATCGGTCTGGGCAGCGCTCGGCGCATCGGCGTGAACGGCCGCGATCGCCGCCTGAATCGTGTACGCACCGAAACGGCGCGCTGCTAATGACCGCTCGATCAAACGCTGTCCTTCGGCGATCAACTCCCGGTTCCAGAGCGAGCGGTCCTGGTTCTCCAACAAAATGAGATCGCCATTGGACGTCGCCCGCGCCTTTCGCCGTGACTCGTGAAGCAGCATCAGGGCCAGCAATCCCATGACTTCCGAGTCGGGCAATAGCTCCAGCACCAGACGCCCCAGCCGAATCGCCTCGGCCGATAGGTCCGGCTTGGTCAGTGTGTTTCCATAGGCCGGCGAATAGCCCTCGTTGAAGACGAGATAAATCACCGAGAGCACGGAGGCCAGGCGCTCGGGGAAATCGGCGTGCGTCGGGATTTCGTAAGGGATTTTCGCTTCGCGGATTTTCTGCTTGGCACGGACGATCCGCTGGGCGATCGCCGAAGGCGTGGTAAGGAAGGCAGCGGCGATCTCTTCGGTTGTTAGATCGCATACTTCTCGGAGCGTCATCGCCACCTGGGCGGCGGGCGCCAGGGCGGGGTGACAACAGGTGAAAACAAGTCGCAACCGATCGTCCTCGATGTCCCTCGCGGCCCGCTCGGCGTTGATGCTCGAAAGCTCCTCCACGCGCCGTGTGAGGGCGTCCTGCATCTGATCGGAACGGGAGCGGCGGCGAAGCGTATCGATCGCCTTAAATCGGGCCGTGGACACAAGCCAGGCGCGAGGATTCGCCGGCAAGCCATATTGCTGCCATTGTTCGATCGCCGCGGCGAAAGCCTCGTGCATCGCCTCCTCGGCCAGATCGAAATCTCCCAAGAGGCGGACCAGTGTTGCAAACACTCGCCGCGATTCACGCTGGTACAACTCGCCGACAAACTCGCGCATGGTCCACCCGCATAGCAGCTGGAAAATCGAGTCTGAGATTTAGCCGCGCGAGTAGGTTTACCATCCGTCCGCAGCGCAATGCAAGGTTAGCTGTTCCCTTGCTTGCGCTGCGGGCTGGTTTTAGATTCCTCTACCTTGACTTAGCAAAGGCGCAATCCATCGCCTCTTGCATTTCCTGGGGCGCGAGATCCTTGAGGCGAGTTCCAAACGACCATTTGTGGCCAAAAGGATCGACGACCACGCCGTAGCGGTCGCCCCAGAACATGTCCGCGGCCGGCATCAGGACGGTTGCGCCGGCATCGGCGGCCCGCTTGATGACGGCGTCGCAGTTCTCGACATAGTGGTGGATCGTGACCGGCGTGCCTTTTAAGGCCGTAGGCGTCGAAGCTTTGCCCCCGCAATATTCCGGAAAATCGTCATTCAGAAAAACGAAACTCTTGCCGATACGGATTTCCGCGTGCATGACCCGGCTGCCATCCGGGGCCAGCAAGCGGCAGATCTCCTCCGCGCCGAATGCGTTCTTGTAGAACTCGATGGCCTCCGAACAGGGACTGCACACAAGATGCGGAACCAAGTGCTCGAAGCCAGAGGGAATCGGTTTGATGGGCTTGCTCATGGGTTAGCTCCTTGTAAGTAGGTAGAGGTTGTGAATTAGGCTTGGTCGTACGCTTGTTGCAGGGCGCGGATGTCGGGCTTTATCATCGTCATGAGCGCATTCATGACACGTTGCGACTTTTTCGGGTCGGGATCGCTCAAGAGTTCGAAAAACACGGTCGGGACGATTTGCCACGCTAGCCCGAATTTGTCCTTGAGCCAGCCGCATTGAATTTCGGTCCCTCCCGCGGTCAGTTTCTCCCAGTAATGATCCACCTCATCCTGCGTCTGGCAATTGACTACAAACGAGACGGCCTCCGTGAACTTGTAGACCGGTCCGCCGTTGAGGGCGACGAATGTCTGTCCTTCTAGCTGAAACTCCACGGTCAACACGGAACCGGCCGGTCCCGGCCCCGTCTCGCCGCAGCGGACAACCCGTACAACCTTCGAGTTCGGAAAAATCGAAGTGTAAAAGTTTGCCGCTTCTTCGGCCTGGTTATCGAACCAAAGGAAAGGAGTGATTTTTTGAACGGCCATAGGAATTCTCCATCTTTCTGTGATTTTCAGGTGAAGGGTTTCATTCCCCGCCACTACTCTATAGTCGGCCGGGCACCCGTCGAATCGACACGAGGTTCGGAAATAAATTGAAGAAACTTGCCTGTAGAATTCGGCGAACGATCGTCCTATAGTGGAGCCAAGCGTCAATCCGGATGCGTTTTTTCGAGGAACATACGATGTCTCAACTTTCGCGTCGCGGCGCGCTCAAGAAGGCAGCGGCCTTCGTGGCAGCAGGGGCGGTAGCGAGCATTCGTTCGGATAGTGGTCCCGCCGGCGAACAGTCGGCCTCGATGTCCGTCACTGTGCAGCTCAAAGACACCATCAGCACGGTCAAGCCGGCCATTTACAGCCACTTCGCCGAGCACATCGGCGGCGTCATCTACGACGGCATCTGGGTCGGCCCGGAATCGAAAGTGCCCAACATCGACGGCATTCGCCGTACTTTGATCGAATACGTGCGGCGGCTGGGCCGGGTTGTCGTGCGCTGGCCGGGCGGATGTTTCGCCGACAAGTACCACTGGCGCGACGGCATTGGGCCGCGCGATCAACGCCCACGGCGCTTCGGCCGCTGGAAGGAAGTCACCGAACCGAACCACTTCGGCACCCACGAATTCATGCGTTTCTGCCGCCTGTGCAACGTCGAGCCGTATTTCGCCGCTAATGTCGGTACCGGCTCGGCCGAGGAGTTTCAGAGCTGGGTCGAATATTGCAATGCCCCGGCCGGTGCGACGACCTTGGCCGGCGAGCGCGTCAAAAACGGCGACGAGAAGCCATTCGCCATTCGTTACTGGGGCGTCGGCAACGAAAGCTGGGGCTGCGGCGGCAAGTTCACACCGGAGGATTACTGTCGCGAATATCGCAAATTCACCGAATGGTTGCCCGGTTACGGTGTGCCGTTGTACCTGATAGCCGCAGGGCCGGACGGCAACAACACCGAATGGACGCGGCGCTTTTTCAAGAAATGGACCGATTTCGCCCGCGCCCCCATCTCCGGATGGGCGCCGCACTACTACTGCGGCACGACCGGCCACGCCTTGAAATTCACCGACGATCAATGGTATGAACAGCTCGATAAGGCCAACCGCATGGAGAAGCTGATCGTCGATCAATGGACGGCCCTCGGCGAGTTCGACCGTGAGCACAAGATCAAGCTGATCATCGACGAATGGGGCTGCTGGCATCCGCCGGGCACCGAGATCAACCGCGAGCATTTGTTCGAGCAGATGGGCTGCCTGCGCGACGCTCTGGTGGCGGCACTGACCCTGGATACATTCAACCGCCACGCCGACAAGGTGGATATGGCCAACGTCGCCCAGCTGGTCAACAACCTGCATTCGCTGTTCCTGGCCGACGGTGACCGCTTCGTGGCCACACCGAGTTTCCACGTCTTCGAGATGTACAAACCGCACCACGGAGCGAAGGCGGTGAAACTCGATGTGCAAGCGCCGGCGGTGACGTTCCGCGCCGGTGGCAAGGAACACAAGCTGTTCCGGGTGGCGGGTTCTGGCTCGGTGCGTGACAAGGCGTTGACACTGACGCTGGTGCATACTCACGTGCGCGAGCCAGCGGAGATTCGTATACACCTCCGCGACGGCAAGGTAGACAGCGTGCGGCAGACAGTTCTGACGCATGAGAAGCTCAACGCGCATAATACGTTCGATGAACCGAATGTTGTTGTGCCGAAGACGACGGAAGGAAAGGGGAGTGGCGAAGAGATCCGGTGCGTGCTGCCGCCGGCGTCGGTGGTGCGTTTGGATATGCGACTGGGGTGAGTGATGCTTGCGGCGTGTCGAGTGCTGTTCAGAGAAAACCAGTAGCACGGGAGAAAATCGCATGCGGCTTGAATTCCGCGCCGAGGAAGGCGGCTTTGAGGGTGATGGCAGAGAGGTCGTCTGCTTGATCTGCGGTTTCTATGGGAGGGACTCGAACGGAATAGAACACTACTTGCACTTGACGCGCGGATTCGAGGGCGAGAATTTGTCCGAAGATTGGGGAGTGCATTGCGAGTTCGATGACCAGATCAATGGTGACTATAACTGTATCCAGCGATGCCGGCTAAGTCGGATGGCGCTCGAGGTCGACCTATTGCAACCTATTGACCGGCAGAAGAAGTATAATGGAATTCCAGTAGATATTACCGGACTGGATGAGTCAAAGATAATTGCGATGCGCGATGGCTTGCCGCGAATATTTCGAGGAACTGCCGTAGCTCTAGATATTGGATGACTGCATTATCGCAGCATCGGGGACGCCTCTCCAATCGAAAAGGAAACCTGTGCCATGACGTTAACTGTCCCAATTCGTGAAGATGCGGCTGGAGCGCTGCGGGTGGGCGATTCGCGCGTCTTGCTGGAACTGGTCATCCGAGCGTTCCAGGATGGCGCCACCCCAGAGACGATCGTGCAGCGCTACTCCACATTAACGCTTCCCGACGTGTACGCCGTCATCGCCTACTACTTGCGCCATCGCAGCGAGGTCGAGGAATATCTAGCCCGGCGAGAGCAGCAAGCAGAAGAAGCTCGGAAGCGGATTGAAAGCCAGCAGGGCGATTTGAGCGCCATCCGTGCTCGCCTGCTCACCCGCCGACAGGGATGAGGCCAAGACATGCTGCGATTGCTGGCTGATGAGAACTTCAACGGCGATATTGTGCGTGGGTTACTGCTACGTCAACCGGACCTCGACATTCTCCGCGTGCATGATGTCGGACTTTCTAGCGCGGAGGATCCGGACCTTTTAGCCTGGGCTGCCGAGAATAATCGCATCGTTCTAACCCACGATCGCGCCACCATGTCCGATTATGCCTATGAACGGGTGGCCGCCGGAGAATCGATGGCGGGCGTCTTCATTTTGAATGATCGGTTCCCCGTAGGTCAGGCCATTCAAGAAATATTGCTAATAGTTGCGTGCAGCGAGCAGTCAGAGTGGAGAGATCGCGCGGTTCATATCCCTCTGTGAAGATTCGCTCAGGAGATTTTGATGCGCTGGCTCGGGATTATCGCCGTGTTCATTCTGGAAGCGCTCTTAAGTTTGGGCTGCCACCGTGAACCCACAGAGACGACCGGACCTGAACCGACTGTCGATGACCCTGTTTGGTTCCGCGACGACACGGACAAAGTTGGTTTGGCGTTCCAACACGAAGCAGGTCCAATCGGCCGCTACTTCATGCCGCAGATCATGGGATCGGGGGCGGTGCTGCTCGATTTCGATAATGACGGTCGCTTTGATCTCTATTTCATCCAAAACGGCGGGCCGAATACCGCCGCTCGAAATCGGCTGTTCCGTCAGACCAAGGACGGTCGTTTCGAGGAGGTCCGCGATTCCGGATTGGAGATCGCCGGCTACGGCATGGGGGCGGCCGTCGGCGATGTGGACAATGATGGTTGGGTGGATGTGTACGTGTCGCAGTACGGCGGCGGACGGCTGTTTCTTAATCGCGGCAAGGGGAAGTTCGAGGATGTGACGCGGACAGCCGGCGTCGAGCAGCCGTGTTGGGGCACGTCCTGTGCGTTCTTTGATTACGACCGCGATGGCTGGCTCGATCTGATCGTGGTCAACTACGTCGATTACGATGCGTCGCGGCAGTGCGGGCCGGCCAGCGGCAAAGCCGATTACTGTCATCCGTCCGCGTTTCCCGGCAGCGATGCCCGTTTGTTCCGCAATCTCGGCCGCGACGGCAAAGGACGCTGGTTGGGTTTCCAGGATGTAACCGCCGCGGCGGGGCTGGCTCGCCGCGCGCCGGGACTAGGCGTGGTCTGTGCCGATTTCAACGGCGATGGCTGGCCGGACATCCTCGCGGCCAATGACGCCAAAGCCAATTGTTTGTGGATCAATCGCCGCGATGGCACCTTCGCCGACGAAGCGACGATGCGCGGCGTGGCCTTCGATGGACTGGGCAACGCGCAATCGAACATGGGCGTGACGGTCGGCGACGTGGACGGCGACGGCCGGCTCGATTTGTTCATCACGCACCTGACCGCCGAGACGCACACCTTGTGGCGGCAGACGGCGGCGGGTTTGTTTCAGGATGGCACCGCCGCGGCGGGATTGGCGATGCCCCACTGGCGCGGCACGGGCTTCGGCACCATCCTCGCCGATTTCGATCTCGATGGGGCGCTCGACATCGCCGTTGTCAATGGCCGCGTGTCGCGGGGACCGGAGGTGAAGGGCGACGGGCTATCGCCATATTGGGGCCGCTATGCCGAACGCAATCAGTTGTTCCAAAATGACGGACACGGCGTTTTCCGCGACATTGGCCGCGGCAACGAGGCGTTCTGCGGCGCGTTTGCCATCAGCCGCGGCCTGGTCTGGGGCGATTTCGATGACGATGGTGGAGTCGATTTGGTGACGACGGCGGTTGCGGGGCCGGCACGGCTTTATCGCAACATCGCGCCGCGCCGTGGACACTGGTTGATCGTCCGCGCCCACGATCCGGCACGAAAACGCGATGCCTACGGGGCCGTCGTGCGTTTCACGGCCGGGGGACGGCAGAGGATTGGCCTCATCAATCCGGGGCAGAGCTACTTGAGCAGCGGCGATCCCCGCGTCCACTTCGGCCTGGGAGAGATCGATCGCATCGACGAAATCCGCGTGGATTGGCCGGATGGCCCGGTAAAGACGTCGACCGAGGTTTTTCCGTGCGGCAAGGTGGATCGCGTCCTGGTGCTGGAACGCGGCGAGGGAAAGAGAAACTAACCACAGAGTCACAGAGAGCACAGAGAAAACACCGAGCAACGGAAAATGAATTGGAGTAAAAAGAGACTCTCTGTTGTGCTTTTTTTAGCCGGTTCTCTTCTTGTCTTCTCTGTGCTCGCTGTGAGTTTGTGGTTAGTTCTTCGTTCCTCCGAACCGTTGGAGCCGCCGTTGCCAGATTTGTCAGGGGTCGATCCGGAAGTAGTGGAGGAGATCACGGCGGCCCGGGGAAGAGTGCGGAATCTGCCGCAGGGTTCCGTTTGGGGACGGGCAGGGATGGTATTTCTCGCCCACGATTTCCATGAGGAAGCCCAGCGCTGCTTCGAGCAAGCTGAACGTCTCGATCCGTCCAATGGGTGTTGGCCGTACCTGCGCGGATTGAGTTTGGTGATGACCGATCCGGAAGCAGGCACTTCCTGTTTGAAACGCGCCGCCGAACGCTGCGGCGATGATCCGCTGGCGCCGCGGTTGCGGCTGGCGGAGACGCTGTTGAATCAAGGCCAGCTCGATGAGGCGGCCCGCCATCTCGAACGAGCGGAGAAAGTGGAGCCGGAAAATCCACGCGTGCAGCTTGGACTAGGCCGGCTCGCCCTGCTGCGCGGCCAGTGGGAGACCGCTCTGGAACGACTCCATCCCTGCACGAACGATGTACATGCCCGGCGGCTGGCGCACACATTGCGGGCTGAGGCGTTGTCGCGCTTGGGTCAACCCGACAAAGCACGCGAGGAACAGGCCCTAGCGGCGAAATTACCGGAAGATCAGTTGTGGCTCGATCCGTTCATGGAAGAAGTTTTGGGTTTTCGGCGCGGGTTATCGATCCGCTTGCAACGGGCCAACGACTTGTTCGCGCATCAGCAGTATCCGCAGGCGGTGGAACTGCTCGAAGAGACCGTCCAACGTTACCCGCGTTCCACGGCGGCGAGACTGCGTCTTGGTGAAGTTTACCGTCTGTTGGGGCGTGGCGAACAAGCCGAGCAGATGTTTGCAGAGGCGGTGCGGATCGATCCCGAATCGGCCGACGCCTGGTTTCGTCTGGGTTGCATGCAGGGAGCGCGAGGCCGATCACGCGATGCGGCCGAGAGCTTTCGCAAGACGATTGCATTCAAATCCGATCATGCGGACGCGCACTTCAACTTGGGACAATGCCTCAAGGAAGTGGGCGATGCGGCCGGGGCGGCCGAGGAGTTTCGCGCGGCTCTGCGCTGCCGTCCCGATCATGAGCGAGCGCGGCAAGAACTGAGGGCGATGGAGAAAAAGTCTGGATGATCGACGGACAGGGCATGTGAACGCCTCGCCCCCAATTCTAGCCAAAAAGCACCGCCAGCGCGATCGCCGCTGTCTCGACGCGCAGAATGCGTGGCCCCAAATCGAGCAAGCGCCAATCAGTCGCTCGGGCGAGGGCGACTTCTTCCTCCGTGAATCCGCCCTCCGGCCCGACTGCCGCAACGGTATCGCATCTCGATTCGCTTACTGCATCGGCTCGCGTCCAATCAGCGCCGGGATGGCCCAAAATGCGGCGCGCCGGCAACTCCCCCGCGCGGCAGTAGGCTTCCCAATCCATTGTGGGCCGCACTTCCAAAAGGACATTGCGGCCGCATTGCTTACTCGCCTCGATGACGTGACGCTGCAACTTGTCTAGTTTGGTTTCGCGCGGATGGACCACGCTGCGCGCTGTCCGCAACGGGGTGAACGTTGTGACGCCAAGTTCGGTCAGTTTTTCGAGGAGAAATTGCGCTCGATCGCCGCGCGGCAAGGGAGCGGCGACATCCAGGCGAAACGGCAACTCGCGAGCCGGGCTTTCGACGGAGAATACCTCCAGCGCTACCTCGCGGCGGCCGATTTCCTCGATGCGTGCGGGATACTGATGCCCGTCGCCGTTGAACAGACAAACGGCGTCGCCGGGGCGAAGCCGGCAAACCACGGCAAGATGATGTGCCTCGGCGCCCTGGACAAGCACCGGACCCGGTTTCAGCTCACAATTGACGTAGAATCGCTCGGCCATCCGTGTTAATGTCCCGCCCGAATCATTTACGGTTTTCGGTTTTCAGTTTTCGGTTTTCGGATTTCAGCTTTCATATTTCGGTTTTCAGTTTACACAGTGAGACACGAGACTGAAAACCGAAAACTGAAAACCGAAAACCGATGGGACTTTCGTCTCTAGGGGGAGAGGGACGCGCGATGACGACTTCACTTTCGACGCGCTCGCCGGGAAGACCGAATCCGACCCGGCAACAGTTGGATGAACTCGATGCTCTGCTCCAGCGCATGCTGGATCTGCCGGTCGATCCGCTCGACGAGCCTGAGCAAGCAGAGGTCGAGGAACCTCTTGACGAGCCGCCTCCGATCGCCGCGAACCTTGTCGAACGACCAATGTTAGCCGTCCGGCATGAGCTTGATCGCCGCGAGGTTGATCGGCCGGCTGATGAGATCCGGCCTCCTCAGCAACCGGAGACGCGGCCGGCCCGGGCGCCGGTTTCTTACATGGTCGTCGAGACGGCCAGTCCGCGGCCGCTGCCGCCGGCGTCCGGTTTCGAGCCGCGCCAGCCGATCCCGGCCTTGCGTCTGATGCCGGTTCCACCGCAGCCGGAAACGCCGGAGCCGCCCCCTGTGACCAGTAAGGAATGGGAAGTGAAGAAAATAGAGGAGGAGGAAGAAAAAAGCGAGGAGGAAACCTCTCCTCACTTCTCACTGCCCACTCCTCAGATCGCCCCGGCCACCATCGAGCCGTCCGTCCCCGCAGCCGACGAAGCCGAAATGTGGGTGCCGCTGCGTTCGACCTGGCAACCGTCGGCGCAGACCTGGCCGCCGCTCGCCGAGAGCTGGCATCTGGCCAACGGCGGCACGGCCCCTCTCACCGCGCCCAGTCCCATCGCGACTCCTCGAATCGATCCGATGCCGACGGCCCCTGTGAAAAACGAGGAGCAGGACGCGATCAATAACAAGCCGGAAGCGACGAATAACAAACAGGAAGTGAAGAGCGAGGAGCAACCCGCTCTGTCTGCCCAGCGGGAACAGCCGAAGTTAACTTTATCGGCCGAAGATGCTCCTGCACCTGAGCCGGGACTGTTGCTGCCTCTCTTGTGGTTCAATCAGGGCTTTGATTCGTGTTTGGCTCCTTTGGGCGCTCCGGGTCGCTGGCTGTGCGGGAGCGGTCGCTCTGTGTTGGGATTCCTTGGCTTGGCGTGCTTGGCCGCGGCCGTCGTTATTGCCATGAGCGCGGGGATGGCTTGGACCTGGTGAGAGCGGCTGGTAGAATGGGTTGAGGTTTTCGGTTTTCAGTTTTCGGTTTTCGATAATGAACGGAACCGAATTCCGAAAACCGAAAACCGAAAACTGAAAACCGAGGGTATCCATGTCCAGCGCCGCCTCGACCACGAACTTAACGCTCTCGGATCGTCCCACCGATTCGATCGCTGCCGTGCTCAGCTATTTGATCCCTGGATTAGGACAGATCTATCAAGGACGCATCGGCAAGGGCATTCTTTTTTTCGTCTGTGTTTACACGCTGTTCTTCACCGGCAGCTATCTCGGCAGCGGCACCGTTCGTCTCAAGCCTGGCGAGGAGAGCGAGACCTACACGGTCACCAGCAACGTCTACCTTCCCGACACCGCCGACCAAAACAATCCATTTAATCTGCCGCGTTTGGCTGCCAACTTATACAATCGGCCGCAGTTTGCCGGCCAATTCTGGGTGGGCATCGCCGCTTGGCCGGCCGTCTGGCAGTATCTCAACTACGATGCACAGCAGAAACAAGGCGATCCGCTGTTGGGCAATTTCCAGCGCACACCGAGCGAAGCCGCCCTCAACGCCGTCCATACAAGCGGCGACAAGCTGCTCGAATTGGGCTGGGTTTTCACGGTCATCGCCGGCGTGCTCAATGTCATGGTGATTTATGACGCTCTGGCTGGCCCGGCTTTCGTGCATGCCGGCGCGGAAGATGACAAGGCGACAAGGTAAATTGGAATGCACACCCTATTCCTCGGCCACAACATTTATTTTGTCGATCTGCCCCTGCTGATCGTTCTCATCAGCCTGGTCTACAGCGCCACGCGCTTCGATGAGTGGGGGGCGATCTTGCGCGAAGCGTTCCGCTGGGGGCTTCGGCTGGTGCTGTTTCTCGCCGGCATCGGCATCGTGCTGTACATTATGCACTATTTTGAATCCGTTTTACTGGCTATTGTTGCCGGCTTTATCATTGTCGTTTTCTTTATCGGAATGAGCACCACTCATCGCTCGAGTTGAATCCGGCGCGAGCAGGCACCATGAACGAGGAAGATGCGAAGGGCGCGCCGGGGCAACAGGGGCCGGACGCTCCTCGCTTCCCTCGGCGTCTGGCAAAAGACTTTCGTTGGCAAGCGTTTTTCGAGCGCTGCGCCGAGCCGGTGTTCGTCCTGGACCGCCGCCGCCGATTGCTATTCGTCAATCGCGCCTGGGAGATGCTGACGGGGATGGCGAAGGACGAAGCGCACGTCCTCGTCTGCCGCCGACCGAGGCCCGTCTCGGCGGACGATCCAATAGAAGAAATCCTGGCTCATGCTCTCACCCCGCCGTCCGAGGTGCTGCGCGGCGCCAGCGGCCATGTTCGCCGGCTGCTCCCTGCTCCAAAGTCCGTTGTCGGCGCATCGCGCTGGTGGGAAATCGAATTCCTGCCCTTGTTGCAAGAAGGCGAGCAAGGGGGCTATCTGATCGTCGGCCGAATTCGGCCCGTGCCGGCCGTCGAACTGATCCGCGACCATCCCCTGTCCGAGAAGCTGGTCAATCTGCGGCAGCGCCGCATCGAGCGTTTTGGAATGGATGCGTGGGCCAGCTCGCTGCCGGCCATGCGCCGCCTCGGCGAACAGATTCGACTCGCCAGTCAGGTAACGACGCCGGTGCTGATTGTCGGCGAAGTGGGCAGCGGCAAGCAGACGCTGGCACGGACCATTCACTATCTGAGTCCCCGCCGCGACGGCGCTTGCGCCGTGCTCGATTGCCAACACTTGCCGCCTACCGTTATCTCTCACCTGCTCTTCGGACTCGACCGGCGGGAGGCCGGTCCTACCGGACGTGAGGGGCTTGCCGCCGTTTATCTGCGCGAGCCGGCGTTTCTGCCGCGCGATGTGCAGCTCCTCTTGTGCGAACGGATAATGGGCGGGCGCGACGCCCGCGCTCCGGAGGGCGCCACGGGACCGCGTATTTTCGCTGGCAGTGTGATGCCTCCGGCGCAGGCGGTTCGTTCGGGCCGACTGCTCGATGAACTGGCTTGCGCTTTGAGCGCCCTGGTGCTGGAAGTACCGCCGCTGCGCGAACGGTTGGCCGACTTGCCCTCGTTGGTCGAACGCTTGCTGCCGCGCGCGTGCTTCGGCCGCGATACGCGCGTTACGAACCTCAGGGCCGATGCCTGGGCGCTGTTGCGCGCCTATTCCTGGCCGGGCAATCTCCGCGAACTCTACAACGTTCTCCGCTCCGCCTGCGCGCACGCAAGCGGCGAACAGATTTGCGCCGCCGACCTGCCGGCCGAGCTGTGCCGCGCTGTGCAGCGCGAGCAAATGGCGCCACGCACCACAGACAAAACGCTGCCCCTCGAACAGCTTCTCGAAGAAGCGGAGCGGCGTTTGATTCAGCTGGCCCTCCAACGCGCGCGGGGACACAAGGCCCAGAAGGCTCAAGCGGCGCGTTTGTTGGGCATACCGCGAGCGCGCTTGTGGCGACGCATGCTGGCACTGGGCATCGCCGATCCGGAACAAGAAGCAGGTGGGCCAGCTGGAGAAGATGCGCGAGAGGAATGAGACATGCAGTATCCACAATTGCTTGTCTACGAGACCGATCGCCGGCTTGCAGGTCTCTTGCAACGACTGGCCGATAAGAACAATTGGCTGCTCCGCGAGCCGCGCCAGTTGTCGGCGGTGTTGCGCCTATTCGATCGCGGCGGCCCTGGGCTGCTTGTCCTGCACCTCAGCCGCGACCTGGAGCGCGAATTAGCCATGCTGGAACAGCTGTCGTGGCTGCATCCGGATGCAGCCGTGGTCCTCGTCGCCGACAACGAGCAACGCGGGCTGACCAGTCTGGCCTGGGATCTTGGCGTTCGATTTGTGCTTCTGCCGCCGCACACGCGCGAGCGCCTGGAGGAAATCGTCCTCCATCTCATGAAGCAGTATCAACCCGCCATGAGCACGAACGGAGTCGGGACATGATCGAGCTGCCGCTCTTGGACGAAAGGCGTTGCAGCGGCTGTGGGGATTGCGTGGCTGTCTGTCCCACGGATTGCTTGACGATGCGCGGCATCGTACCCTTTCTGATCAGGCCGGCCGACTGTGTGAGTTGTGGACTGTGCGTGCTCATCTGCCCCAGCGCCGCGCTGAGCCTCGCCGAAGAATAGCTGCCAGCTATCAGCGATCAGCCAGAAAAGCTATGGGCCGGATTCCCAGCATCAGGGGAATCCGGCCCATTCTTTTTGGCTGATAGCTGACAGCTGATAGCTGAGGGCTACTTCGCCTGTACCGTTCTCACGGCATCGGACGTCAGATCTTTGAAGTCCGCGCGAGCGACTTGGCCGGCGCGAACGATGACGCGGCGCGACTCCGAAACGGGTTTGCCGTCACGGATGCTCTCGACGCGCACCATGTAGTAGTAAGCCTGGCCTGGTTCCAGCTCCGGCGTGTTGAAGGAACGCACGCCCGAACCGGCCTTCATGGGCATGTCGTCGATGAACAGCTTGGCGTTCTCTGGCAGCTCGACGACGAGTTTGGCCTTAGTCGAGGAAAACATCGTGCTGCTCTTCGGCTTGCTCTCCTTGGGATTGCCCAACGGCTCTCCACCCGGAGTGGTGGCGCCCGGCGCGATCATGCCGCCCGGAACAACCGTACCCGAATAGGCCGGCGCGCCGTAACCCCAGCTGGCGTAGCCGCCCCAGCAACCGTAGCAACCACCACCGTAGCAGCCGCCCCAGCCGCCCATGCAGCCCATGCAGCCCATGCAGCCGCCGAAGCAGCCGTAGCAACCACCGTAGCAACCACCCCAGCAGCCGCCGCAGCCGCCGTAGCAGCCGCAGCAACCCCAGCCGCCACCGTAGCAGCCGCAGCAGCGATGGCAATCGGGCGTGGCGGTGCCAGCCGTAAGAGCGGCCATCAAAACGACACTGTACATTGTTGTCCCTCCCAAGAACTTTTGTGAAATGACTTGACGAACCACTCCCGCCATCACCTCTTTGTGAACATGGCGGCTTTGGGATAAATAGTAAACTTAGGAAAAATGAGAGTCAATGAAATTTCCCAGAATCGCGGTGTCGCTACAGGACGAAGAGTCGTTACAAACGGAACCAGGGGCGATGCCCAAAAAGCAGAGCCGCGACCGTAAGGGAGCGGGGTTGCTGTGCCCCCGCTCCCTTACAGTCGCGGCTCTTCAAGAGTTTTATCCGCGAACCTACGTTTACGGCTCCATCCAGTTGAGGATCACTTTCCCCGATTGTCCCGACATCATGACGTCGAAGCCTTTCTGGAACTCCGTGTAGTGCAGGCGGTGCGTAATGACCGGCCGGATGTCGAGGCCGCTTTGCAGCATGACCGTCATCTTGTACCACGTCTCGTACATCTCGCGCCCATAAATGCCCTTGATGGTCAGCATGTTGAAGACAACGAGGTTCCAATCGATGGCGATTTCCTTTTCGGGGATGCCGAGCATGGCGATTTTGGCCCCGTGGCACATATTCGCCAACATATCGCGGAAAGCCGCGGGATTGCCGGACATCTCCAGTCCGACATCGAACCCCTCCTTCATGCCGAGCTTCTTCTGCGCGTCGGGGATACTGGTTTCTCGGATGTCCAGGGCGAGCGTCACGCCCATCTTGCGGGCCAGCTCCAGCCGATAGGGATTCACGTCGGTGATGACAACGTAGCGCGCCCCCGCATGGCGCACCACCGCCGCGGCCATCACACCGATTGGTCCCGCTCCGGTGATGAGCACATCCTCGCCGAGCACCGGAAACGAGAGGGCTGTGTGCACGGCATTGCCGAACGGATCGAAAATGGCGGCCACGTCGGGGTCGATGGAGGGATCGTGGTGCCAGACATTGGTCATGGGCAGGGCGATGTACTCGGCGAAGGCGCCGGGCCGATTGACACCGACGCCGCGTGTGTCCTTACATAAGTGGCGTCGTCCGGCCAGGCAGTTGCGACATCGACCGCAAACGACGTGGCCCTCGCCGCTGACAATCTCGCCCTGATGAAAGTCGGCGACATTGGAGCCAACGGCCACAACTTCGCCGACGAATTCGTGTCCCACGACCATCGGCACGGGAATGGTTTTCCGCGCCCACTCGTCCCATTTCCAAATGTGGACATCAGTGCCGCAAATCCCGGTGCGATGCACGCGGATAAGCACATCGTTGATCCCGATCTCCGGCTCTGGTACGTCTTCAAGCCACAGTCCCGGTGCCGCTTTGCGTTTAACGAGGGCCTTCATGAATGGTTCCTACACGGAGTTTCTCGTCCTCACGCTCATTGTGAGAATGAGGGACTCTCATTAACTTATCTATTCCGGTTGACCCCTCTGTCGAGATCGTGTTATTCCATCTCACGGAAATTCGCCGCGTCTTCGCGCGTAGGTGCGTTATGCCTTTGTGCATCGCTGGAATGCATCGCTCCGGGACTTCGATGATCGCCAGTCTGCTCCACAGCTGCGGACTGGATCTCGGCCCGCAAAGTGACTTCCTGCCTCCCGCCGAAAACAATCCCCAAGGATTCTGGGAGAGCCGATCGTTCCTTCGCCTTAACGATGCCATTTTGAAAGAGCTGGGCGGAAGCTGGGATGCTCCTCCGGGGAGGGAGGCCGCCAGCTGGGAGAACGAGCCGGGTCTCCTCCGACTGCGCAAGAAGGCCGGAGAACTGATAGGTCGCTTTGAGGGCCGAGAGCCGTGGGGATGGAAGGATCCGCGCAACTGCCTGACGCTGCCCTTGTGGCAAGAGTTGTTGCCGGAGATGAAAGTGCTGATCTGCGTGCGCAATCCCCTGGCCGTGGCGGAATCCCTCTGGGTCCGCGACGGCATTTCCTACGCCGATGCGCTCAATTTATGGCACACGTACAATCGCCGCATCTTGGCCGCGGCCCCGGTTGAACAGCGACTCATTACCCACTGCGAGACGTATCTGCACGATCCCCATGTCGAGCTGCGCCGCGTGCTGCAACGGGCTGGACTCTCCGCCACGGAGGGCGAGCTGACAAGAGCTTGTCAGCGGATCGATCCATCGCTGGTCCATCATCAGATGACGTTGGACGACCTGGCAAATGCCGGCGCCTCTGACGATCTTCTGCGGTGTTACCAGGATTTGTGCGACGAAGCGGTCCTCCACCGGGAAGAAACTCCGTCTCCTGCCGCTTGACTCGCGATTGCCGCGGCGGGATACTGGACGGAGTTCGCCCCCCTTCTTCTCGGTTCGGAGGGATTTCTTATGATGCGTACTCGTGTGGCTCTCGCTTTTGCGGCGGCTTTGTGGGCCGCCGGCGGCCTGGGCGCGGCCGATCTTCACAAGATCGAGCGCACAATCGCCAAGGAGCCAGCCTACAAAAACAAGCCGAAGTATTGCCTGCTCGTTTTCGGTCTCGAAGCGAAGACGCACGTCTGGCTCGTGCAGGACGGCGACGTGCTGTATGTGGATCGCAATGCCAACGGCGATCTTACCGAAAAAGACGAGCGGGTTTCGCTCAAGCAAAACAACGCGAATTTCCGCAACTTCGAGGTCGGCGACATCCACGACGGCAGTCTCACGCACACGGAACTGAATGTCACCCAAATGCTTGCTACATCTGAAGTCGTCGGTAACGAGCAAGAGTGGCAGCGCATTAAACGGCAAGGGGGCGAACCGTGGATGTGGTGGGTCCGAGTGACGGCGGAGCGGCCCGCCGAGGACAAGCGGCCGCTGCCGAAACGGATCAAGTATGTCGCCAATGGCGACGGACTCGGTATGCTGCTCTTCGCCGATCAGCCGGCCGATGCTCCGATCGTTCACTTCAACGGCCCGTGGTCGATGGGGCTGCAAGATCGCAAGCAGCGATTCACGGCCGGCCACAAATCACAGTTGCAAATCGGTGTCGGCACCCAAGGAGTTGGTGCCGGCACATTCAGTTTCGTCCTCTATCCCGACACGATTCCGGCCGATGCCTACCCCGTGGCTGAGATTGCTTTCCCGCCGAAGAGCGAGAGCGAGAAACCGATTCGCCGCAAATATGTACTCAAGGAGCGCTGCTGAGGCAACTGCTTGGACGACCTGGTTCAGGTCCCTGAGACGGTTGGCAAGGGCATGGCGCGTGTCGAATTGTCGTTTGACGCTTGGAAGGATGGTCGAGTGGCCCCTGCGACCGTCGAGGTGCCCGTCGCTGTACTCGACGTGAAAGATTCGCCGCAACTCCGTGCGACACTGCAAGGTCATGACGATCCCGTGGCTAAGGTGGTGTTCGCACCGGATGGCAAGATGCTGGCGTCCCGCACCTATCAAGGTGAGATGAAACTATGGAACGTGGCTTCCTCGGTGCAGTTCACATATCGGTCCGGCAACGGCTCAGCCTTGGTCTTTTTGACCGGCGGCCGTACTCTGGCGTCGTCGTGGTACGAACCGTTCGACAAAGACGGTAAGACTCTCACTGGACGCTACAAAGCCGAGGAAGTGAAAGGTTATCGGGGCGGTATCAAGCTCTGGGACGTCGAGACAGGCAAGGTGCGCGGTGTCCTGCAACGTCAATCGCCGCGCGGCGTCACGGACATGGCCATGTCACCCGATGGCAAAGTGCTGGCGGCAGAAGAATTCTGGCGCGAGAAGGATGACAAGAATATCAAGAGAGGTATTGCCCTGTGGGACGTGGTTGCAGGGAAAGTCATCCGCGACCTCAAGGTGATGGCTTACACGATGGCCTTTTCGCCGGATGGTAAAACCCTCGCCGTGAGCAACAGCGAAGGAGTGAACTTGTGGGACGTTGCTGCCAACCGGGAGCGTGGCAAACTGGCTGCGGAGAAAATGTCTGTCGTCGCTCTGGCGTTTGCCCCCGACGGCAAGACGCTGGCGGGTTGTGACCTGCAAGCGACGGTCCACTTATGGGATGTATCCAGCGGCGAGGTGAAGGCCCGCATGCGTCACCGCGAAGGCCAGATGACATCCTGTCTAGCGTTCTCGCCGGACGGCAAAACACTGGCTGTAGGTATAGGACCGCGGAATTCACAAGTGATCGAACCCGGTGAGATCGTCTTGTGGGATCCCGCGACTCGCGAGAAGCGCCTCACACTGCACGGCCATATCGGCAATGTTCAATCCTTGGGCTTCAGTGCCGACGGCACTCTGCTCGCTTCGGGCGGGGCGGACAAAACCATCAAGCTATGGGACCTCACTTCGCGCTCGGCGAGCAAACGCTAGCGTGTAAAATTGGAATGCGGATGACACGGTTCCGAGTCTGAAGCATAAGAGAAGACTATCTTCGCTTACGCTTCAGGCTCGGAACCGTGTCATTGAAGCATTTCTCAGCCGCTGACCGCCTCCCTTCGTATGATAGGGCTACGAAAAGGCCGAATCCTTCGCAGCTGCGTTACGACTTAAGGAGCAACCATGACGAAGAAACTCTCTATCGGCAGTTGGGCGTACATCTTCAATCAAGAGAAGCCGACCAACGATTTCCACGAAATCTTGCACAAGTTGCAGCACCTCGGTTACGACGGCGTCGAGCTGGGCAGCTTCGGCGCGCATCCCACGCCGCTATCGCATCCCACCAAGGCATCACGGCAGTCGCTGAAAAAAGAAGTAGCCGACCACGGCCTGCAGATCTCCGGCATCGCCGTCGATCTGTGGAGCTTCAAACAGCCGGGTCCGTCGATCCTCGACGAGACGCCCATCCCTTACGTCTCAGCCTTCCTCGGCTTCACCGTCTTCGCCTCGGATCTCGGCATCAAGACCATCCGCGTCGATACCGTCGAACCGCCGAACTTTTTCCAAACCTCGAAGATGGATCCCAAGCTCGGCATGGATCGACTCATCAATGTCTGGGACAAGTGTAGCAAAATCGCCGCCGATCACGGTCTGAACGTGACCTTCGAGTTTGAGCCGGGCTTCGTCTTCAACAAGCCGTCGGAAGTGCTACAAATCGTCGACGGCGTGCGGGCAAAAGGCAATCCGAACTTCGGTGTCCTCTATGACACTTGCCACGCTCACATGGTCGCCGCCGTCGGCGCGAATCAGCAGGGCGAGAAAGAGCTATTGCCGGGCGGCGCGCTAGAGCTGCTGCAAAAACTCAAGGGCAAGATAACGCACATTCATTTGATCGATTCGGACGGCTCGGTCAACGAACATCAGACCAGCACGCACAATCCGTTCGGCACCGGCCAGCTCGATTTTGACAAGCTGTTGCCGGCCATCAACGAGGCGCGGGTGCCCAATGATGATTGGTGGTGCGTCGATCTGTGTTTCTGGCCCAACGCCTGGGACGTGACCGCCGACAGCAAACAGTTCCTCGACAAGATGCGGAAGAAGTACGCATCGTGATGTGTTGATCCCCAACGCCGGAAAGGAGGACCAATGGCGACGGCAACGACCAAGCGACCCAGGTTTGACAATCTTGCCGAGTTGATGGAACAGCTCGGCGGCATACCCTTGGAACGCATTCTCATGCAGCCTCCGCCGGGCACGGCTACGGAGAAGAATGTTCTTGAGGCGGAGCGCCAACCACGCAAACGGCTCTGCGAGCTTATCGACGGTGTACTGGTGGAGAAAGCGATGGGCTTGCAAGAATCGATGCTGGCTACTTTTCTAGCCCATCTGATCCATGAATTCCTCGGAGAGGAGCCCACGGGCATCGTACTCGGAGCGGATGGTATGATCCGTACTTTTCCGGGCCAAGTGCGAATCCCGGATGTTAGCTTCATCTCTTGGGAGAGATTACCGGGCGATGAAGTTCCTAAGCAGGGTATCAGCCGCATCGTGCCCAATCTTGCCGTTGAAGTACTGAGTCCCGGCAATACCAAAGCCGAGATCGATCGCAAGCTGCGCGATTACTTCTTGGCCGGCGTGGAACTAGCGTGGGTGATCGACCCGAAAACGCAAACAGCGAAGTCCTACACGACTCCGGAGGATGTGCAGCGAATCGGCAAGACGGGGAGTTTGGACGGTGGCTCGGTGCTGCCTGAGTTTCGCTTGCCTCTCAAACAGCTTTTCGCCTCTTTGCGTCGTCCACGCGGACGCTAAGTAAGAATCCTAAGAGGACCGTTTCTATGTTGCCCGCCTTGATTCTCAGCACGCTCTTGGCCGCTGATCCATCCGCGGAGACAAGCCTCGAATCGCGCCTCGCTCCGCTGGCGGAAGCTCACAAGGGCAAGGTCGCTCTTGCCGTGAAGAACCTCGAAACCGGCGAGAGTTACTATCGCAACGCCGACGAGGTCATGCCGACGGCGAGCCTTATCAAAGTCGCCGTGCTGATCGAGCTGTATCAACAGGCCCAGGAAGGGAAGCTCAAACTCACGGATCGCGTGACGCTGCACAAGGCCGACAAAGTGCCCGGCAGCGGCGTCCTCACCGACCATTTCAGCGACGGCGCCGAGTTCTCGCTGCGCGATGCGGCCCGGCTAATGATTGCATTTTCCGATAACACGGCGACGAATCTCGTCCTGGAGCGCACCGGCATCAAGCCGGTCAATAAACGCATGGAAGCATGGGGCTTCCCCGAAACGCGGATCAACGCCAAGGTCTTCCGCGGCTCGACGACTTCCGTCGATCCCGCCCGCACGAAACGCTACGGACTCGGCTCGACCACGGCGCGCGAGATGGCCGGCGTGCTGGAACAGTTGCGAACCAGCGATCGTTTGCGGCCGGTTTACAAGCTGGCTGTCCTCAATCATCTGGCCAAGAACGAGGACAAGTACAAGTTCAAGAGCCTGTTGCCCGAAAGCGTGGTGGTGATCCACAAGGACGGCTCCCTCGATGACACGCGCACCGATGCTGGATTGATCTACACGCCCGCCGGCATCGTCGCCCTGTGCGTTCTGACGAACAACAATAAGGACCACCGCTGGGTCCCCGATAATGCCGGCAATGTGCTGTGCGCCCGCGTGGCGAAGGAAGTGTACGATCACTTCGCCGCACAGAAGAACGTTAGGGATGCGTCCGCGAAGCGTCGCTAAACAAAACATGGATCAATCACTAATAATTACCGAGGTTTTTCCACTATGAGCAAACCACTAAACGTGGGTATGATCGGTTACGGCTTCATGGGCAAGGCCCACTCCAACGCCTACGCCCAGGTCAACCACTTTTTCGACCTGCAATATCGCCCTGTCCTCAAGGCAATCTGCGCACGTAGTGCTGATAAGGCCAAGACGTTCGCCGGCACCTGGGGCTACGAATCGGTCGAGACCGACTGGCGCAAACTGATCGAACGCAAGGACATCGACCTCATCGATATATGCACGCCCAACAACACGCATGCCGAGATCGCCATCGCAGCGGCCAAGGCCGGCAAGATGATCCTGTGCGAAAAACCGCTGGCCATGAACGGGGCCGAAGGGTTGCAAATGGTCGAGGCAGTTGAGAAGGCGAAAGTGCCGAACATGGTGTGGTACAACTATCGCCGTGTGCCCGCCGTGACGCTGGCCAAGCAACTCATCGACGAGGGCCGGCTGGGCCGCATTTTCCATTATCGCGCCAAGTTCTTGCAGGACTGGACCATCAACCCCGAGTTGCCCCAGGGCGGGACGGCGTTATGGCGTCTGGACGTGGCCGCCGCCGGCAGCGGCGTGACCGGCGATTTGCTGGCGCACTGCATCGATACGGCATTATGGCTCAACGGCACTCTGGACACTGTCAACGCCATGACGGAAACGTTCGTCAAGGAGCGCAAGCATAATCTGACGGGCAAGGTCGAGAAGGTCGGCATCGACGACGCGGCGATTTTTATGGGCCACTTCCACAACGGCTCGCTGGCCTCCTTTGAATCGACGCGCTATGCCCGCGGCCACAAGGCGCTCTACACCTTCGAGATCAACGGCGAACATGCCTCGATCTTTTGGGATTTGCACGATCTTCATCGTCTGCAATACTTCGACCACCGCGACCAGGGCATCGTCCGCGGCTGGCGCTCCATCCACGTTACCGATGGCGACCACCCCTACATGGGCAACTGGTGGGTGCCGGGCTTGCAAATTGGTTACGAGCACAGTTTCGTGCATCAAGTGGCCGATTTTCTCAAAGGGCTGGAGACGGGCAAGCCGGCCATGCCGGATTTCCGCGATGCGTACCGAACGCAGCTGGTGTTGGAAGCGATTCTGCAATCGGCGCGCGAACAGAAATGGATTACAGTGGCGCGAGGGTGAACGGAACCTCCGAACGGCGACAGAAAGGCCGATGCCATGATTACCGTTGCAAGTGAAAAGCGATACACTCCTGAAGACCTGCTTAGCATGCCGGACGGCGATCATTATGAGTTGGTCGATGGCCGTCTGGTGGAGCGCAAGATGAGCCTCTGGTCCAGTTACGTCGCGGGCGTCATTTTTCGTATGCTCGATCTGTTTTGCCGGGAGAACCGATTGGGTTGGGTCCTCCCCGAAGGAACGAGTTACCAGTGTTTCCCAGCGCTACCCAGCAGGGTTCGCAGAGCGGATGTTTCTTTCATTCGTTCCCAACGTTATTCGCTTGCTCAAGCGACCACGGATGGACATTGCCCAATTGCACCCGATCTCGCTGTAGAAGTCATCTCGCCGAACGATACCGCCTACGAGATCGATGAAAAAGTGCGAGAATTTCTCGATGTCGGCGTACCGCTCGTATGGGTTGTCAACCCCGAGCAGCGAACGGTGGAAATCCACCGGCCCAACGGACCAGGCACCATTCTCCGCGAGAACGAGGAAATCAACGGTGAGGATGTGATCCCTGGCTTCCGCAGCCGAGTCGGCGATTTCATGGAGCCGCCGCCTGGCGTGGAGCCCGGCAATTGATTACCACCGTCAATCTCCTACTCGCTCAGGTGAGCCGGTGACGGAACAACCAAGAGGCCGCGGAGAGCGTTACCAGAGCGATGACCGCGAGCGGCCACAGGTCGGGGATGAGCTGCTCCATTCCCGCTCCCTCCAAATAAACGCGCTCCGCGATCTCAATCGCGTAACGGAGCGGATTGACCAGCGTGAGGTATTGGAGGGCCTTGGGCATGCTGCTCAGAGGCGTGGCCAATCCTGACAAGAGCGCGAACGGCATGATTACCAGGAACGAATA
>Ga0070738_10001144_pt1 | contig 59156 bp, 47 predicted proteins | sample Coa_R2_2_FD_66446 | JGI IMG/M metagenome (GOLD analysis project Ga0070738, IMG submission 66446) | Surface soil microbial communities from Centralia Pennsylvania, which are recovering from an underground coalmine fire - Coalmine... | ecosystem: Environmental > Terrestrial > Soil > Unclassified ... | reverse complement strand
GGGCCAGGCCAACAGGAACCCGGGATAGGTGCTTCCGTTCAGATTACAGGCGGATGGGAAGGAGCCGTGCGCATCGACTCTTCGATGTCCCTGGCAAGAATGGCGGCCGCAAGGTTCGTCGGAAGCGAACCCGAACAGGTGTCAATCGAGCAGATTCGTGATGCGATCGGCGAACTCGCGAACATGAGCGCCGGAATGATTAAGAATCTATTGCCTGGTCCTTCATACTTGTCCTTGCCGTCGGTTGCGGATGGTTCGGAGTACAACTTCACGATACGAGGCAGCAATCTCGAATCGCAAGCCCAGTTTCATTGCGAAGGAGAGCCACTGGCCGTGTCGCTTTTGCGGAGGAAATACTTAGCCAAATGAGCAGGCTCAGGCATTCTGGGTTGCCAACTTCTGCCGCATTGGATTCTCGCGAATAAAGGAAGCCAGCATTTGAAGCGAACCGGTAGCGGCACTCCCCCCTGACAGCAATAGTAGCGGCAGGTTCGGATCGAGATGACGGATTCTGCTTCGCAATGCCAGAAGATCAACATCGCCCTGATGATAAGGCAGCACTACGCCGTCGATGGTCTGGCGGGCGATCATGCTCAGGGCGTGAGTTGAAGACACGGAGACAACTTCGCAGCCCGCGTGTTCCAGAATGTGACGGATTGAGGAGGACGAAAGCCCATCATCTATACACAGGATTTTTGGCACAATGTTGCCACCTTTTCTGAAATTTCTGAAATCCCCACGTAGACGTATAAGATGGCGCGTCCGCGCGGCTTTGGCTGTGACGATGATCACTTCAAGATGCTATTTTGTCTTCTGGCTGGACATATTGCTGATGTGAACCGCGGAATTTATGGCGAGATTTTGAGTGCAATTTTGGGAAAGGTGGTATTCTGAGCCTCCGCCCGCGTTGTGTTCGTCCGTCCTCGGAGGCAAGAAAGATGGGTTCACCGTACGGCCTTCAACTGGTAGAAAACTGCATCATTTGCAAGCTGAGGTCCGATAATTTCTTCTGCGCACTGCCTCCGGCTGCCCTGGAGTCTTTCGAAAAAATTAAGTTCGCGACTGCATATCCTCGTGGCGCGATTCTTTTCGTGGAAGGCCAGCCCTCGCGCGGAATCTACATGTTATGTAAAGGACGGGTGAAGCTTTCGGTGAATTCGGCGGACGGCAGGACACTGATTCTGAAGATTGCCGAGCCAGGCGAAGTGTTGGGAATGCACGCCTGCGTTTCCGGCCTGAATTACGAATTGACGGCGGAAACGATTCAGCCCTGCCAGGTGAACTTCGTTCGCCGCGATGACTTTCTCAGGTTTCTTCATGAGCATGGGAGCGCCTGCCTGCGGGCGGCTCATCATCTGAGCGACAACTGTCACAGCGCTTACGACCTGATTCGGTCGCTGGGACTTTCGCATTCGGCGGGCGAAAAGCTTGCACGCTTTCTACTGGAACTGAGCGCAGACGGGGAAAAGACCAAGGAGGGTGTTCGCGCGAAGATGGGCCTGACACATGAAGAAATCGCGCAGATCATCGGGACCTCGCGAGAAACCGTGACCCGGCTACTGGCGGACTTCAAGCGGAAGAAATTCGCAACTCTGAAAGGCTCGACGCTCCTGATTCACAACAAGCCGGAGCTGGAGAAGTTAGTAGGGTCATAGGGCTGAAGGGCCCTTGCGGCGCCTCAGGCAAGATAGGACGACTATTTCGCCACCCTTCGCCAACAAAGGGCGAAAGCGTGGGCCAGTCGATCAGATGAGGCGCCCCTAAAGTTGTTATCGTGAAATGACAGTGGTGCAAATCAGGCGGCTTCGATTTCGAACTTTGCCATTGCGGAAATCTGCACGATGACCGTGCGTCCGTCGTCAGCCTCAATCTCTACACCTTCTTCACCTCCATCGAGCGTTACTCGAAGGCGAATTTGCTTCGGGCATGACACGAAATGCGTCTGCGGCAATTCGGTCGATTGCCCAAGAATGATGGCGATACGCTCAAATCCCTGTACACTCTCCTGAATCAAAGCCTCCAAGCGCTTGCTCTCAGCCTCGATAATCACCCCGCGTTCGGGGAGGCGGCACTTAACCGAGACCATCTTACCCGAGTGTTCGAGACTGAAGTTTTCCAGGAAAGGCGCCCACTGATGATGGGGTATTTCGTGCTTATTCATGGGCAATACTCCTGATAAATGCTCTTTGTATGCGCCTAGCAAGGCACATTTTGCTACCGAAAGCAGGTGTGGGGAAGACTGTATTTTTCAGGCCAACGAATTTTCCCGAGAGAGTCCGAAATGGAACGGCGGCCAGCAGGTTAGCCGGCCGCCGTTTCTCCGCAAGCCCGAGGCTCAATGGAGCCAGACGGGCCCTCCGCGAAAATCACGCATTGGCAACGACTCCAGCATTGGCCAGCCACTTGGCTCGTTTTTCGGCTAGGCTACGCGGCAGAATGTCGAGATAAAGCACCGCATACCGAAATGCGAGGACAGCGCAGGTCATGAGCATGACTGTAATCGCTAGTTCCGACCACTTGGGCGTGTAACCGGCATGAGTAGCGCGCTCCAGGCCAGTAATGGAGACGTTGATACGATTCGCAATGAAGCCCATGACCACGATAGCGCTGGTCCAATACAGGGCGACGGGGCTGTTGCGTATGCGCTCCAGATTGAGAAGCACGATAGGAATGAACACGAAGAGCGCCATTTCCAGCCAGAAGTATCCGGTTTCAGAGCGCCAACGGAAGAGGTATCCAAGACCTCCCTCGTGAGCCAGGTCGACTCCACGGAAAATTGCGAAGATCGCCAGCAGCGGAACCAGTACTGCGCTAAGTTCGCGCAGTATTTCCGGATCGATCTTTACGTTGAGAGAGCGGACAGATAGATACAGTGCGATGACGATCATCGCCAATCCAGCCGGGATCGCGGAGAGATAGAACAGGGTAGTGAGATGAGTGCTGTACCACAGCGGATATTCTTTGCCCTTAGTGATGATGAAGAGTCCGCCGAGGAATGACTGGTGCAGAGAGGAGAGCAGCACGCCCGCAAGCACGAAGGCAATCACGATGCGGTGATGCCAGTGCAGGTACCACTCGCGGAGACTCTTCCATGGCAGCTTCTCAACCAATGCCGGGGAGAACTCGATTGCCAGCACGGTGGTGTACATGATGATGCACCAGCAGACTTCGAACAGCACCGAGTGGCGGTTCCAGTAGACGACCGGATGCCAGAAGCGCCAAGGCAAGCCGAGTTCATAGGCGTAGCCGACACAGACTGATCCGTAGCCCAAGAATGCGATGATGATTGCAGTACGACAGATGGGGCGGTAGCGCTCCATGCCGAGCAGATAGACGGCAGCCGCGGTGGCGAAACCTCCGGCGGAGAGGCCGACTCCGCAGAGTGTTGCCAATCCCACCCAGATGCCCCAGGGTTGTGCGTCGGACATGTTCGTTGCAGCGCTCCAGCCCACGGCGAAGCGAAGATAGGTTGCGTAGAGGCCCGCGGCAAAGATGATAGCCAGGATGACGCGCCACGGAGTGATTAATGGTTTCTTGTCGTCAGGCATACTCAGTTCCTTTCTTCTTTGCGCGAAGCTTTTTCCGCGGCTTCAGCGAGCGCTACTTCACGACGACGCTGTGTGATCCAGTAGAGGCCGGCGAGGAGGCTGCCACCGACGAGAACGACAGTTGGAACTTCGCCAAGGGCGGCTTGTGTCAGTTGTGGTAACGGTTCTTCCGCGGGGGCTACGGTGAAACCGAGATTCTCGAAGGGCACATCAGAAATAAAGAACACAGAAGTGCCGCCGAATTCACGCTCTCCATAGATGTGTTGCACGTAGCTGGAATCGTTGTCGAGACGACGGCGCGCTTCGCGGAGGAGTTGATCGCGGCCTCCGAACATGGTCGCGCCGGTGGGACATGCTTCGGCGCAAGCGGTGGGCTGCCCCTGCACGACTCGGTTGACGCACATGTCGCATTTCTTCACGTAAGGGACCAACTTGCTCCATTCGTATTTGGGAACACTATTCGGGCAAGCAATCATGCAATACCGGCAACCAATGCACTTGGTCTTGTCGTACGCTACGGGTCCATATGAAGTCTTTTTCAGGGCACCAACCAGACATGCCGAAGCGCAGGCAGGTTCTTCGCAATGCATACAGAGCCGTCGGATGTTCTTGCCTGCGTGCTCTTGAACCGTCGTAAATGCGGTCTCCGAAAGATTCGGTTCGGGATCTCCGGGCAGTTCATGCGCCGCCTTACACGCTACCTCGCACGAGTGGCATCCAATGCACTTGGTGATGTCGATGAGCAGCGCCTTCTTATTTTCTGCCATAGTAAGCCTCCTACATTTCCATGCTGCTCAAGGTCAGTTAAGGAAGAATTCACGAACCAGAGACCGCTGAACACTTGGCTCCAGCTTTGCCAAGAGACCTTCGACTGGGAGACCTCCATCGGCAGTTGCCGCGCCGAGAGGAGCGGCATAGCTCTGCAGACGTCGCACGGAGTTCTGCATCCAGGTAGAAATCATTCCGCCCTGGAGGAGGTTCTTCAGGTTGACTTCCATTTCCGGGGCTTTGATGACACAGATCCAGCCGCTGTTATAGGGGTCTTTGGTTACGAGACTCGGATCGCGCAGGGCATCATGGTTCACCGCAACGACTACGCCCTCGACTGGCGAAAGGAATTCGGCGGTGACACCGTCGCGAGTGATAGTGCAAAGCTTCTGACCCTGACGCACCCAGCGATTCAGACCGGCGACTTCGATTTTGTCGATCCTTCCGAAGAGGCTGGCAGCGAAGCTGTCGATCCCCATGCGAGCGTTCTGGCGGCCTTCGTCACATGCCCACGTGTGGCCGGGGTGGAAGCAGAAACCCTTGGGAACTTCGAATCCGGATTCGCGAATCATGACCGGATTCATGGCCGGCAGGGAGGTTTTCGCGTGCTCGGCTTCTTCAAGCGGTAACTGCCCGTGCCGCATGAAATAGCTAATGCTGATGATGATGAGAAATGTAAGCAGTACGAACAGTATGGACATGACGCCCTCCTAGCAGCCGGCTCGTCAAACAGAACATCTGGAGTTGTGCACGCGGAGGGCAAAAGTGGCACGATTGATGCGCAATTGAAAAGAAAGGAGTTGCCCAAAACGGGAGGTGTGAGATCACAAATGGCTGCTGCGTTTCGCAGGGGAGGGGAGCATTTTGCAGGAGTGCACTTTCACCGGAGAGGTGAGAATCGAAGAAATTACCACGAAGGACACGAAGGGTCAGAAATGGTACTTCTTACTCCCCTCCAGATTCTTTTTTCAGGCGGCGCATAAGTGAGGTTGGGTGGATGCCTAGGATGCGCGCGGTCTGGGCCTTGTTGTTGCCGGTGGCAGTGAGGACTTCGTGAATGTAACGTTCCTCTAACTCGCGGAGGCTCACGAACTGGTCGCCTGTCGGTGAGACGTCCATGTGAGACGGGGATTCTTCTTCTACGACCTCAGGGATGTAGTCACGGATTTCCTCAGGAAGAAAAGCCGCGTCGATGTCGCCTTCGCGAGAGAGAATCATGGTGCGCTCGATAACGTTCTTCAACTCACGGATGTTTCCCGGCCAGGGATAATTCACCATCAACTCGGCGGCTGCAGGCGTGAAGCCGCTGAAGTTCTTCTTCAGTTCGAGGTTGTACCGCTGCAGGAGGTCGAGCGCGAGCGGCATGATGTCTTCTTTGCGATCGCGCAGAGGCGGAATGTATAGCGGTACAACATTGAGGCGATAGTAGAGATCTTCGCGGAACCGGCCTTGCGCAACCTCTTCTTTCAAATTGGCATTGGTCGCGGTGATGATCCGCACGTCTACTTTGATTGGCTTAGTGCCGCCCAACCGCATGAACGATCCTTCTTCGAGCACGCGCAGCAGCTTCGCCTGAACGTTGGCGGACATGTTGCCAACCTCATCAAGAAAGAGGGTGCCGTTATGCGCCCTCTCGATGAGACCTTCTTTGCGGCGACGCGCATCGGTAAATGCGCCAGGCTCGAATCCGAACATTTCGCTTTCGAGCAGCGCGTCGGGCAGCGCGGCGCAGTTCAGTTCGATGAGAGCCATGGAGGCTCTAGGGCTGCCGTAGTGAATCGCGCGGGCGAGCACGCCTTTACCGGTCCCGCTCTCGCCTTGAATCAGGATTGTCGTACGATCAGATTCCGAGGCTTTGCGCGCAATCTCCAGCATGTCCGCGACTTTGGCATTCTTAGTGACAACGCGCCCGAAGTCATAGCGTCCTTTTGCAGTTTCCACCGAATCCCGCACGCGGATACGCAAGTCCAGCATCTCGCTGGCGCGGCGGATGGTGTTGGCCATATCAGAGAGGTGAAACGGCTTCGTAAGATAGTCGTAGGCTCCGAGCTTCATTGATTCGACCGCTCGATCAACGACCTTGAAGGCACTCATCATTACAACAATGGTGGTGGGCGATTGCTTTTTGATCTGGCGCAGAACCTCGATGCCGTCAATTCCAGGGAGCACAACGTCGACCAATGCGAGATCGGGCTTTTCCTCCGCAAGCGCGCGGAGTCCGTCTTCGCCGTTCATGGCAACGAAGACGTCGAAGCCTTCGTCCCGCAGAGCGCGGCTGATGGTGCGCAGCGTCAGGGATTCGTCGTCGATAACAAGGATCGAATATGCCATAGTGAGCTAGACAACCACTTCGTCGCCGTCTTCTCGGAGGATTACACTCTCTCGCGCAACTGGCAGGGTGAAGCGCACGGTTGTGCCCTGAGATGGCGTGCTGCTGATGGAAATCTCACCGCCATGGGTTCGGACATAAGATTGGCTGATGCTTAATCCGAGTCCCGTACCTTTGCCGTGCTTCGTGGTGAAGAAAGGCTCAAACACATGCGGCAGGATGTCGGGAGGGATACCGCACCCAGTGTCGGCGATGCTGATCTCCACAGTGTCAGTTTTGTCGGCTTTCTTTGCAGAAACCGTGATGGAGCCACCGTCCGATGCCGCTTCGGCAGCATTCAGCAGCAGGTTCATAAGGATTTGTGACAGTTGGTTTGCGTCGGCGTTGAAGTCGGGCAGATCTGCCAGAATCCGTTTTTCCAGCCTGATATTGCGGAACATCGGTTGATGGCTCAGAAAGCCCAAGGTGTCGTTCACGATGCGGTCCAGGTTGATCTTTGTCAGAAGCAACGGACCTGGGCGAGTGTAATTCAGCAGACCACGGATGGTATGAGAAATGCGCTTTGTGCCTTCGATGCACTGCTGGATCTCAATGCGAGCGTCGTCGGAAGTCGCCTCCTTTAGCTCCAATTCGAGGTGCGAGAGAATGCCGAGCAAAGGATTGTTGATCTCGTGCGCCGCGCCGAGCGACAGCTGCGCCAGAGTCGCGTACTTCTCGTATTCCGCGAGTTGTGCCTCGAACTGCATCTTCTCGCGCTCCAGTTCGCGTTCCTCCATGAGCTTGCGGACGAGCTCCTGTTGGGCGACGTCACGTTCGCTTTCGCGAATATGAGCAATATCCAGCGCCTTCGCCAGTTCGTCTGTAGTTCGTTTCAGAAAGCGGACAGCATAAAAGGCAGCAATGGCTGCCATAGCTAAGCCGAGCAGCGCGCACGGAATACCCCATTCCAGAATGAGGCGTAGAGCCTGCGACTCAACATTGGTGATGGCGCAGAAGAGAACGAACGGAACCAAGAAAATACCCGCCGCAGTGGCCGTGGTGATCATCCACACGCGAAAGTAATAGTGCTCATCGCGTCCTGTTCGAGATGTGTTTGCTTGCATGGTCTAGCTCATCTCTTCTCCGAAAGCTCGGCGAGGACGCGATTCGCACAGTCGCGGCAAAATGCGTTTTCCTTCAGATCGATCCATTCCACCGAATGCGACGATGCCATGGCGCAGTAGTAGTCATCGCAATGAGACAGGTGCAGCGTATGACCAAGTTCATGAACGGCTTCTTTCAGCATGCGGCCGTAGAACAGGTTCACGTCCTTCGGCAAGCCGTAGAATTCCTGTCGTAAGCGATACGTTGAAATGACTGCTGCCGGGCCACCCATCTGCGCTTCGCCGAAGACAAAGGTGAGGATAGGAATGTAGAGATCGACATTGGCGACGCCCAGAAGGCGCCAGCAACTCGGTCCAACAAATTTCCGAATTTCGGCAAGTATTTCGCTGGAGTGATACTGGCCGCGCTCGGGATGGAACGCAAACTGAGGATCGATGGAGTTGGGCATTACCTCACAGGGCAGGGCGAAGTGATCCGCCAACTGGACGGCCATGGCTTCCAGCGTTCGGCTGTCCACATCTCCAATCGCAAGCACTTGCAAGCGCCTCATTTGCTCTCGACAACGGTATTGCGGCTCCAGCCATACTTCTTCAACTTGTTGTGCAAAGTAACGCGATCAATATCCAGCATCTCAGCGGTACGCGTCTGGTTCCAGCCACAGTCTTCCAGCACGCGGAGGATGTGATTCTTTTCAATCTCTTCCAGAGTTCGGGCTTCAGGTGCGGAAGTTGCGGATGCGCCGGGTGCTATGGTTCCGTTGCGTGATTTCAGGATGAAGTCGGTTTCGCGCAATTCCGGCTCCTGTGCAACCACCATGGCACGTTCAACAGCGTTTTCCAGTTCACGGATATTGCCAGGCCACTGATATTGCTGGAGCTGGTACATGGCGGCCGGGGCTACGCGCGTGATTTTCTTATTCATCTGCAGAGAGAACTTGCGCACAAAGTGATCGACAAGGGAGGGAATGTCTTCGCGACGCTCGCGCAGGGGTGGGAGTTCGATGCGGAAGACGTTCAGCCGATAAAAGAGATCGGGGCGGAACTGGCCTTCTTCGATCAGCTTCTCCAAGTCTTTGTTGGTGGCGGCAATACAGCGAAAGTCAACATGTATCTGCTGATTTCCTCCGACGCGGACAATCTCGCGCTCCTGCAGAACCCGGAGCAGATCAGTTTGCGTTTTCAAACTGATGTCCCCGATCTCATCGAGGAATACCGTTCCACCCTCGGCAATCTCGAATTTGCCCTTCTTGCGATACTGGGCCCCGGTGAAAGCACCCTTTTCGTGACCAAAGAGTTCGCTCTCGAGAAGAGTTTCCGTCAGTGCACCGCAGTGAATGGTCACGAGAGGGTGGAAGCGGCGCTGGCTGGCGGCGTGAATCGCGCGCGCGACCAGTTCCTTACCTGTACCGCTTTCGCCGTTAATAAGGACGGTTGCGTCAGTGGGGCCGACGGTCTCAATGGCATCGAAGATCTTCTTCATGGCCGCGCTCTGGCCGACGAGATCGGGATGCGTGACTTCGGCGACTGTTTCACGCAGGCGCTGATTCTCCTCTTCGGTGTGGCGGTGAGAGATAGCTTTCTTGACGGTGTGAGCAATCTCATCGGGATCTAGCGGCTTGGTGACGTAATCATATGCGCCGTTCTTTAGAGCCTGGACCGCAGTATCGACGGAGGCATAGCCGGTCATCATGATGGTGATGAGCTTGGGATCGATTTCGCGGAGCTTCGCCTGCAGTTCGATGCCGTCGGTGCCCGGCATTTTAATGTCAAGTAAAGCAACGTCGTATGTATTCTGGGCCAGACGGGTGAGAGCCTGGCTTGCATCCTCAGCCGTGGCAACTTCGTAGCCTTCTTCCTGGAACCATTTACAAAGAGAGTCTCTTACGCTCAACTCATCGTCGACGATCAGCAGTTTGCCCTTATCCACTGTACTCACCTCAATACGGCGCCAGCTACGGGAAACTGGGCCGTGGGGGACGCTTTCTGCGCGTCCACAGGAATAGAAATCGTGAAAGTCGTTCCTTGGCCTGGCTTCGATTGGACTTCAATCTTGCCGTTGTGGCGATCGACGATGTTGCGGCTGATTGCTAACCCGAGTCCGACGCCCTTGCTGCCTTTGGTAGTGAAGAATGGTTCGAACATCTTGGGCAGGAGTTCTTCAGGTATGCCGCTGCCATCATCGCGAACCTGTAGTTGTACAGAATCGCCTTCCGCGCTCATTCCGGTCTTCAGCCAAAGATTGCCGCCGCGTGGCATCGCGTCGAAGGCGTTCATGACGAGAGCTAACAACACTTGTTCAATCTGGGCCGGGTCGCACTGCACCAGAGGAAGGTCGGAATCCGTTGTTGTCTGAATCTCGACGCCGGACATGTCAGCCTTTGGCTGGACCAGCCGAACGCAGCGGTCAAGGACTGAATTCAGATTCGACCGCTGAATGTTCAGAGGAGCGTTGCGCGAGAAGGTCAGCAGACTCTTCACCAGTTCTCCGCAGCGCTTGCTCTCGGTCTCGATCAGAACAAGGCAATCGGTCATTTCTTTTTTGCGAGGTTCCTCGACAGGTGTGCGCTCCAACCATTTCTTCAGCAGCTTCGCGTAGGTCAGAATTCCCGATAGCGGGTTATTGATCTCATGTGCCACTACTGCGGCGAGTTTGCCGAGCGACGTCAGCTTCTCAGTGTGCAGCATGTGTTCATGCACACGCTTGAGTTCTGCTGTCTTCTCGTCTACACGTTCTTCGAGTGTGCGCGCCCAGGCGGTAATTTCCTGGTTCGCTTTCTCCAATTGCAGGCTCATGGAATTGAAGGAAGAGGCGAGTTCTCCCAATTCATCTTCCGAGTGGACTTTAATCTGGTATCCAAGATCGCCGGCGGTGAGCCGTTCGGTTCCGGCGTGGATTTCACGGACAGGCTTTCCGAGGTAGTCCCAGATGAAAATGCCTGTCAAAAACGCAACCAGCACAATAGCGATGGCGGTATAGACGAGCATGCGGCGCGTGCTCTGAGCCAAACCCTCATCGGCCTTTTGGAGCGAGAGATTGGTGTCGAGCACTCCCAGGATTTTCTGTTCAGGTGGATGCGCATGGCAGGAGGCATTGCTGCAGGCTGGTCGGTTCTCGATGGGTGTGATGATGCCGAGCACGCGGCCTTTATCCGATCGATAAATGCGAAAACGATCGTTGCGCTGTAGGGTTGTGAGGGGTTTCTGTCCGGCATGACAACCGTTACAAGCCTGGGTTGCCATCTGAACGTGCGTGCCAACTTCACCGCCGTTGCTGGAAAAGCTAATACTACCTTCCTGGTTGATGATGCGAATGCTTACGATCTCGGGCTCGTCCGCAGTAGTCTTGATAATTTCGTAAAGTGCTTCGCGGTCGTTACGAAGCATTTCGTAGCTGGTGGTACGACGGAGGGTGTCGCTGACTCGCTCCGCCGCCGTTAGGGTTGCCGCTTCAAGATGACCGCGATGCAGACGAATGTTGAGATAGCCGAGCAGGGCGAACGTAATCGCCATCGCCGCGACGAGCATGGCGATAAGCTTCGCGCTCAGACTGTGACGAAGACGCCGCCATCTCCCGCCTAGAGTCGATCGGAGCGCATCGTGGGATCCCGGCTCGAATTGTGTCTCAATCTCCGGCATGGCTGAGTACAGCCGCTTTGGCCGCCACCGGAGCCTCCGGTCCCGCAGCCTCCCGGTGCTCGGGAAAGATCGGGAGATAGTTGACGGCGAGTGCAAAGAGAGCGAATCCGACGGCGATGATGGCGCCGGTGATCGCGATCTCCGTCCACTTGGGAACATAATGCAAGCCTGCAGCAGTCTCCATTCCCGTAATGCTTACGTTGAGCCGGTTCGTAATGAATCCGAGCACGACGGAAACGGCTGCGAGATATAGGCCTCCAGCGCTCTGCCGGATCTTGGGAATTGCGAGCAGAGTTAAGGGAAGGACCAGGGCAAGCACAATCTCCAGCAAGAAAAGGTTGCGTTCGTAGCCTGCAACGAGGAGTTGGTGGAACACGCCCCGGTGTAGCAGATCTTCGAATCGCAAGATCGCATAAACGGTGAGCACCACGAGCAATACCCGGCCCAACTCCTGCAGGATCGGCAGTTCTAACTCGCGGCCGAAATGTTTCGAGCTCATCGACGACTCGAAAATGGTCATGGCGAGACCGACGGCGATCGCCGATAAGAAAAAGAACACGGGCAGCAGAGGTGTGTACCAGAACGGATGCAGCTTTGTCGGCATGATGAGGTACAAAGTGCCGAGCGACGATTGATGCAGGGTGGAAAGAATAACGCCGAGCAATACCAGCGGGATGAGCACCGCTTTTACCACCTTTAGTGGTTTCTGCAGATTGAAACGCTCCAGGACAATAGGCGAGAACTCGAGTGCGAGCACGGTGGTGTAGAGCATCACGCAGTACGCAACTTCGAACATGACGGAGTGCGGATTGCGCATGATCAGCGGGTGCCAGATGTTGTAGGGTCGACCGAGATCGAAAAGCAGTGCGACGCTCACCAGAACGTAACCTAGAAATGCCGTGAGGATCGTAGGACGAACAATTGGCTTAAGCCTCTGTATGTTGAGGATGTGCACAGCTGCAGTCAGGGTGAAGCCGCCGGCGGCGAGCATGACGCCGCAGAGGACGTCGAACCCGATCCAGATACCCCATGGGAATTGATCGCTGAGATTGGTTGATGCACCCAATCCGCGGAAGAAGCGGACGAATGTGCCGTAGGCACCGGCAGCGACGATCAGCAGGAAGACTGCTTTCCAGAAGGTGAACTTGATCTTCATTATTTCAGCTCCTTTCCTGCTTGATGAGCCTGCCTGCCTTCAGCGGCAGCAACTGCTTCGCGGCGATGCGTGATCCACCAGATACCACCGAGCGTTACGAAGCCCAGCGGAATGAAATCGGGAATCTTTGAAAGGACCTGGTACGTTCGCAGCGGCAATGGGTCGCGCGGGAAGTCGGTTCGGTAGCCAAACTCTTCGAAGGGAACGCCCGACAGAAGAAGAACCGAGGTTCCACCCACTTCTTCGACACCGTAGATGTGATGAATGTAGTTTGCCGGATTGTCCTGGATGCGCTTGCGAGCTTCATTGATTAGTTCGTCGCGGTCGCCGAATTTCGTTGCGCCCGTCGGGCAGTTTTCAGCACATGCGGTTTGTCGCCCTGCAAGTACGCGGTCAGGACACATGGTGCATTTACGGACCTTCGGGTTCAGGCTGCTCCATTCGTACTTTGGCACCCCAAATGGGCAAGCGGCCATGCAGTAACGGCATCCCATGCAGCGATTGGCTTCGTAAATGACTGGACCTTCCGAGGTTTTGCGCAGAGCCGCGACAGGACAGACGGAAACGCACGCAGGCTCCTGGCAATTCATGCACAGGCGCCGCATGTACTTGTCGTTCTTACTGAGAACGGCGGTGAACTTGTGTTCGGACTGGCGCTCCTCCTTGGCGATGTTGTCGTCGTAGGGAAGCTTATTTTGGTCTGCGCAGGCCGCTTCACACTGCTTGCAGTCGATGCACAGAGTGGCGTCGTAGAGTAGTGCCTTGCTCATGAAGACGGCTCCGGAAAAGCCCCGTAGCGGTTGGGCGGGAACTGGAGCGGGGCGGGAATGAATTGCTCAATTGTCGCCGGCAATCAATGCTGCCGGGTTTACACCTGGGCCCGCGATTGCAGAGCCCAGGTGTCATTCTCTGGTTACTTCAAGCTCTTTACGAATGCTGCAACCGACTTTGCCTGGTCAACGCTCAAGCCGGCAACAGCCTTCCCGTGGGGGGCTTTCTTGCCTGCCTCGCCCTTGGTCAGCAGATCGGTGATCTGGGCTTCGCTCATGCTGATGCCCTTAACCGCAGGACCGACCTTGCCCGCGCCATCCGGACCGTGGCACGCAGCGCACTTGGCTTTGTAGATTGCTCCCCCGTCTTGGGCCCAGGCGAGATTCGGCAGCATGATGAACAGCGCCATAGCGATCGCCAGAACCAGGACTGTAAGCATCATAAGTTTCATAAGTACGAGTTCTCCTATCCCGATTTGGAGAGCTCCTGATGAATGAATATGAGGTGCAATTTCGGTTACGCAGGTAACCGTATCGGTGTGCTCTCGTAGCTTAGTCTCTTCGTGAGGATAGGTTGGTGCAGTGATAGCGCTCACCGCCGGGAGTGATTAATTTTTACTCAGTATGTGATTTACGGCGGGATTGTTGTTGAGGAATTCAATGTTTTTCGTTACTCCGAAGTCAAAATGATGGAGTTTTTGCGCGGAAAAAAGGGGCGGGCAATTGTTTCGCCCGCGCATAAGAGTTCATCAGGAGTAGTAACGCCATGCTGGCCTAAACCGCAGTTACTGCTTCGAAATTACGTATAGCGCGAAACTGGTCCACAACAACCAATAAGCGATGGTTACGGCCGCAAATTTCCAGTAGCGTTTGCAAGTGACAAGAAAGCCCAATCGGGAGCTCCTGCGTCGTGCGGGAATGGCGGGGGAGGTATAAGGGTTGTCTCTAGAGGAGTGCCATTCCTTCAAAACATCCAGCGGGATTTCCTGCACTTTGCCCATGCGCTTGCACTTGAGATATCGGCGATCAACATAGCAGCATGAGGAACTTCAGTAACAGGAATCGCTGAGATGGAGATTAAGTCAATTCCGAAAACGGACGGCTTCCCAAAATGAGCACAAGAGACCGTGCGGATCTAACCTTGCAGGTGCGCGAAACCGCCAATCTCGCGCCAGAGTTCGTTCCTGCCGATGCCGGTCTTTGTGGAATAGGGGAGGATACGGTCGACGCCAAAGTGCTCGGTCAATTTGCGAATTGAATTCTGGAGCAGGTTGTTCGATACGCGGTCGCTCTTCGTGCCGACGAGTACAAAAGGACGTTGCTTGGCGCGTAACCATTCGATCAATTGGTGATCGCTATGCTGCGGGGGGATGTTGGTGTCGATCAATACGATTGAAAGGACAAGGGAAGGGCGCTCCTCGAGGTAAGGCTCGATGAATCGTGGCCATTCGGCAGAGATCTCTTTGGAGACTCTCGCATAGCCGTATCCTGGCAGATCGGCAAAGAGAAGTTCGGGCGCCGGTTTGCCCGCACGCCTGATCTGGAAGAAGTTGATGGAACGGGTGCGTCCCGGAGTGGAACTGGTTTTGGCGAGCTTTTCTCCCAGCAGTGAATTGATCAGGCTCGATTTGCCCACATTGGAACGGCCCAGAAATGCCACTTCCGGCGGCCCCGGGACGGGGAAGTGCGCCGCGTCGGTGGCGGCGAGCATGAATCGTGCGTTGACTTTCACCATACTATTTTAGCAATGACGGTCCGCGATTCGCTCGCGAGTACGTGGTCCTTCGCGTATCGGTAAGATCACATGTTCATAGGTCTTGCCACGGTGTTCTGCTGAGCAGGGCGATCTTTTTTGGCAATATCTTCTCGCGAGAGTGAAGCTGGACCGTGCCAGTTACGATCAGGCGAGTAGCTTGTTCGAAGAGGTTGCACGTCAGGGGCTTCCACGGGCGTAGGCATGCTTTGCTCGGGGAGAAAGCAAAAGTTGAAGCAACGACGGTTGAGTCGTGAAACAGCAGGCGCCGTGGTTGCGGACGGATGCACCGGTTGGGCTGGCGAATTCGATCCCGTTCCTCAGGCGCCGCCCGTCGCGGTTCAACAGTTCTGCCGTTAGCGGCTGCAACGTAAGTGCGCTGAGTTGAGGTTTGATTCGCAAGCAGAACTGGAGCATCCTATGGATATGCGCTTGCGCATGGAGACCCCACCTCAGGTTCCTGCAGGCCGTAGCTCGAAGGGAACTGCAGGGCTGATTTTCGCCTTAATCATCGTGCTAGTGGCCGCGGTGATGTCGTCGGCAGCGCGGTGGTTCATCGCCATCAGCATTCCAATCGGACTGATTGCGGCCCTGGTTCTGCGACTCTGGAACAAATACCGTCCCGTGAAACCGGAAGATGTAGATAAGCGGCCACTAAAGCTGGACTGAGTTGCAAGCTTAGGGCGGTCGGAATTCGCCGTAGTCAGACCGAAATGCGAACTCCTCATGCGGTAGGGATTCCTCAAGGACTGAAGTCCTTTCGGGAATGACAGAAAGAGACCTTTTACGGGAAGCTAAAGCACCGCTCTTCCATTAGGTTATCGGATAAAGAAAAGGCGCGCCCTAAAGCGCGCCCCCGAGGCAAAACTCGGTCGTTATTGATGGGCGGTCGCGCCTTCAGATGCCGATGAAATTGGTAGTTGTTGGGGCACTTCGACTTCCATAGAAGGCAGCGGTCGCTCCAGGGCGAGGGCGAGCACGTCGTCCATCGTATCGACGAAGTGCAGCTTCATTTCGTTGCGCAGGTTTTCGGGAACTTCGGCCAAGTCCTTCTCATTCTCTTTGGGAAGAAGGGCTTCGAAGATTCCAGCGCGATGAGCAGCCAGCAGCTTTTCTTTTAGGCCACCGATAGGGAGTACTTTTCCCCGCAGAGTGATTTCGCCGGTCATCGCCAGATCGCGCCGGACTGGAATCTTACTCAGTGCGCTGGCGATCGCCGTAGCAATGGTGATACCGGCGGAGGGGCCGTCTTTCGGAATCGCTCCCTCTGGCACGTGTACATGGATATCCACGTTCCTATAGAAGTCGCGACTCAACCCCAGCCGTTGCCAGCGTGAGCGCACATAAGTCATCGCAGCCTGAGCTGACTCCTGCATCACGTCGCCAAGTTTGCCGGTGAGGATCGGCTTGCCGCCCTTGCCTTCCACAACCGAGGCTTCCGTGCTCAGAATGGAGCCACCAACCTCAGTCCAGGCGAGACCAGTGACCAAACCAACTTCGCTCTTCTCGTGGGCAAGCGTGTCGCGGAACTTTGCAACTCCCAGCAACTCTTCCACAACTTCTGGAGTAATGCTCACAACGTACTTCTCGTCTTTGACGACGCGGCGTGCGACTTTGCGGCAGATATTGCCGATCTCGCGCTCTAAGTTGCGGACACCGGCTTCACGCGTGTAGTTGCGGATGATGGCAACAATTGCGTCGTCGGTGAACTTGCAGTTCTTGTCGGTGAGGCCCGCCTGCTCGAGCTGCTTGCGAACCAGGAACTGCTTGGCGATTTCCTTCTTCTCCGGCTCGGTGTAGCCGTGCAGGCGAATGACTTCCATGCGGTCCTGCAGCGCCGGAGGAATCGTGTGCATTACGTTGGCAGTAGCAACGAAGAAGACCTGGGACAGGTCGTACTCGACGTCGAGATAGTGATCCACGAACATGAAGTTCTGCTCGGGATCGAGAACTTCGAGTAGAGCGGCCGACGGATCCCCTCGGAAATCCATGGCCATCTTGTCGACTTCATCGAGCATGAAGACAGGGTTCTTAGTGCCCGCTTTCTTCATCATCTGAATGATCTGCCCCGGCAGAGCACCGATGTAGGTTCGACGATGTCCCCGGATTTCAGCTTCATCTCGCACGCCACCAAGTGACATGCGCACGAATTTGCGCCCGGTGGCCTTCGCGATCGACATGCCAAGAGAGGTCTTGCCGACTCCCGGAGGCCCAACAAAGCACAGAATCGAACCTTTTGGATTTTTCACCAGCTGTCGAACGGCAAGGAACTCAAGAATGCGCTCCTTGATCTTTTCCAGGCCGTAGTGATCGGCATTAAGAACCTTTTCGGCAGTTTCGACGTTGCGAATCTCTTTTGATTTCTTCTTCCACGGAACTGCGAGCAGCCAGTCAAGATAGTTGCGCGAGACGGTAGACTCGGCTGACATCGGTGGCATGGCTTCCAGTTTTTTCAGCTCCTGGATCGCCTTTTCGTGCACTTCCTTCGGCATGCCCGCATTGTCGACCTTCTTCTTCAGTTCGTCGTATTCGCTCTTTTCGCCGCGGCCAAGTTCCTTCTGGATGGCCTTGATCTTCTCGTTGAGGTAGTACTCTTTCTGCGCACGTTCCATTTGCCGCTTCACGCGGGTCTGGATGGCCCGATCCATGTTGAGCTTCTCGATTTCGATGTCAAGAACGTCCGCGATACGGTTCAGGCGCTCGGCAGGATCGAAGATTTCCAGCAACTCCTGCTTCTCTTCGATTGAGAGCTGCAGGTTGGCGGCAATAGTGTCGGTGAGCCGCGATGGATCCTCCATGCGGACAGCGGCGATCATCGTCTCATAGTTCAGAGACTGGCAGAGCTTTACGTATTGCTCGAAGAGTGATGTGACCCGCTGCATGGCCGCTTCGATCTGCGGCGTAACTTCGGTGGTGTACTTTACGGTGCGAACCGTGGCTTCAAAGTAGCCGTCCGTGTCGGTAACCTGAAGGATTTTGCCACGCTCGACGCCTTCGACCAGAACCTTGATGTTGCCGTCGGGCAGCTTCAGACTCTGCACGATGTTTACGATCGTGCCGACCTGGTAGATTTCGCTGGGCTTGGGCTCGTCGACGCTCGCGTCGTGCTGAGTCGCAAGGAAAATCTTCTTATCTCCAGCCAGCGCCTCTTCCAGGGCACGCACGCTCGACTCACGACCGACAACAAAGGGCGTCATCATGTAAGGGAAGATGACGACATCGCGAATCGGCATCATCGGGAGCCGCTTGGTTTCGAATTTTTCTTTGGCTTGGGTCACCTAAACCGCCTTTGAAGAGGAATGGCCGACATCACCGCCAATAGCTCTTATCTAATTATAATGGCTGCCCTCGAGATACAAGTTCAAAGTACCGGATCGAGCGTGAGGTTATCCACACGCGTATTGAACCTCTGGGTTCGTGTATTACTTTCGTGTCGCGCACTCTGGGTACCCCGCCACAAAAGGAACCGATATGCCGTGGCCTCGACAACCTGTTATTTATGAAATTAACACATGGATATGGATCGGCGAACTGCGGAAGAAATATGAACGCGGAATTCATCTGGGAAATGTCCCCGCTTCCGAATGGGATGCGATTGCCGACTTAAATCTTGATGGCGTCTGGCTCATGGGAGTCTGGGAGAGGAGCCCAGCCGGGCAGAACATTTCAGCCACAAAGCCCGAATTGGTTGGGGAATATAAACGCGAGCTGCCGGATTTCACAGACGCCGATGTAGTTGGTTCGCCGTACTGTGTGCATGAATATAAAGTCGATGCATATCTGGGCGGTCCCGCTGGACTGGCGGCGGCTCGAGCGCAGCTTAGAAGCCGGGGACTGGCGCTCCTGCTGGATTTTGTGCCGAATCATGTTGCGCCGGATCATGCATGGACAGTTACGCACCCGGAGTATTTCATTCGAGGAAATGAAGAAGACTGCCGCCGCGCGCCGGATGAATTCTTCAGGGCAGGCACCGCGATAATCGCGAACGGACGGGATCCATACTTCGCTCCCTGGAGCGATACAGCGCAATTGAATGCCTTTAACCCAGGACTGCGGCAGGCGGCGCTCCAGACGGTTAACTCGATATCGAGCCAGTGCGACGGTGTGCGCTGCGACATGGCAATGCTGCTGATGAACCGTATCTTTGCCCAAACCTGGGGCGGACGCGCCGGCAGCATACCGGTCACGGATTACTGGGTCGATTTGATTGCGACGATTCGGAAGAAATACCCAGCATTCCTATTTGTCGCTGAAGCTTACTGGGATCTCGAATCTGAGCTAATCGCTCAGGGGTTTGATTATTGCTACGACAAGCGACTGTACGACCGGTTGGTTCATGAGAACGCTGACTCCATCCACGCGCATTTAGTCGCCGACGTCACCTATCAGGAGCACATGGTCCGTTTCCTGGAAAATCACGACGAGCCGCGAGCTGCTGCCGTGTTCTCGCCAGCGCGCGAGCGAGCGGCTGCAGTTGCGCTGATGACGTTGCCGGGCGCCAAGCTGCTTCATGAAGGGCAGCTGGAAGGAAGAAAGGTGCATGTCGCAGTACAACTGGGGCGGCGGCCCGATGAGGCCGTGAATGCAGAGTTGCGCCAGTTCTACAGGAAGCTGCTTGACTTGGTAAAGGAGACAAGTCTTCGTGCGGGGAATTGGATTTTGTGTTCCGTTTGCGGCTGGTCCGACAATCAGAGCTGCAGCAATCTCCTGGCGTGGCGCTGGAATGTTTCCGGTCAGGGGCACGTCGTCGTAGTGAATTTTTGCGATCAGACAAGCCAGGGACGGGTGCAGTTGCCGCTCAGCGAATTACGCGACCGGCAGTGGGAGCTGCAGGATTTGTTATCCGGAACGATTTTCTCCCATCGGGATGGAAATGAGATGTTCGAGCAAGGTCTATTTGTGGATCTGCCAGCGTGGGGAGCGCATTGGTTTAGGCTGCAAGGGATGTAGGAGGATTTCAAAAAAGTCCCTGGGGACAAAAATCACCCAGGGAAATGACGATTTGAATGACGGCGCGCCTGAAAGCACAGCTTCAAAACAACCGAACTGTGTTTATCCTGCTTTCTCCATCATGGCGATGGAGACATCGCGCTTCTCGACCATTTCTTTTGTCACCTCGAAATCTTTTACTTTCTTTTGGCTTGGGAGGTGATACATCAAGTCGAGCATGAGCTCTTCCAGGATCATGCGCAATCCGCGGGCGCCGACTTTTCGGTTCAGCGCTTCACGCGAGATGGCTTTTAGAGCGTCGTCTGTGAACTTCAGACGTACATTCTCGAACTCGAATAAGCGCTGGTACTGCTTGGTGATGGCGTTACGCGGACGCGTCAGGATTTCAACCAACGCTGCTTCGTCGAGATCGTTCAGAATACCCACAACTGGCAAGCGTCCGACGAATTCCGGAATGAGGCCGAAACGAATCAGGTCCTGAGGTTCGGCACGCTGCAGCATTTCGACATCTCGTTTGCCCCCAGCCAAGGCTTCCGCGGAAGTTCCAGCGGCTGCTTCTTCCTGTTGTCCAGCCTTGAATCCAAGAGCCTTTTTACCGACACGACGGCCAACGATCTTTTCCAGTCCGACGAACGCGCCGCCGCAGATGAACAGAATGTTCGTGGTGTCGACAGGCGTGAACTCCTGGTGCGGATGCTTACGTCCACCTTGCGGTGGAACGTTTGCGATAGTTCCTTCCAGGATCTTGAGCAACGCCTGCTGCACGCCTTCACCGCTGACGTCCCGGGTGATCGACGGGTTCTCGTCTTTGCGGCCAATCTTATCGACTTCGTCTATATAAATGATGCCGGTTTGAGTTCGACCCACATCGCCGTTGGCAGCCTGGAGGAGTTTCAGGATGATATTTTCGACGTCTTCGCCAACGTAGCCTGCTTCGGTAAGAGTAGTGGCGTCGACGATCGCAAACGGAACGTCGAGCATCTTGGCCAGCGTTTGCGCAAGCAGCGTCTTGCCGGTTCCGGTCGGACCGATCAGCAGGATATTGGATTTTTGTAGTTCGATACCATCCGTGCGCTGGCGATTCATGTGAATGCGCTTGTAGTGGTTGTAAACCGCTACCGCCAGCTTCTTCTTGGTTTGTTCCTGGCCGATGACATACTGATCGAGGAAGGCTTTCACTTCCTGCGGCTTGGGAAGATGGTCGGGGGCAGCAGCGCTGTGCGCCTCGGTACGATCGTCTTCGAGAATGGAATTGCAGACTGCGACGCATTCATCGCAGATATAGGCCCGAGGATAATCACTGGGCGAAGAAATGAGTTTAGCTACTGCGTCTTGAGATTTGTGACAGAACGAGCAGCGCAACAGCTCATCTGATCCTGATCTGGACTTCATTTTACTCCTTGATATCCTCTCCCCGTCTTCGGCCCCAAGGATCGGATGAAACGCCAGCGACGCTGTTCCCTAAAATCCCCGCTGCCGGGATTTTAGGCGGGCAGCGCCACACCCGCATGCGACAGCATACCTCTATTTGGTCGGTTTGTAGATGATGTCATCTATGATTCCGTACTCTTTTCCTTGCTCGGAGTTCATGATGAAGTCGCGCTCTACATCTTTCTCAATTTTTTCCAAAATCTGGCCCGTGTGCCGAGCCAGAATGTGATTCAAAATTTCTCGCATGCGCAGGATTTCCCGCGCATGAATGTCAATGTCGGTGGCCTGGCCGGAAAGCCCGCCCATAATGTGCGGCTGATGAATAAGGATGCGAGAATTGGGAAGGCCGAAACGCTTACCCTTCGCTCCTGCCGCCAAAAGTACCGCACCCATGCTGGCCGCCTGGCCAATGCAGATAGTCATCACGTCGGGTTTGATGTACTGCATGGTGTCATAGATCGCCATACCGGCCGTGATCGAGCCGCCCGGCGAGTTGATATAGAGCTGAATGTCTTTCTCCGGATCTTCGGCTGCAAGGAAAAGCATCTGGGCAATGATGAGGTTGGCAACCGTGTCGTCGATAGGCGTGCCAAGAAAGATAATGTTGTCCCGCAAAAGCCGGGAATAAATGTCGTAGGCACGCTCACCTCGACCGGTCTGCTCAATAACCATTGGCACTAACATGTCCACCTGCCCTGACGCCATTCTCCACATTCATTTCAGTTGGGGAAGGCCGATTGCCGGCACTACTGGGAGAGCCGGACACCTGAAAAAATAGCCCGCTTACGCGGACCGGTTGTATAAGAAGTCGAGGGTTTTCTCGCTGCGGATTCTCGACCGGATTCTAGCTAGGCCACCATCCTGTGTCAAACGATTGCGCACCGCTTCCACCGGTTGTTTTGCCTGCAACGCCAGAGCCTCAACTTCGCGATCAACTTCCTGGTCGCTGACGAGAAGATCTTCCTTCTCGGCGATCTTCTCGAGCATCAAGGCGATCTTTACTTCGCGCTCAGCCTGATCGCGCTGACCCGCGCGCAAACGTCCGAAATCCATTTTCTTCATGTCTTCGGGACGCATGCCCTGCTGGGCAAGAGCGCGCAAACCACGTTCCAGGCGAACGTCGATCTGATGCTCGATCATCGATTCGGGAACAGCGATCTCATTGCGTTTCAGCAATTCGTCGACGATCTTATCTTTGGCCTCGTGCTCGGCGTTGTGCTTTTTCTCCGCTTCGAGGTTCTCGCGCACGCGTTGGCGAAGTTCGTTGAAGTCAGCAAATTGCCCGAGTTCCTTGGCGAAGTCATCATTCAGCTCCGGAAGGTGCTTCTGCTTAACGCCCTTCACGGTAACGGAGTACTCGAAGGTTTTGCCGGCAAGGCGCTTGTCTGAAAAGTCTTCGTGGTATGTGACTTCGAAAGTGCGCTGGTCATTCGGATTCGCACCGCGCAAGTTCTCGGTGAATTCCGGCAGAGTGTTGCTGCCGCCGATTTCGACCAGCACGTCATCCATGTTGACAGGCTGTCCTTCCGCTGCGGAGCCTTCCGTGCCTTTTGGAGTGCCGCTGAACGCCACCTGGGCAAAATCGCCGTCCTGCAACGCACGATCGTCGATGGCATTGAAGCTGGCATTCTGCTCGCGCAACTGCTGCAGCGTCTTGTCTACTTCTTCGTCAGTAACACCTGTGTCAGGTTTGTCTACATGGATGTCTTCGTAGCCGGTGACATCGAAATCGGGTAAAACCTCGAAGCTCGCCTTGAAGCGCAGTGGTTCGCCTTCATGGATGTGCAGGTCGGTGACTCGGGGTTGCGAAACCGGGTGCAAGTTCTGTTTTTCCGTCTCCTGGCGGAAGTAGCGGGGGATGAGCGATTCAACGACTTCGCTCTTAATGTCCTCGGAGAAGCGGTTGCGGACTACGCTGGCTGGGACCTTTCCTTGACGAAATCCAGGAAGCTTGGCGAGCTTCTGGAACTTGCTTACGACAGCTTCAGTCTCGCGGGCGACGATATCGGCCGGTATTTCGACCTGAATCTCACGTTGAGTATTAGATTTGATTTCGGCTTCAGCCACGGGCGTCCTTACTATTCGATTCGGCAGCACATGAACATGCTGCAACACTTTGAATATAAAGAGTTCAAGCGCGCAGCGTCAAACCGCGAGGGGCACATGAGTTGGAGGTGTACGACTATTCTGTTCCGAGCTAGGAAGAACACCTGAGTCGGGAGAGTAGAGATGATCCATGTGATTTGGGAATTCCGGGTGAAACCGCCGCAGCACGTCGCCGATTACCAGATCGACTAATCAATACTCGGACCGTGGGCAACGTTGTGCCGCAATAGCCCCGCTTACCGCGGCACAAGGCTGCTGCGCGATCGAGAAGATCCGCTTCGCTTTCTCACGATCGGCACTTGGGATCATCTGGATGCTTAAGAGGATTTTCGTTCGAAACATGCGGAGGAGTATCACGAACTCGATGCGAAGTTCGAACGACTCACGGAATCAGAAAGGCGTATCTGGATTTTCGAAGTGATTTGATTGGTGAATCTCACGCTGACGTTGCGGAATCTGAATTCTGCGAAAGGAGATTGTCATGCGAGTTTTGGTGACGGGGGCGGGCGGTTACATCGGATCGGCGGTTTCAGAGGAACTCGCTAAACATGGCCATCATGTATTGGCTTTCGTTCGCGAGGGGAAGAAGGTTCCCGCATACAAAAACATAGAACCTGTGTACGGCGACGTCTCGAATCCGAACTCGCTCAGCTCAGCAGTACGCAAGAGCGAAGCGGTAATCCATACGGCTGCCAGTATGGGACCCGATATGCCGAAGGTGGATGAGACGGCGATCGACGCCATTCTGAAAGCTGCAGCGGAAGGCAAGCAGCGCTTCCTCTACACGAGTGGCATCTGGCTATTGGGCAAGACGGGTGCGAACGCTGCGGATGAGAACACACCAGTAAATCCTATTCCGCTGGTGGCATGGCGAGCTAAACACGAACAACAAGTGATTGGAGCCGCCAAGTCGTTTCCGACTGCCGTGATTCGGCCAGGGATGGTCTATGGTCGCGGAGGTGGAATTCCGGCGATGTTTTCTCGGAGCGTGCCGGAAAAAGGCGCGGTAACGGCGGTGGGAGACGGGGAGAACAGGTGGCCCATGGTCCACGTCGAAGATCTGGCTGTTCTGTATCGCCTGATCCTGGAAAAAGCCGAACCCGGCGCGATAGTTCATGGCGCGACGGGAGAGACACTGAAAGTGAAGAAAATGGCGGAAGCAGCGGCGAAGGGCGCAGGCGTGCCGGGAAAGGTGGTCTACTGGCCGGTGGAGCAGGCACGTTCTGTTCTGGGACCGTTTGCGGATGCACTCACACTCGATCAGGACATTGTCAGCGTCGTCGCACCGAAACTCGGCTGGAGTCCGCGGAAGGCGGGAGTGCTCGAAGATCTGGAGCGTGGAAGCTATGCGCGCGCACTCACGCATACCTAGCGAATGACCCATGACAGCGACTGCAGTTTAGAATCGGGCAAATGGGGTCTGCACTCGAAGTACTAAATAAAGAGGTCATTCGCTGCGTGCGTTGTCCGCGGTTAGTAGAGTACCGCGAGCGGATCGGACGCGAAAAACGCAAAGCTTATCGAGAGTGGGAGTACTGGGCAAAGCCTGTGCCCGGATTCGGCGACCCGAACGCGCGCGTTCTGATTCTGGCTCTTGCACCGGGTGCACATGGCTCGAATCGAACCGGGCGTCCTTTTACGGGGGACTCGTCGGGTAATTTCATGTACCCGGTCCTGCATCGCACCGGGTTTGCTTCACAACCAAATGCTACTCATCGCGATGATGGGCTTGTGCTGAAAGACATCTACATCACTGCGACCTGCCGCTGCGCTCCACCGGACAACAAGCCCTTGCCGTCGGAAATTGCAAACTGCGAATCGTTTCTCGATCGCGAATTGGAAATCCTGAAGAAGGTTCGATTGGTGGTCGTACTGGGCAAGATTGGCTTCGATGCTTACCTGAATCACCTGAAGCGGCGCGGCTTACTGAAGACGAAGACAGAATACAAGTTCGCCAACGGAGCCAAATATAAAATGCCCGACGGGCGCACGATGCTGATTTCTTATCATCCGTCGAATCAGAACACGGCAACTGGGAAGTTGACCGAAGAGATGTTCACGGAAGTATTCCGGGAAGCGGTGCGGCTCCTCAACTCTTCAAAGAGTTAGTTTTGAGGGATCGAGTTCACCGGAAGGAAGTGTTTCTCGGTCAGCGGCGGATTGGAGTTTGTTTCAATTGGCGCGCTACCGTCGAGCCGATCGCTTGCCCTAGCGGCTCCCGCGATGAAGAGCAGGCACAAGACTAGCAAGAGAAGGTATACGGAAATGGCTGCCAACCACAACATGAGAAGATATGATGCTGATTATCGCCGTGAGGTAACCAGCATTGTGCCAGATGTATTCTGTGCATTCACAGGCACATCGAAAGCGAGAACTGCTGCCCATTCATTCCCGATGCGCTGCTGCCAAAAAACACGTCCATTCAACATTTCGGCTACCACGCCTGGTGGTAGATCACGGTAATAGTTAAAGTAACGCGCGAGCATACGGTCCCACCGAGTAAGGCGAATGATGTACCCGCTAATGGGTTCGTACTTGGTCGAGAAGACCAGGGCGGCATGGTAGTTCGCCGGTGTGTCACGCAGTGCCAGGATCTGTTCGGGAGAGAAGTTCTCTATGCGGATCACGTTAATGGGTTTGGAGACGTATCCAAGGTACGGTTTCGTGAGTTCGTCGGAGGCGGGCCATGCCGTCACTACGAGTCCGGATGGAAATTTGGCTTCGATGACTTGCGCCGCCTGTTGATGCACGCGGACATATTTCGCATAGCCAAGATTGTCTTCGGGAGCCGCACGATAAGGTGGATCTGTCACAAGGGCCACAACAAACGCGGCGCAAACTACTGCGAGAAAAGCCGGCCACCACGGGATGCGCCGCCAAATTGTGGAAACGGCGACCAGGATGATCAGCGGATAGACCGGAAGAAGGTATCGTGCCAGTACGGCTCCGCCGACAACAGAGAGTGCAACCGCGTAGGCAAAGATCAGAACATAAAAGACGAGTTGAGCCGGGACGGAAATGCGTCTGCGCTCATTTGCTCCGCCTCCGTTTGTGGAAGGAGCACCTGGGATAGAGGCGAACTTCAGTGGTGGCCGTGTCATTGCTATGCCCGTCGCCACCACCAGTACGAACATGTTCATGTATCCGAGCAATTGCCAGGTTCGAATTGCCAGAGCTGCGAAAAAGCGAGCGGGATGAAGTGTTGAGCCCAGGTTGTATTCCAAAAATTGAGGATTGCCGAAAATAAATCCAGTGCAGTGGTAATGCCATGCGAACCACCCGGCCAAGGGAAGTAGTGGTATTGCCAGCCAGACGATTCGGCAGACACTAGGCTCCCGCAGCCAGAACTTCGAGTTACCGGTCGCTGCACGCCAGATGAAAGCGATGAGTTCCCAGAAGATTAAAGCCAGGGGCGCAATGATTGCGGTTTCCTTGCAGAGGGCGGCGATGGCAAACAAAAGTGCCATCGAGAGCATGCGATCACGGAGATAGCATGTGAGGCCCAGCATGGTAAAGGCAGCAGCCGCCATGTCCAGGTGTGCGAGCGAACTTTGTGCAAAAAACACAGGGTACAGTCCCGTGCACAGTGCCGTCATTAGGGCGACTTGCCTATTGGCTACGCGGCAGCCGAGCCGGAAGACTGCGAAACACGCGAGCGTAGCGACGACCAGCATGGCGAGTCGTGTGACCAGCGGATGAAATCCCGCGACCTTCCACCACATCGCGATCCAGCCCATCACGAACGGCGGATGCGCATTGGTGAGCGTGGACGTGGGAATCAAGCTGCCGGTGAGGAGTAGGTCGCGGGCCGCAGGAATGTAGTAGCCGGCTTCGTCCCAAAAGTACGGCAAAGTAAGAAGGGAGATGTGGAGCAGGATTTCGGCCGAGAGAATGTATACGAAGACCGCGAGATCAGATTCGTACCATCTGGCGAAGTAGCCGTCCGATTGATTAGGAGCGTCGAAGCGAAGAATCTTCGCGGTCTTCATGGGTTACAGGGAAAGCAGATTGCAATAGCGATGCTCGCAAAGCCAAGTCTTTGTGAAAGCTTCAAGCGTCCGCTCACGCGGACTTGCCCCATGCCGGCAGAACCGGTTGAAGATTTAGACCCTAGTTGATTGGGCCGGCGGTTGCCATCTTCGGATCCAGCTTGATTTCGCCGAAAGTATTTTCGTAATTGGAAACGTTCTGCTGCAGAATCGACATCAGTGCCTTGGCCTGCTGCGGGCTAAGGTAGACGCCTTGGAAGTTATGAATTTCCACCTCGGCTTCGCTGCGTTGCTGCATGGTGCCGAAGACGAGGAAGAAATCCCAAACGTTGACCCGCACCTGAACGCTGTTGGCATAGTTCTCGCGATAATTCGGTTCATTAACGATCTGAATATTCGGTTGAGTAGGCATGGCCATGTGGACGAGTCTAACAGGGCGCTCCGCATCCGAGGAGAAATCGTTTTTGAACTGCCGGACTGCAACCACGGCACAACAAGGACATGTCCCACGGGTCAGTCCCGTGTCTTATTCCTGTTATCGAGTGTACGATGGTTGTCACGAAAGTTTGCACTTTGCGCTGATATACTCGTTTGCGTCCGTCTTGATTTCCTGGCGTTTGTAGATGCGGCGTCCTTTTCGAACAAACGACTATTCCGGCTTCTCCTGGATCGCACTTATGGCAGGGGTTGTGTGTGCGGCTACCTCTAGTATTGTGCTTGCAGGCTGGGCGCTCAAACGCATCAGTATGATTTCGTTGCCTGGCGACAGCACGGTAGTGCTCCCCAACACGGCAATTCTGTTCCTGCTTTCCGGGATTGCAGTACTCCTTCTGCGGAATGACAAAAGCACATCCGGCATCCGCACCGTGGCGGGAAGAGGACTCGGCCTCATCGTAGGTGCCATCGGACTGCTCACAGTTTTCGAGCACCTGTTTCATCTCGATTTCGGCATCGACACGTTGTTCTTCCTCAGCATGCTTCTGAAGGTTCGAGCTCCCGGGGTGCTGGGTCGATTTGCGATTCAGAGTGCGATGGCATTTGCCTGTGCCGGGTTCTCGTTGCTGTTCCTCGACAAGCGTTATCGAGGAACATCGATTTCTGAGGTCTTGGCCGGTGGCTGCGCATTTATTTCTTTCCTGGGACTTGTCGGCTATGCGTTCGGCGTGCCGTTCTTCCACGGCGACATGGCATTGGAGACGAATGTCATCTTCGCAGTTCTCTCCTTTGCATTGTTCTGTCTGCGCCCGCAGTATGGGCTGATGTCCCTGATTGTCAGCGACGGGCCTGGAGGAGTTGCCGCCCGGAATCTGCTATTTGCTTCCACTCTGGTACTGACGATCTTCGGATGGGCGCGCGTATACCTGCAGAAATTTGGTGTCCTCGATGTCGACTCAGGAACCGCAGTGCTGGTGGTCGTAAGCGTGGTGGCCGTGGCGGGCCTAGTACTTCGAACTGCAAACCAGTTGGAGAAGACCGACCACGAGCGCCGGCGCGCTGAGCGTGAACAACTCGCCGACCAAGAACGGACGGCGAGGCTGCTGGAATCGATCTCTGAAGGTTTTGTAGCCCTCGACCATGACTTCCGATTTGTGTATGTCAATGAGCGCGGCGCACAGATGTTGGGCAGGCCGCGCGATGAGCTAATCGGCAAAAAACTGTCCGAGATATTTCCGGATTATCCTGGGGGCGAGTTCGACAAGGCATTCCAGGAAGCGGTCCGCACCGGCAAGCCGCAAAATATCGAAGCTTTCTTCCCCCCGCTCGACAACTGGTTCGAACTTCATGCCTACCCGAGCGCGGAGGGCCTCTCCACGTTCTTCATGAATGTGACTGAGCGCCGCAAGTCGCAGGAGTTGATTCGTATTCAGAACGAACGGGTAATGCTGGCACTTCGGACTGCGGATGCGGGCATGTGGGACTGGGAACTGCCTGCGGGGCGTATTCACCTCATCGGCAACGAGGCGCGTCTTTTTGGATTTCCAGCGGAGACGGCCGACGTCGTTCTCGACGACCTGCTCGAGGCTGTTCATCCGGACGACCGCCGACTGGTAGAGCGAAGCATGCACGTGGCCATACAAGAACGATCGGACTATTACGAAGAGTTCCGCGTAATTTGGCCAGATGGATCAACGCATCACCTTCTGGGTGTAGGAAAAGTTTTCACAGACCAGGTGAACCGTCCTGAGCGAATGGTCGGCGTCAACATTGATGTGACGCAATCGAAGCTTGGCGAGGAGGCACTGCGCAAGAGCGAGAAACTAGCAGCTACAGGCAGGCTGGCTGCCACCGTGGCGCATGAGATCAATAATCCGCTGGAAGCCGTGATGAACCTTCTGTACCTGCTACAGAACGATCCCTCGGTTGGGCCGGGTGCACGCGAATACCTGACACAGGCAGAGCAAGAGCTTTCGCGGGTGGCGCACTTGACGCGGCAGACGCTTGGCTTCTATCGAGATTCCGTTGCACCGACCACCATTGACCTGGCTGAAGAGGTTCGCCAAGTGATGCGCTTGTATGAGCGGCGGGCACAGTCCAAGGGCGTTGTCGTGGAGGTGGCTCTAGAGGGCGCGGTTTTCCATGGCTTCCCCGGCGAGGTGAAGCAGGTCGTCTCCAATCTGCTGACCAACGCAATTGATGCTGCACCGATGCAAGGAGTGGTGAAGGTCAGTACGAAACGGATGCGGGAACTTGCCGTGCTTCGAGTAGAAGACAATGGCCCCGGAATCCCAGAGGCGATTCACGATCGCCTATTCGAAGCTTTTTTCAGCACCAAAAAAGAACATGGCACCGGGCTTGGGCTATGGGTTTCGAAGGGTATCGTCGAAAAACATGGTGGAAGCATCAGTTTTCGAACCGCGACGCGCGGAGCCCATACCGGCACCGTTTTCGAGGCCATGTTTGCAGGCGTGCAACAGCATCGCGTGCACAGCGGAGCAGCGGATTAGCGGTATATGGCAGAAATAGAACCTTCTCGCCTGCGGGTCGACAAAGCCCGCCACTGGGTGAAAATTTTGCCATCCTGACTGTGCGGCTAATCCCAGCTGCGAACAATTCATGATTCGAATAGAGAACCCTCAGAGACTGAAGTCTCCTCGCCATGACAGGGATAAAGAGCTTAACTTTCACGCGCAGCAACACCCCTGTATGAATATTCCAAGCGCCCCTTGAATCAGCCTTCGACGTACAAGGTTTGTCTGATAAGCCCGGAATTCTGTAACGAAACGTTACATCCAGAGACAGCTCGGGCGAGCAACCCCGTTCAGAGCAGCTGAGTCAAAAACCGCATGGCAGAGTGGAAGAAGTTTGTCGGCCGGCGTGTACGTGCAATCGCAACGATGATCCTTGCGGCTGGAGTGCTCGCATTGTGCGCATGCAGCGGGTTGCGTCCTGACTCCAGCAGTACTACGACCACCTCCAGTGTCTCGAACCAGATGCCGAGTATTCAGCTTTCAGCCCAGCCAAGCACGGTTAATGCAGGGACGAGTGTCACGCTGACATGGACGTCCAGTAATGCCGCGACGGTGACAATCGATAACGGTGTCGGTACGATGCAGCCAGCAGCTGGTGGGTCCACGACCGTGACCCCGAGCACAACGACGACGTACACAGCGACTGCCACGAATACTATCGGCAGCGCGAAGGCTTCCACCACCGTTACGGTGAACACGACGACGCCACCGCCGGCCACTCCGACCGTGCAATTGACGCTTACACCGGACGCCATCACGCAAGGTCAAAATGCAACTTTGGCTTGGTCTTCTACAAACGCCACAAGCGTAACCATCGACAATGGAATCGGCTCGGTCGGCCCGAACGGCAGCCAGCCAGTCAACCCGTCCGTGACGACTACCTACACGGCGACGGCGAGCAATGCCGCGGCCACTTCGACACCATTTTCCATTACCTTGACGGTTACTCCTGTGACGCCGCCACCGCCGTCTAGCGTGAACATCCCCACATGGCACGGAGACAATGCGCGCTCCGGACTGAATTCGAATGAAACCATACTGACGCCGCAGAATGTGGCTCCAGGCACCTTCGGACGCCTATTCTCCTATGACGTGGATGGATATATCTACGCGCAGCCGTTGTACGTTTCGAATCTGACGATCGGCGGTTCGCAGCACAACGTGGTGTTCGTTGCGACGGAATACGACAGCGTTTACGCCTTCGACGCTGACAACAGCGCCGTAGGTCAGCTCTGGAAGACCTCGTTGCTACAAAGCGGAGAAACGCCGCTGAAAGGCGGTAACCCGCAGCCTTGGATCGGGGTGACAGCGACGCCTGCGATCGACTTGTCTACGAATACGATGTATGTGGTGTCGGCGCAGAACTCGGGCGGGACAGGCACGTTCCGTCTGCATGCGCTCGATATCACCACCGGAAATGAGAAATCCGGGAGTCCGGTAGCCATCAATGCGTCGGTGCCCAGCACGATCGCACCGGGTGGAGTGATGAAGCTTACGACGTCCTGCCTGAACCGCAGCTCGTTATTGATTACGGGGAACGAAGTCGTCTTTGGGTTTGGGGGTTGCGGACCCGGCTGGCTGCTCGCCTATGACAAGACGACCCTCGGGCAAATTGCTGTGTTCAATTCTTCGCCAAACATCGCGGGATATGGAAAGTATCCTGGCGCGGGCGGTATTTGGATGGGCGGAGCAGGAGCGGCAACCGACAGCGCCGGCAATATCTATGTCACCACCGGAGATGGTCCATACAACAACACGGACGCCTGGGGAGTGAGCGCACTGAAGTTGAACGGGAACTTGACGGTGGTCGACAGCTTCACTCCGTATCAGCAGCCGTATTACTGGTGCAAAGATACAGACCTGGCGAGCGGTGGCGTCAGCATTGTTCCAGGTTCGTCGCAGATCATGGTGGGCGGCAAGAGTGGGATCATTTATCTGCTGAACACCAACAACATGGGAAAGATGAACACAAACGATACTGGCGCGGCGCAATGGTTCTTCTGGGACGGAACGAACGGATATACCGGGCCAGCCTGTACCGATCCAGTCAATGGAGTCACGTATTACGGTCAGATCACCAGTGATCAACTGTTCAGTACCGGGGCCTGGTACAACGGTTCTGTGTACATCGGAGCAGACCCAGGGCCGATTCGGCAATTTACTTATTCCAGCGGAAAGCTGTCCTCAGCGACTCATTCGGCGATCACAAGCAGCGAATTTCCAGCGGGCGTAATGGGGACAACGCCATTCGTCTCTTCGAGCGGGGGATCGAATGGAATTGTGTGGGTCATAGATCATCAACAACCACTGCAGAACTCCAATGGAGTTTCGCCGACGTCCGCGATCTTGCGCGCATACGATGCCACGGACCTCTCGAAGGAACTCTACAACAGCGGCACGAACAGCAGCGATGCTGCCGGTTATGGAATCAAGTTTACATCGCCAATCGTGGCGAATGGCAAAGTCTTCATCGGCACCGGGCACGACCTGATCAATACATCCACACCGAATCCACGCGGGGAGTTGGATGTGTACGGGCTGAAGTAGAGCTTGTTTCAGGGTTGGTTGAACAGGTTCGGACGAAATTCCTCGAGGACTGAAGTCCTCTTGGAATGACAAAAGCACGGTTCTTCAGTCGGCGTAGCGTAAAGCTGCACCCTTTCAAAAAAGTGCGAGGCGTATTTTTCCGTAGCCTGGTGCCTTCAAAGCGCCAACTCACGGACGAGGGTGTCCGTGCCACCTCGCTTAGCGTAGCAGAGGGTCGTTAACGTGGATGGAACGTCCGCGACGCTCACTTCCCACCGTACTCAGATGTTTCGCTCTCTCACTAGCAACAATGTCGTGGGTTTTGTTACCTTGTTGCGGGGGCGAACGGAATGAGACGTTTCCTATCAACGGGCCTGGTTGTGCTGTTGCTCGCTACCGCAACTTTCGCCAGAGAACATAGATTTACCTCTGGTCCGTATTACGGCTTCACTAAGCTATCTTCTGAACGCAATATTATTGAACTCGACAAGCCTTTGCATATAAGCCAGGTCAGCGGAGTAGTGACGTCTGCCAAAGATCACCAGCCACTTCGAAAGGTGCTATTCGAACTGCGTGATGATGGCACAGGTCACGTGCACGCGACCAGGACCGACGCGGAAGGTCGCTTTCATTTCAAGAAGATAAAAGACGGCAAGTACACGTTTAAGGTGACCAGCAAGGGTTACCAGTCGGTTTCGGGAACGATGATCGTGCGGGTGAAAGCACCGGAGTCCGACTCAGTGAACATCAGTATGCCTTCGGTGCTCTGAGACGATCTGCGCAGTCCAGGGTAGAATAGAACCACCAGCTATGGATCAGTCGGTTCCCGAGTCGCATTTGGATATTCCAGTCGATATCTCTCCGCCGGCCAGCCTGAGCGTTCCTCTTTGGCGGTCTCTTCTGCAAGGCCTCAAAGATCGGTTTGCACCGGGGCATTTGCCTCCACTGCAGGTGACGTCGGAGCCGGTGGATGTGGGAATGTTGCTGGGTGATGTGCTTGGGTTGCCGTGGTTTCGAACCGTGTTCACCAGCGTTGGAGATGTGATTTCTCCAGAAACCTTGCCGCCGCTTCAAGTCGAATCACGCCCGGTAGATGTTGGTGAGCTGATCAGCGATCAGATGTCTCATCCTTGGTGGAGTTCGTTAATCCGAAACCTGGCGGATCGTGTTTCTCCTGAGAGAATGCCGGCAATGGTAATAACGTCGTCGCCGGTGAATCCGGAACAAACGTCGGAGCTGTTGCTGGTACCCCGATGGTCGCATCTGATCGACACGCCAAAAGTTTTCTATCCGGATATACCGGTCAGCACTGCACGTTTGCAGCCCCGGATTCCGCGTCCGGCGCCGTTACGAAAGCCAGCAGCGAAGGAAGACGAGTTTACGCGCGTTCTGACGCTGGAAAAGCAAGGACAGCTACGCCGGTCTCGAATTCGCGAAGCAATGTGGATCTCGGTTGCGGTGATTGAAGTAGCAGCGCTGGTGGCCGGACATTTCCTGGCCCACTGAGAGTTTCTACTCTGCGCCGCTGCCGTAATGCACGGCCCCCTGCGCCAACACGGGCGCGGTGCCCACGCCCACGTATCTTAGAAAGTGTGGCTTCCCGCGTCTACGCCAGTAAGGCGAGTAGTAGTTGTCGGTCTTCACCCCAGACCGGAGAACGCTTAGAAACCTGTTCGCGCCAGGATCGGTGACAATCCCCACGTGCCCGCGCCAGACGATCAGGTCGCCGGGCAGCGGATCGTAAACACGTTCGAATCCCTCGATCCCCTTATAGAGTTGCCGGGAATTCGCGTAGCTATAGGGCAGGTGAGCTTTTCTATAGAGATAGTTCACGAAATGCGAGCAGTCCATCCGGGTATGGTGGAAGCGTGTTCCCAGGCTCGGCAACAGATATTGCGCCGTCAGTGGTGCTTGCGTAATCTGCGACCAACCTATTTCTGCCAACCCTGTTGTCAATGCTAAGAACAGAAGAACTATCCCAGCGCGCCGTAACACGACGTGATATCCCCGTAGTTTTCTCGATTTGCTTAGTCAATTCGATGCCCGTGGCCTGCCGTAGTGTGGGCCACGAATCGAGAGCTGCCGGTATGGAACGTTTCGGGACCAGGCCAATATTCTTTTTCAAAACGGCTGGGTTAAAATGAGCCAACGCCCGGATGGCGGAATTGGCAGACGCGCTGGACTTAGGATCCAGTACCGCAAGGTGTGCAGGTTCAACTCCTGTTCCGGGCACCAAATTTCTGTCATCGTTCGTGCCGTTCTCCCGCTCAAATGAATATTCTGCCGCTGGTAGACCGGCGGATATAGTAGGTGGGAATGCCTGGTTCTTCCAGCACACGCCGTAAGAGAGCAGCGAAGCCATCTCCAAAAGTCAGCGCTGAAGCGCTGCTCGCGCCGGAGATCCTGGAGGTGGTTCCGGACGCGATGGTCGCGGTAGATGACGCAGGCAAGATCGTGCAGGTGAACGCGCAAGCCGAAACGATATTTGGCTACTCCCGCGAAGAGCTGCTTGGCAATTCAATCGAACTGCTGGTACCGGAACGTTATCGAGCGTGTCACGGGGGATATCGTGAGGGCTATGTTGAGGCACCCAAGATCCGGCGAATGGGCGTTGGGCTGGATCTGTTTGGGAGGCGCCGCGATGGTTCGGAGTTTCCGGTTGAGATCAGCCTTAGCCCGGTGCAGACCGACAGTGGCACGCTGGTTTTCAGCGCAATCCGCGATGTTACGGAGCGCAAGAAGATTGAGGAAGATCTAAGGCGTGCGAATGAGGAACTTGCGCAGCGGACTGACCGCGAGTTGTGGGAGTCGCGCACGCGGTTGGCCGCAATCGTTGATTCTTCCGAAGATGCCATCATCGGCAAAGATTTGCAGGGCAATGTCACCAGTTGGAACCGCGGTGCAGAGCGCATGTACGGCTACAAGGCCGAGGAGATCATCGGCCGGCACCTGGCCACCATCGTGCCACGGGAGCGACATAGTGAGGTCGCGGAGATCCTGGAGAAGATCCGGCAGGGAGAGAGCGTTCGCTCTTTCGAATCGGTGCGCGTGAGCAAAGACGGGAACCTCTTGAATGTTTCAATTACCGTTTCGCCGATTCGCGACTCTGCCGGCAACGTGATTGGTGCGTCGACCATTGCACGAAACATTAGCGATCAAAAAAGAGCGGAAGATCAACTCCGCCAGGCTCAGAAGATGGAAGCCATTGGCCGGCTTGCCGGCGGCGTTGCACATGACTTCAACAACATTCTCGGCATCATCGTTGCCTGTTCGGAGTTGTTGCGCGACCGCGTAGCTGCCATCCCGGGACTGACGCAGTATGTGGAGAATATTCGGAAAGCATCGGATCGAGGCGCTTCCCTTACACGGCAGTTGCTGGCATTCAGCAAACGGAAAGCGACGAATCCGGTGGTGCTCGATCTGAATGAACGCCTGCGGGAAACAATCAAATTATTGCGGCCGTTGATGGGCGACGACGTTGAAGTGGTTTTGCTGAATCGGGTGGATTCTGCATTGATCGAGGCTGATCCTGGGCAGATCGATCAAATTGTCATGAACCTTGCTGTGAACGCCCGTGACGCGATGGTCAAGGGGGGCAAGCTGGTCCTGGAAACGGCTGCCGTCAGCTTTGACGATGCCTTTGCACGGCAGCATGGGGCCATGAATCAGGGTGAGTACATCATGCTTGCCGTCAGCGATACAGGGATCGGCATGGATAACGCGACCGTGGCACGAATTTTCGAGCCATTTTTTACGACCAAAGAGGCGGGAAAAGGCACTGGGCTCGGACTTGCCACGGTCTACGGCATCGTAAAACAGGCTGGCGGTCATATATTCGTGTACAGCGAAGCCGGTCGCGGTACGACATTCAAAATCTACTTGCCAAGTGCAGAGAACAGGGTGGCGATTGGAACTGAACAGGCGGCGGAACCTACTCCCGCGCGGGGAGAAGGTTTAACAATTCTTTTGGTGGAAGATGATGAATTGATCCGCGCGCTCACACGGCAGATGCTGGAAGAAAGTGGCTACAGAGTACTTGAAGCGTCTGACGGCGGAGCAGCGTTGAATCTCGTACGATCGAACGGCAACAACGTAGACATGATCTTGACCGACGTCGTGATGAAGGGAATGAGTGGCCCGGAACTGCTGCGGAAGCTTTCCGCGTCCTCAACCGCCCCTAAGGTGGTTTTCATGTCCGGGTACACCGGCGAGCTCATAGGCGAACAACAGTTGTCGCAGCCCGGCATGGTGCTGCTGGAGAAACCATTCAGCCGCGTTTCGCTGTTGAAGGCGGTAGAACGATGTTTGAAATCGGGGGCGTAGGCCGCCGGCGGCTTTGCGCTCGAAAGGTCATTGTCACTTCGATTAGTGATTGAGATCACACACTGGTGCGCGAAATAACCCACAGGATAGTGGCGTCAAAATCCGCTCTGACCTTGCAGCGGCAGCTAAGCCTCTGAATTGCCTATAGTTATCCAGCTGGACTTTGCACACTTCAACAACTCACCTATGGCTACTGTCGTGCCTTTACGCATAGTGGGAAAGCCGAACGGCTTCCTAAAGGAAGGTGTGAGATGGCAAGTGGCATGGTGGTAGTATCCGGCAGGGTCCCCCATTTCCAACCAGTCGCCGATATACAGGCAAAAGCCAGTTCTCCTTATGGGTTGCCGATCGTAGATAACTGTTCGGCGTGCCAACTGCGCAACGAGAATTCGTTTTGCGTACTATCTCAGCCTTCACTCAAAGCGCTAGACGAAATGAAACATGCCACCTCGTATCCGGAAGGTGCGCTGGTCTTCACGGAAGGACAGGTGGCGCGGGGCGTTTACATCCTGTGCCAAGGACGGGCCAAACTGCTGGCTACCAATAGCGACGGGAAAACTTTGATCGTGAAGATTGCGCAGCCGGGAGAAATCCTAGGCGTCCACTCGGCTGTTTCCGGTAAGCCGCACGAGTTCACCGTAGAAACTCTGCAGCCCAGCCAGCTCGCATTTATCCGTCGCGACGACTTCCTGCGCTTTATCAAGGAACACGGTGACGCCTGTCTGCAAGCCGCGGCGCACCTGAGCCGCGATTGCCAATCGGCGTATGAAGTGATTCGTGCGATCGGGCTAGCGCATTCGGCGTCTGAAAAGTTAGCTAGGCTGCTGCTGCAATGGTCAGCCGACGGCAAGGTCATCGAAGGCGGAGTGATTCGCGTCAAACTGGCTCTGACACATGAGGAGATCGCACAGCTGATCGGGACGTCGAGAGAAACCGTCACGCGAATCCTGGGCGACTTCAAGAGACACCACATCGCCGAACTAACCGGCTCGACGTTGCTGGTTCGCGACAAGGCAGCGCTGGAACGATCGGCTGCCAACTGATTTTCCTCCCCGCGTGCTCTACCACCGACCAGGGCCTGCTCAAGTTGCAGGCCCTTCGTCGTAGAATGACGGAGCTTGTTGACGCCTACCGAATCCGATCACCTGGTCGTAGTCCTCGTTTCCACCCGGAATCCACTGAATATTGGCGCTGCCGCTCGCGCCATGAGCAACTTTGGGTTTTCAAAATTGCGAGTCGTGAATCCCTATGAAGAGGCATTTCGAGAAACGCGGTCGGCAATCGGTGCTTCCGAAGTTCTCAAAGCTGCCGAGGAGTTCACAAGCCTTGCGGATGCAGTGGCCGACTGTTCGCTGGTGGTTGGTACCACTGCAGGCCGGAACCGTGAATTGCAACATCGACTGGCTCCATTGCCGACGGCTGCAAATCGGATTCGTACGGAACTGAAGTCGGGGCGCGTTGCCTTGCTCTATGGTTCTGAGAAGCGCGGCCTGTCCAATGAGGACCTCACGCACTGCCATTGGATCCTGCGCATACCGACCGAGGAACAGCATCCTTCCATGAACCTGGGGCAGGCGGTGGCAGTCTGCTTATATGACCTCGCCAGAGATCGGGCAGAGGCTTCTGGTCCTCGACAACCACCGAGGGCAAGAGCTCGCGAACTGGAGAACATTACGAAAACAATGTACGAACTTATTTCGGCGAGCGGATATGTGAAACCTCGGGCCGGTACTTCGACAAATGAGAAGCTGCGACGACTGGTGCGGCGATTGAAGTTGAATGCCGAAGACGCGGAGGTTGTGCTGGGGATGTTGCGAAAGATCGAGTGGAAGCTGAAATCGTCTTCGCATAAATGATGCCGTTTCGATTTGCCATTCCGGCGCTGGTTCGTCTAGGCTGAACCAACTCACATGGCGAATGGCCACTGGGTTCCTGGGTCCGACACACATTGCAGGCGACCACTTCAAAGGCAGTGCAGATTCCTCGCCGCCGCTGGCGCATAGCTTTTCTGCTATCCCTGGGTGTGCTGGTTAACTTTTTTGATCGCGTCAATCTGTCGGTATCGCAAAATGCGCTGCACGAATCATTCGGCATCTCGCTGGTTGCCTTTGGATTCTTGCTCAGCGCGTACAACTGGACTTACGCAGCCATGCAGGTTCCGGCGGGACTCCTGCTCGATCATTTCGGCGTAAAGCGAGTGGGAAGAGTCAGCACATTTTTGTGGAGCATGGCTTCCTTTGGCGCGGCGATAGCCAGTGGAGTTGGCGGCTTTTTCGGCGCACGCTTCCTGCTGGGCGTAGGTGAATCTCCGACATTTCCCGCAAATGCTAAAGCAATAGGCTATTGGTTTCCGGAAAAAGAGAGAGGACTGGCCACAGCCATCACCGATTCAGCGGCGAAGCTGTCGACTGCCATAGGAGTACCGTTTCTCGGTGTGCTGTTATTGCACTTTGGCTGGCGCTGGAGTTTTGCCGCCACAGGAGTCATCAGCTTCGGATATTTTCTTCTTTTTTGGTTGGTGTATCGCAATCCGAGTGACGACGACAGGCTCTCGGAAGAAGAACGAGAGTACATCCTAGAAGGTGGTGGGCAGAAGGAAAACCGGAAGCACGCGCGGTCTGGAGCAGCATTGGTGTTTTTGCTGCGGCAGAGGAAGGTCTGGGGACTGGCGCTTGGCTGGGCTGCCTACAACTACAGCTTCTATCTTCTGCTGAACTGGCTTCCCAGTTATCTGTCGATTTCGTTCCACATTGATTTGCTGCACTCCGTTCTGTATACGTCCGTACCGTGGTTCTTCGCGACGTTCACGGACCTGCTGGTCGGCGGCTGGCTGGTCGATGCGCTTATCCAGGGCGGGTGGAACGCCAACCGGGTACGACAGACAGTTCTGATCATCGGTATGGCCATGGGCCTTGGAATTTGGGGCGCTGGGCACTCGCACACACCTGAGATGGCATTGATCTGGATCAGCCTGGCATTAGGTGGATTGGCTGCATCGGCACCGGTGGCGTGGACCGTGCCGTCGCTGATCGCGCCGCGCGAGGGTGTGGCAACAATCGGTGGAATCGCGAATTTCTGCGGACAGATTTCGGCGATTTCGGCTCCAATTGTGACGCCATATATCGTTGTGCGGACACATTCGTTCACGTCGGCATTTACGACCGCGACCGTGATTTTGCTGCTGGGAGTATTCGGATACGCTGTATTGCTCGGACGGATTGGAAGAATTCCAGAGCCGACTGGGGCCTGGGAACGCGGGTCTCCTGGGGACTGACGTGCCTTAATAAAGTTAGAAGAAAGCGGAATCTATGACTCTGATGCGAGCGGTACATTTCGGAAGTTTGCTTTTACTAATTGCTGGAAGCATGTTGTTTGTTGCTGGCGCGTTTGCGGCGAATTCATCCGGCGTGGTTCTCTTTGTTGGGACCTACACGGTTCGAGGCAGCAAGGGAATCTACGCCTACAACTTTGACGCTTCTACTGGAAGGTTGAGCAGCATTGGATTAGCAGCCGAGACGCCTCAACCGTCCTATGTAATCACCTCGCAGAACGGGAAATTCCTTTATGCGGCCAACGAGATGCAGGAGTTCCAGGGGCGGAAAAGCGGAGCTGTGAGCGCATTCGCCATCGAACCGGATGGCAAACTGAAGTTCCTGAATCAACTGATCTCGTGTGGTGCCGATCCCGCTTATATCACCCTGGATCACACCGGCAAATATCTGATCGCGGCAAATTACACTGGGGGAAATCTCTCGGTGTTTCCGATCGGGCAAGATGGGCGCATTGGTCCGCCCAGCGACTTTGTTCAGCATCACGGGTCGAGCATCAATAAGGAAAGGCAGGAGGGCCCGCATCCTCATGAGGCGGTGGTGTCGCCTGACAATCGGTTTGTTCTCGTGCCAGACCTCGGGCTGGATGAGGTGTTTGTATATCCGTTCGATTCGGTAAGGGGTAAGCTTGGAACACCGCACGTGGCGAAAGTTACGGCCGGGTACGGGCCGAGGCATCTCGCGTTTTCGAAGGATCAACGATTCGTGTACCTGATGACGGAAATGGGATCGAAGGTCATCGTGTTTTCCTACAACAAAAGGGAAGGTGGTTTGACGGAGATTCAGACGATTTCCAGCCTGCCCGAGAACTTCAAGGGCGAAAATACCGCCGCTGAAATCGAAGTGCATCCGTCAGGACGCTTTCTTTACGCCTCGAATCGGGGTGATAACAACAGCATTGCTGTATTCTCGATCGATACGAAGACTGGCAAGCTGAAGATGGAACAGATCGAGCCGACACAAGGGAAGACACCGCGACATTTTGCGATTGATCCGAGCGGAAAGTGGCTGCTGACCGAAAATCAGGACTCGGATACGATTGTCAATTTTAAAATAGATCTAAGTACTGGGCGACTGACAGCGAACGGGCAAAAGGTGGAAATCAGTTCGCCGACTTGTATTGTCTTCTTACCGTCACGTCGATCTCTCGAGGAGCAGAAGTGGTAATCGGCAAGGGAGCGGTGGAACGCACGCTGACGCGCAATGGAGTTCGCGAAACCGTGCACAGGGCGTGCCGCGAGATGAAGGTGGAAGGGAAGCGTGTTCTCACGATCATTCCCGACCGCACGCGAACCATGCCCATGCCGCTCCTGTTCGAGCTGCTCGAGCGAGAGTTTGCCGGACGCGTGAAAGCGCACGATTACCTGGTGGCTCTGGGAACGCACCAGTTGATGACGGATGCTGATCTGTCACAGATGATTGGGTGTCCGGTGAAGGATGGCATCTGCGGAGCTTCCAAAGTTCTCAACCATCGCTGGAACCTTCCAGACACATTCGTGGACATCGGAAGGATTCCAGCAAGCGAAGTGGCGAGCGTCTCTGATGGGCTGCTTTCGGAAGACATCGTGATCCGGATCAATCGAGCAATCTTCGATTACGACCAGGTGCTGATTTGCGGCCCGGTGTTTCCGCACGAAGTGGTGGGATTTTCGGGAGGCAACAAATATCTGTTTCCGGGTATCAGCGGCGCTGACATGATCAACCAGACGCACTGGCTGGGTGCGCTGCTGGGCAGCTACAACATTATCGGAACCCAGTCGACGCCGGTAAGGGAACTGATTGATCGCGCCGCAGCTCAGATCTCCGTTCCGATTTCCTGTCTTGCACTGGTCGTATCACCGGAAGGAATCTCGGGAATTTACTTCGGCAGTGCAGTGGAGGCCTGGAAGTCGGCCGCGGACCTTTCTTCGGAAAAGCATATTCACTGGATCGAGAAGCCATTCCAGCGCGTGTTGGCGGTAATGCCAGAACTCTATCGCGATATGTGGACAGCAGCGAAAGGGATGTATAAGGCCGAGCCGGCGATTGCAGATGGTGGTGAGGTGATCATTTATGCGCCGCAGATCACCGAGTTCAGTTATGTGCACGGGAGATGTCTGGAGAAGATTGGCTATCACTGCCGCGATTACTTTTTGAAACAGTGGACGAAGTTTGCCGATGTGCCGCGAGGAGTGCTGGCGCATTCGACACACCTGAAAGGACAGGGAACCTACGACGCCGTATCGGGCATTGAGACGCCGAGAATCCGAGTGACGCTTGCGACGGGAATTTCCGAAGAGCGTTGCCGGGCGATGAACCTGGGGTATGTCGATCCGAAGAGCATCAAGATGGACCAATGGCGCGCCCGGGAGACGGAGGGCGTTAAGGTGATTCCGAGAGCAGGGGAGATACTGTATCGGGTGAGATCGTAGCGAGCCCGGGTTCGCGTCCGACAGAAAGACGCGAACCCGGGCACCATCAATGCGGTTTGTAGCCTTCGGCGGCGAGAGCTTTGCGGAATTCCTGCAGGAAAAAGTCGACTTTTTCTTCAGTTGCAAGTGGACCCATGATGCCGATGCGAAAGACCTTTCCCGCAAGTGGGCCGAAGCCTCCTGCGATTTCGATTCCCTGATCTTTCAAGAGGCGTGCACGAACGTTTGCGTCATTCACACCTTCGGGAACAAGCGGCGTGTTCAGATTCCAGATGCGGTGCTGTTCGGGAACGTGCATACGCAGTCTCATTTCTTCGAGTCCTTTAACCAGGCGCTTGTGATTACGGTAATGACGTTGCAGCCGCTGGTCGAGTCCTTCTTCGGCCACCAGATTTAGCGCTTCCCGAAGGGCATAGAACAGCGTGATCGGTGCGGTGTGATGGTAGCGATGCGCGCCCTCGTAATAGTCGGCAAGGAGCGTGAGATCAAGATACCAGCTATGGTTCACGGTTTTGCGGCTCTTGAGATGGCTGAGGGCGCGGGGCGACACGGTGATCGGCGAGAGTCCGGGCGGGCAGCTCAAGCCTTTTTGCGAGCAACTGTAAGCGACATCAATCCCGGTTTTGTCGACTTCGACGGGCATGGCACCGAGCGAAGTGACGCAATCGGCGATCACGACAGCATCAATCTCGTGGGCTGCATCACAAATGGCTTTACCTTTCTGAAATGCACCGGTAGAAGTTTCGGCGGTGACATACGCAACCACTTGAGGCCGTTCGCGACGGATAAATTCGACGGCTTCTGAATCGCTATAGACCTCGCCCCACGGCTTCTCAAATCTGACTACGTGGCCATCCTGGCGCCTCGCCATCTCGGAAATGCGGTCGGCAAAATAGCCATTCGCGAAGACAGCTACCTTGCTCCCCGACTCGACGAAATTACTGACAGCAGCTTCCATCCCCGCGCTGCCGGTTCCGGAGATCGCGATCGTGAATGGATTCTGCGTACCGAAGACGGGTTGGAGCAGATCGCGAATCTCGGTGGTGACCTGGAAGAAGAAGGGATCGAGGTGACCGACGATCGGCTTCGACATGACTTCATAAATGCGCGGATGAACCTGCGTAGGCCCCGGGCCAAAAAGAAGGCGCTTCGGGGGATTAAGTTCTGCCAGTTTGTGCGGCGCGTCGGCTTGCGGGGCGAGAGTAGTCATAGAGATCTCCACCGAATAGATTAAACCCGTAGAGGGGAACGGTGTAAGACCGATTGTCAGTTGCTGGTCATCGGTTGATAGGTGCGGTTACGTGCACTCAAATACCGCGGCCGTTTTCACCGGACGGTTCGAGCCGATATCCAACCCAGGGCTCGGTGATGATGTAATGAGGAGAGTCTTCGGTTTCCAGTTTCTTGCGGAGTTGACCAACCAGCACGCGCAGGTGTTCGGGTTGTTCCACGCTGTTGGGCCCCCAGATGGCGTTTAATAGCTTGCGATGCGTGACAACGCGTCCGGCATTTCGCGCCAGGTGCAACAAGAGTTCAAATTCCTTTGGCGTCAGCCGGACGTCCTGTCCACGGATTGCGACGCGAAATGCATCCTGGTCGATCCGAAAATCGCCAACTTCGAAGACCTGTGCTACTGGTTCCGCGAGTTCAACGCGGGCAAGGTTGCGGCGCACGCGCGCCAGCAGTTCGTTCATGCCGATCGGTTTGGTGACGTAGTCGTCAGCGCCTGCATCAAGCGCCTCGACCTTGGTCTTCTCTTCGCCTTTTACCGAAAGGACGATGATGGGCATGTCATAGTCAACTCGGAGGCGGCGAGTAAGGTCGATGCCGTTCACCAGCGGCATCGCGACGTCCGTAATGACGAGATCGGGCGTCCACTCCCGGACCATCGCGGCGGCTTCTTGTCCATTGTTGGCGGTGCGGACGTCGTAGCCGCTGCTGTTCAGGGAAGTACGCAGCACACGTGTAATCTGGGGTTCGTCGTCGACAATCAGAATGCGTTTCTTGCTTTCCATTACTTCGCTGCCTTCGCCACTGATTCCTGAGTCACGATATGAACGTCAACAGGAGGAGCATCGCGCAAGAATTTGTGGATCGTGCTGAGGTACAAGTACCGGCGCCACCCTTTGATTGCCGAGCGTCCGAAGACGACCTGCGTGATGTGCCTCTCGCGAACGAATTGCGCAACCGCTTCCGACACCGTAGTGGCCTTGAGTCGTACGACCTGTGCTCCAACATCTTGTGCGAAACGGATGTTTGCCTGCAAGGACTTCTGGTTCGCTTCCGTATCATCGAATCCCGTATCGACATAGACGACGAACAGTTCGGCATCGAGGCGATGCGCCATTCTGGCGGCGCGCGCGATCAGATGCTGTGCGGCGGGATTCGAACTGATGCAAACTGCAAAACGCTCCCGCACGCCGAGATTGCGCTCTGGCTCTTCCTTTTCGAGGTAGGTCTCGAGACTGCGGTCGACCTCCTGCGCCACCTGCCGCAGAGCAAGTTCGCGAAGCGCGATCAGGTTACCCGGACGGAAGAAGTTTCCTAATGCACGCTCGACGCGATCCTGAGGATAAATATCGCCGCGTCGCATACGCGTCTGCAGCGCCTCCGGAGTGAGGTCGGCCATGACGATTTCGGTTACTCGCTGCAGCACCCAATCAGGTACGGTTTCGCGGACGACGATGCCAGTGATGTGTTGCACGCTGGGGGAAATGCTCTCCAGGTGCTGGATGTTCATGGTAGAGAGCACGTCGATGTTGGCGTCGAGCAGTTCGAGTACATCCTCGTAGCGCTTGCGATGTTTACTGCCCTCAATATTGGTATGAGCCAATTCGTCAATCAGAACAACAGCAGGTTTCCGCGCGAGAATGGCGTCGACGTCCATCTCCTCAAAGATTGTGCCTTTATATTCAATTTTGCGGCGTGGAACAGTTTCCAACTTGGCAGCGAGTTCGGCGACTCCCTTTCTCCCGTGCGTCTCAATGACGCCAATTACGACATCCTCGCCACGGCTGCTGCGGCGAATCGCCTCGCTTAGCATGTTGTAGGTTTTGCCAACGCCGGGTGCGTATCCTAGAAACAGCTTGAAGATGCCGGCTTTTTTCTCCGGCACGGTCTCCTCCAGCCACTGATCGGGTGTCTTGCTCATTGCGCCCTATTTTCGTCGAGGTCATCAACTTTGTCGACTCAGCTACAATCAGGGGCGTGAACAAACCGCTTCATGAGGTCCTGATGAGGTTTGTGGCGTGCGCGGCGGCGGTGATCGTGCTGGTGTACGTGTTCAAAGTGCTGTTACATATAAACCCCACGACCGTAGCGCTCACATTCCTGGTTGCGGTGCTGATGGTTTCCGCATGGTGGGGCCTGAGGTTCGCACTATTCCTGGCGGTCCTGGCGACGGCAGCATTCAACTACTTCTTTCTTCCTCCGGTAGGGACATTCACGATTGCCGACACGCAGAACTGGGTAGCGCTCATGGCTTTTCTGGCGACCGCGATTGTAGCGAGCCAGTTGTCGGATAGGGCGCGCCGGCAGACGGAAGAGGCGGTGCAGAGGCGCCGCGAAGTTGAGCGACTGTACCAATTCAGCCAGCAGATGTTGACGTCCGAAAACATTCTTGAACTGTTGAACGCTTTGCCGACGGCAATTGTGAATACGTTTGGAGTATCGGCAGCGGCACTCTATTTGCCTGGGAAAGGAGACATCTACCGTTCAGGCCCGGAGACCGGCGATCTGGATGCCGACCATCTGAAGAGTGTGATCGCACGCGGAGAACCGACCTTTGACACCGAACGGCGACTTAGTTTTACACCGCTGAAGCTTGGGGTGCGCATTGTTGGGACGATTGGTGTTGCCGGATCTCTGTCGCGGGAGACGTTGGATGCGATTGGAAGCCTCATAGCTGTGGCTGTTGAGCGCGTAACTGCATTGGAAAAACTCGCAAAGAATGAGGCGTCGCGGGAAAGTGAGCGATTGCGAAGCGCGATTCTCGATTCGGTCACACATGAATTTCGTACGCCATTAACCTCGATCAAGGCTTCAATTACGAGTCTCATGTCGAACATCGATCTGGCACCTGGTGATCGCCAGGAATTGATGACGGTCATCAACGAAGAGAGCGATCGATTGAATCGGTTGGTCGGTGAAGCGGCAGAGGTTTCGGAACTGGAATCACACGAGCTCCAGTTGGACCTGAAGGCGCATAGAGTCATAGAGGCAGTTCAGCAAGCGCTCAGCGAGTTGAAACAGGTGTTGGGGAAGCACGTGGTGGATGTGCACGTTCCAGCCGAAGCTACGGCCCGCATGGACTTGAAACGCGTGACCGAGGTACTGATCCAACTGCTGGAGAATGCAGCAAAGTATTCGCCGCCGGAATTGCCGATCAGGATTTCTGCAGCGACGCTCGATGGCAAGCTTGAAGTCAGCGTTGCCGATCAAGGGTCTGGCATCGATGATATGGAGCAGGTGCTGATCTTCGACAAGTTTTATCGTGGCAAGAGCGAACGATACCGCGTTCAGGGGACAGGAATGGGTCTGGCAATCGCGAAGGCGATCGTGGAGGCACATGGGGGAACCATCGGAGTGACCAGCCAGTTGGGGAAGGGCTCGGTGTTCACGTTCACGATTCCAGGATGAGTGTGGACAAGAATGTCCGCCACACAAGGCGCGGGCGAGGGCGCCCGCGCAACACAAGAGCAATTTACGCGGACAAAATGTCTGCACCACACAAGACGCGGGCGGGGGTTCGTGCCACCCGTCCTATCGAAGTTCTCCGGTGCTTTCGAAGCTCACTCCCGCGATCGTGTTTCCAGACGCGAGAACGTCGCGAATCTTTTCGCGATTGGCGCCGGCCCTATCGATCGCTTCCGAAAAGATGCGAATCGCCTGATCGGGAGAGGCTCCTTCCGGAAGCCGGAAGATCCAAGGGATATTCGTCGATGTAAGCGAACGATCGTCAGCGATCGCGATCACCGGGACGAAAGCCTTTACTCCGAGCTGTTCGGCAAGGTGACTCGAAGCGCGATCCGTGGCGATGATGCCGATAGCCTGCTTATCGTAGAGCGCCTGGACGAGAGCCGATGACGCTTTTCCCCACTGTACGTTGGAAGCAATGCCAAGCAATGAAATCTGTTGCGCGTTGCGACGATTCAGTTCTCCTATCATGCTGACCAAAGAATTCGATCGAACTAACTCGTCAGCATCAGGCCCGAAGACTACAAGCTTTAGATTCGTTGCAATCTGGTCCGGAAGTTTGGGTCCGGCATATTGGACGCCGTCCTCGCCGACTCGTGCGTAGGCTTTTTCCATCGTAGCCGGACGGTAGTCGACTTGTCCCTTGCTGACAGTGGCCCAGTAAAGTGAGCGGATGTCCTTGCAGTTCGGATCGAAGACCATGTGGCCAGTGACGCCGTCGTAGGTTTCTGTGGCGGTTAGCGCGTCGCGAATACGACCGCGGTTTAAGCCAGCCTCGCAAATGGCGTGCAGCAGGATTTGCATGGTGTCGTAGGCAAGAGCAGCGAAGTGGTCAGGCTTCTCGTGGTACTTTGCCTCGTAGCGCGCCTGAAAATCGAGCCATTTCGAATCTTTGCTGCTGGGATCGTAGGGATACACCGCTTCGAAGCCGTCGGCGGCTGACCCTGCGGTCCTGAGCAGATCAGCACCCATCGTACGGTGGCTGCCAAAAACGGGCTGCTTCATGCCGAGCGAGCGCATTTGCTTCAGGATGTTGCCGGCGGGGATTTCGTCCGTCCATAGCACAATGGCGTCGACACGCGAGTCGTTGATCACCTTCAACTGATGCGTGTAGTCGGTGTCCCCGGGCATGAACTTCTGCTCGATGATGACGGGATGACCAAGCCGCCGAGAGGCGTCTTTGAACTTCAAGACACCGAAGCGGCCGTAGCGATCGTTGACCCGAAGAATCGCCACGCGCTTCAGGCCTAGCTCGGTGTAGATGCGGCGGGCGATGGTATAGCCTTGAACGCGATCATCCTGCAGAGTCTCCAAGTACCACGGAATGATGGTTTCGGGGATAGTGGGATCGGTGGAGGCACTGTTCACCATGGGTACTTCGGTCTTCAAATTGACGCGAAGGCCGATATGCGTAGAGTCACCGCTAAGCGACCCGTACATGGCCCAGACTTTTTCGTCGTATGCCATTTTGATAATTTCGTTGCTGGACGCGCCCCAAGTCGCTGAGTCGTTGTGAACCATCAGGCGGAACGGCTTGCCGCCGTAACCGCCAGCGGCGTTCGCTTCTTCGATGGCCATGTTGACGCCGTTGAGCATCTTTTGACCGAGGGCATGATCAGGGTGATCGTAGACGGGGCCGAGAAAGCCGATGCGAACCTCGGTGATGGTGCTTGGATCCGGATCGGCGACGTCGCGCGCGCCGCCGTTGTATTCCACCAGGGTCGTGTAGTGCTCGTAGTAGGGCGTGGTGAACTTCGAGTAAGGCCGCAGATCGTCCGGTTCTTCCGCATAAGGGCGCATCTCGCGGTTTTTCGGCTTGCCCGGAGGATTCTTGCCGCACGAACACGTGAAGGTTGACTGAGCCCAGGCAAGGGGCATAATCAAAGTAACGATACCAACCAGCAGAACGCGGCGCATTGGCTACTCCTTTGGAGTTTCGCGGAACATTGCAATAGCTTCAATTTCGACCAGCAGATCGGGGCGGCAAAGCTTCGCCTGAATACCTGTGGATGCCGGCACAGGATCAAGTCCCTGCTGCTTGTAGAACGCTGTGCGCTCTTCATTGAAGGCTTCGTAGTCTCGGTCGATGTCACGCAGATAGCAGGTCGTGCGAACGATGTCTTTCCACGTACAGCCTTCCGACTCAAGCAGGCCCGTGATGTTGTGGAAGGTGCGGCGGCACTGCGCGCGGAAATCGCCGACGTGCACGGTCTTGCCATACTCGTCGATGCTGGCCGTGCCGGAAATCAGCAGGATCACTAGCCCGTTTAAATCAATGCGCATCCCGCGAACGAATGAGCTGGGCTTCGAATAGTCGTAGGCTTCGTTGAGGACTGCATGATTGGTGATCGCACGTTTCTCAATAGGAGCGTGCGCAATAGCTTCAAGAATTTCCTCTACCTGCATATGAATAGCTCCTCACTTCTGTCGAATTCCATGACTTAACCCTTCCGCGGTGGCGACCCAGAGGTCGTCACCTTGAAAATCCACACCAAGGATGTAGTTATGCGCTGGGGCGGTGTCGACCGGGACGCTGAAAGTTCGTCCGGAGGCGTCACGAATCAGCATTTCCGGCTTATGCGTGTCGAGCGCCGGACGGTACACGGCCCAGTTGGCGCCATCGTAGTAGGCAAGACCCTTGTCAGTACTGAACCAGGCGCGATTTGCGTCGATAGCTTTCACCTGGTTGAGGAAGTTGCTGGGAAGGCCGCTGTCCTTAGTGAGGAAGTTGTGCCAATTGCGGCCGTCGTAGCGACTGGCACCAAAATAGGTGGCTACCCACAGAATCTTGTCGACATAACTGACGGACGTGGTGATCTCGTGAATGAGCCCTTGGTCTTTAAATAGCACCATCTCGGTTTCACCGTCCGGGTCGTTGTAGTCCTTCCAGTGTTGCGTCGCGACGTCGTACTCCAACACCCCGGCGCCCCAGACCGCGTAGTAGACCTTGTCAGTCGCAGGGCTTACCGCGTACGTCCAGATTTCGTACATGGGCGTGTTGCGCTCGTTGTAAAGAGACCATTGATTGGTGCGCGTATTCAGTCGGCCGCCACCGGCTGCGGTCGCAACCCAGACATAATCGCCAAGCACTCCTACGCCGTAGACAACATCATTGGGGAGGCCGGAATTCAGTTGCGTAAAGCTGTCGATGCGTCCGGCGGAGATACGGCTGATGCCACCAAGGGTTGCTGCCCAGACGTCGCCAGTGCGTTTGTCGAGTGCGAGGCCCAGCACTGCCTGGTGAGCGAGGCCGTCAGCAGGTCGATAGACTTTCCACTTCCCATCTTGAAGTAGGCCTAGTCCGTCGTCGGTACCGGCCCAGATGCGTGGGCCGTCTACCAGGACACAGTAGACGTGATTATTAGGCAGGCCGTTCTCGGTGGTGAAGTTCTCCCAGCGAAAGCGTGGCATATCCTGAGCCATGGCAGCGCAGGTGAGCGCAAGGTTGAAACACAGCGCGATTAACCTAATGCGTGTTTTCATAGTGTCCTCAGGTATTCGATCAAGTCGTTCAGTTCATCCTTGGTCAGATCGTTGGTCACTCCGTGCGTGTCATGCGGATTGAATACTGTCCAGATCTCTTCGAGCGACCGTGCGGAGCCATCGTGAAGATACGGAGCCGAGTAGGCGATATTCGGCAAGTGCGCCGTGTCAATCAAGGGAGAGCGATCGGTCGGCTTGCCTGAACCTACGTCGAAGAGCCTGCGATTGGTGTACTTCGGACCGCTGTGACAATAGGCACATTGATTGTTTTCAGGAATCGGCTTACCGGCCTTGGTGAAGGTACGTTCGAAGATGGCCTTGCCGCGCTCCTGCGCCGCCGTGAGTTGCCCATTAGGCAGGCGATACCGGTTGGGTCGCAGCGGAATGGAGAAGATGTAAGAAACCAGGTCGGCCAGTTCCTTATCGTTGTAGCTCTGCGAACGGTAGAAGAATTTTTCGGTCCGGGGGCCGCACTCGGTCTGCAGGTTGGGATTACCGCCATTCCATTTGAAGGGTTCGGTGCCGCTGAGATCTTCTATGGAACGGTTGTCGACGATATCTTTGCCGAAACCATCGGGTTCGAGATCCCAGTTCAGGCCATCGAAGGTCGAATCCAGATGACAGTTCGCGCAACTGAATTGGCCCTGAAAGGCGAATTTTGCGTTGTAAAAAAGACGCTCGCCTCTACGTTTCCCAGTGATGGTTTTCGGACCGCCAAGGTCGATGGACCGGGTAACTTCGTTCCGGTTGGTGTCGATGACGTCGACGGTGTCACCGAGACGATTGGCGACATACAACCGGCTGCCATCGGGAGAAAGAAGCACGCCGCGGGGATCCGGACCAACGGGTACTCGCGCAATAACATAGTTCGCCGAGGCGGAGAGATCGTTTGCAAAAGACGAGTGCTGAGATCTTGCGAACGCCAGTAGCTGTTGAGTGTCAATGACGGTGACGGTTGCTGCGCCGCCGCTAGTGACGAAGATCTTCGATTTGTCCTTTGAAATCGCTAGGCCAAAGGGTCGCGCGAAGTAGCGTTCCAGTTCGTCGATGGGCACTTGGACGATGCCGTTTACGTCTTCGCCGAAGATGGCAAGGGAATCGACGAATGCCCAGCCATGCTCGACGTGGGCAAGAGGAATGAGGTTCTTGGGTTGAAGCTCGGCAACAACGCTTAACTTGCCGTCAGTAGAAGTGGCGACATGGAAAACGCCGGCGATACTATGGAGCGGCTTGCGCTCAACAATTTCCTGGGTGAGGGTGTCAACGACGGTGATCTCGGATTCCGGGGGCGTACGGAATTTGCCGATGTTGGGATAAATATGTGTGCAGTAGATGTATTTGCCGTCAGGGGTGAGTGAGAGATAACTGGCTCCCCGGCCTGCTACGAGGCGCTTGATTTCCTTGCCGCTGGCAAGATCGAGGACTGAAATATCGTTACTCAGACGGTTGGCGGCATATAGGGTCTTTCCGTCGCGATCGGAAATCGCACTGATGGGCTCAAAGCCTGCCGGAAGTGTGCGTGTGACTTCCAGGGTGTCGGAATCGATGACTGAGATGTTGTCGGACCAGGAGTTAGCGACGTAGATCTGCTTGCCATCCGGCGAAAGAGAGAGTCCGGTTGGCATTCTACCAACCGTGATTTGCTTCACCACGGCACCGCTCGCGAGGTCGACGACGCGCAACTGGTCCGCGTTCTCGCAGATTACATAGAGGAATCTGCCATCAGGCGAGAACGCCATCTCCACAGGATTCAGGTATCGCTCCTGCTCGCTGGCCGACCAGGCACCCAGAGCCAAAACCGCTGCGACCAGCAAGCCGACCGCAATCGCCAGTTGGAAGCGCTTGCGGATCACGGCTCCTCCACGATATTGACCTGATCGATTTTCAGTTTGTGGACTGTCTGCTCTTTTCCACTGGGCCACTTGACTGTGAGCTTGTCGATTCTGGTCGATGCTCCAAGCCCGAAGTGCACGCGATCATCGTCCTGAGAAAGATAACCGGAGCCAGCGAATCGCTCAGCCACCTGCTTCTTTCCGCCGGCGGTGAGTTCAAGATAGGCGCCAATGCCGTCGCGATTAGACTTCTTGCCGCGTAACTTGACCGCTACCCAATGATTCGTGTTCTGGGAAACGTTGTGAAACAGCGTGCCTCGCGCTCCAAGATTCACGAGGAAGGCATCCATCTTGCCGTCGTTGTCATAGTCGGCGAAACATGCGCCACGCGAAACAGTCTTTACGTCCATCACCGCACCTGCCTGGCGCGAGACATCTTGGTAGAGACCATTGCCGAGTCCGCGAAACAGGGATTGTTCCTGCGGGACGAGGTGAATCAGGCCACCGTGGAAGATCATGATGTCCGGAATGCCGTCGTTATCGAAGTCGTAAATTCCGGTGCCCCAACTGGTATATTGCGCGGTCGCTTGCGAAATGCCGGCCTTCTCGCTGATGTCCTCGAACCTGTTCTTGCCAATGTTCTTCAGCAGGCGGTTGTACTTGGAGTCGGTTACCCAGAGGTCGATGAGGCCATCGCCGTCAACGTCGGCAAACACGGGGCCCATCGCTGACGTCGATTCGCCGTTCTGCCCGAAGGCGGTCCCGGAATCAGAAGCGATTTCCTCGAATGTTCCGTCGTGCTTGTTGCGGAACAGGAAGTTTTCGGTCTTGTCATTGGCGACATAAATGTCGGGGTAGCCGTCGCCATCGAAGTCGGCTGCGGTCACACCCATGGTGCGGCCCTTGAAGGCGCCAATGCCGGACTTGTCGGTCACATCAGTGAAGGTTCCGTCGCAATTGTTGTGATACAGGCGATTGGTATCGCCTTCATAGTCGAGAGGTCCGGGGTAGTTGTCGGCAGCGTAGTAGTTGCGGTATTTGGGATCGAATTGCACGTAGCGACCGACGAAGAGGTCGACACAACCGTCCTTGTCGTAATCGAGCCAAGTAGAGCTGATGGACCAGCGGTCTACGTGAATGCCGGTCTTGGCAGTGACATCGGTGAAGGTGCCGTTCCCGTTGTTGTGGTAGAGGATTGCCTGACCGTAACCGGTGACGAAGAGATCGACAAAGCCGTCATTGTCGTAGTCCGCGGCAATCGCGGCCATGCCGTAAATGTTTGCTGCGACGCCTGCCTGATCGGTAACATCCGTAAACTTGCCGTTGCCATCATTGCGGTAGAGATGATTGTGAGGAGAAGTAGCAGGCGGTTCCTTCAGAGGATACGGGTGCATGCCGGGGCCCAGCGGCTTGCCGGACACGACGTACAGGTCGGGCTTTCCGTCGTTGTTGTAATCGAACCAGACACAGCCGCCACCGGTGCCTTCGAGCAGAGAGCCGAGATCGCGCGCCCCGAAACTGTGCGTGAAGTCGATGCCCGCTTTCGCAGTGGCATCCTCAAACTGAATAGACCCTTTGGGCGACTGGGCCAGCAGCGCGGACGAAAGCATTAAAGTGACGAAAATTCGACCGAACAAATTAGTGACCTCCTGTCCGTGTGCTGTGGGCCGGTTGCAAGGTAAGGTCGAGCGGATCAGTCGACTTCTGGAGAACTTCGGGAACTTCGTTATCAGGAGCGCGTTCAGGTCCGGCATGACAACCGACGCAAATACGTTGCTCTCCGCGGCGCATCCAGAACCAGCCTGATTCCTTCTTCAGCGTTTTTCCTCTCCTGTCGAGTAGTTCGAAGCGGATGGGTTGGTCGGACGGGACGTGCAGGAAGAAAGATCCATCACTTTCAACGGGAGAAGAACCAAGAAGTTTCGGCTCGCCCGATGTGGCGGCAGCATAGACCTTCACGCTCGCGATTGAACCTGGGTCGAAATGATCTTTGGATGTATAAGCGTTAAGACAAAGGATGTTTGCGTTCGCCCATTCGTGCAGACCGGATGGATGGCGGTTGGGAACGGGTCGCTTTACTATGACTGCCGGTTGGACGAGATTCGAGCCGCTCTCCGACGTAAAGGGTTGTAGTGTTTGAGCGGTGGGTCTCCACTGCATGAGCCGATACGGCTCGGCAGAACTGGAACGCCAAGATACCAGCCAATCCCCCGAGGGCAATTGGACTACGTCTCCTGCAAACTGCCCGGCGGGTGAACTAATCGCATCCGCGTGTGCCAGTGGCGAGGTGAAGCGTTCAAGACGGTTTGAGGAGACGAAGACGATGTCGCCGGCATCGTTCTGCCTGCCTGAGTGGCGGTCGGCCCCGTGATCGCAGCGATAGGATTCCACTCCGCTGCCGTCGCTGTAAACGGTATAGAGTTCCGCTTTCGAACCAGCACCTAGAGGATAAGCAGCTTGGAACAGAATGCGGCCATCGCGGAGAACATCGGTGGGAAGCGCATTGCCGGGGATGAAAGTGAGTGGAACGGCGTTGATCTGCGCACTCAAGGCGGGGCGGGTTCCATACTCAGCCTGGTCTTCGTTCAAAGGGGCGGTTTCGATTACGAAGCGGCCGTTTTTACGCTCGGCAAAAACAAATTGCGAGCCGGGGAGGTAGAACGGAGTAATGCAATCGGATTTGCAGGCCGTGATCTGCTTCGGGTCGGTGCCATCCGTTGCGCCTTCCCATATCTGCCAATGATCGCTCATGCGGCGCTTGGCTGCGAACAGAACCCGCGTGCCGTCGAATGAGACATTTGGATCGGCCGAGGCGGCGAACTCGCGAAACAGCTCGCGTTGGCGCTTAGCGTCGTGGATCCAGAGTTTCGCGCCGGCGGGAAATCGTTCCGCGCCGCGAAGCCACGCTTCGGAATCGTATCTAGGTGCTGTGGTGTAGATGATGGCTGGAGTGCTGAGAGCAGAACCGCCAAATGAAGATGCGGATATGAAGAGCAGGCATGAGATCAAAAGGAAGGGGAGTTTGATTGGCCGCATTTTCGCTAACGACCCCCTGCCGAAACGGCCAATTCCGACTGAACTTCCCGATATTCCGCCTGAAGGTCGATATAGGGCTGCAGATCGCGCATCATGGACGCAAACTGGTCGAAGGTTAGCGATTGTTCCCCATCGCTCATCGCCTTTGCAGGATTCGGGTGAACTTCGACCAGCAGGCCGTCGGCTCCAACAACAACTCCGGCGCGCGCGAGAACTGGTACAAGCGCTCGCAAGCCGGCAGCATGGCTGGGATCAACAATGACCGGCAGATGTGAAACCATTTTCAATACCGGAACAGCACTTACGTCGAAAGTATTGCGGGTTGCTTTCTCGAAAGTGCGAATTCCGCGCTCGCAGAAAATGACATCCGGATTGCCCGCCATCACGATGCACTGGGCAGAGCGCAATAACTCCTGCAGGGTCGCCGTCATGCCGCGCTTCAGAAGAACGGCGCGCCCGCATTTACCGAGCGCTTCCAGCAGGGAATAGTTCTCCATGTTGCGGGTGCCGACTTGCATGATGTCGGTATACTCCGCGATCACGGGTACGTCAGTTTCGGACATGACCTCCGTGACAATCGCGAGTCCGGTAGCTTCTCGGGCTTTGGCCAGGATCTTGAGTCCGTCGATGCCGAGTCCCTGAAAGGAATAGGGCGAGGAGCGAGGTTTGTAGGCGCCACCACGCAGGATGCGGGCACCGGAGCGCGCGACAGACTCCGCCGTGCGCAGAACCTGTTGCTCGGACTCAACGGCGCACGGTCCTGCCATCACGACGAAGTCGCCAGCACCGATCTCGATGTCGCGGACGCGGATAACTGTCTGGGCGTCCGGACTCTTCTTCGTTACCAGGTCGAACGAAGAGAAATGTCCATTCCAGGGAGTGTTCACGTTACCGGGAGACAACTTAGGTCGATGCACAGCGGCACTCGGTGATTTGCGTCACGAAAACGTTGTGACGTAGTGGTGATTTCCGGGAAAAAATCACCGCACTCACGCGTGCGTGGTCGAGTCAATAATATGTTTGCACTACAACAGAAGCGAGTAATCGATCATCGGGGTGATCTGGCGATCGAGCAATCTGGTCATTGTGTCTGTGAGTTGAGTGACTTGAACCGGTTGCACAAATGGATACTCTGCCTCAGGGGCTAAAGTCCCACGGATTTGTGGCTCAGAACGGCGCGCCTGAAAGGCGCACCCCTTCAAATCACATTTCTGATACCGGTGCTAGTTGATCGAGAACTGTCGGATTAGTTGCATTCAGATTACCGATTACAGATCACCCGAGTCCTTGGGGTGATCTCGACAATGGAGGTCACAAGACCCTATGACATACGTCCTAGACCCTTGGGTCGTGCCGCCCGGAAAATCGCGTTCGTCCTGCGAAAGGAAGTTTTATGGCAACCGCGATTTCCGCCGCTCCGGAGACTCTCCACACCTTGCCCACTGATTTGGTGAGACAAATCCAGTGGCGATTCGCGGATCGCTATGACTTGCAAATGCTGATCCAGTCAGTGCGCGCTGTTGCGCGTGGTCCCGTGGCACGGCTGGTCGCTGCCGGAGGCCGCAATTCGCATGAATGGACTGAGCAAAAGTCGGAACTGCTGGAGTACTTCGATAAATCGGGAATCACGGCAGTTTTCATGGAACCTGAACAGGGCGGTTTCATTGCCGGACCAAAGAATCTGGCGCTCGCTCTGGTTGCATTCGAACTGGCTTGGGTAGATGGCGGAGCGGCAACGGGAAGTCTTGCAGGATGTCTCGCGTTGGCGCCGATCCACGAGCGCGGTACGCCCGAACAACGAGATCACTACATGCGACTTGCGGCTCCGGCGCAGCCGGGAGAAGAGCGCAGACCTTGGCGCGGAGCCTTTTGCCTGACCGAACCGATTCCCTACGTTGGCGTAGACACGGGCATGCTGAATGGCAAGCTCCGTGTGGAATCGTGGAATCCGGGAGACGAGCCAATCCTGCATGTCGAAAAACGGGGCCGGTTCATCACGAATATTGGATTCGCGAATTTCGTAACGGCAGCCGTCGACTCTGCCGATCCACGCATCAAGGGAAGCTGCATGGTCATCCTGGAGGAAGGTGATCCGGGAACATTTGATCGCGGAACTCCCACCCGCAAACTGGTTCATCAGCTTTCTTCAACCGGCGATCCGATCTTTAGCCTGCGAATTCCAGCCAGCCGCATTGTGGGCGGTTATGACATTAAGGATGGCGTCATTGTTCCGCGATTTAGCCATAGCGAAGTCATCGAGGCTGTATTCCGCAGAACGCGAGTGACGGTCGGCGTGATGACGGCTGCCAAGCTGTTGTCCGCCGTTGAGCCGATCATTCGGTACCAGCGAGGGCGCTTTCGCGGCGCGGAAATGGCTACGCCGGGATCCATCCGTTATGAACTTGGGCTTCAGCAGAGAGAAGACGCGCTGCATCGACTGGTAGACGTGTGGGCGGCAGGCGAGGCCAGCGCATCGCTGGGATTCGCAGCCTCACGACTCTTCGATGAACTCGACCCGATCGAGCGTGAGATTGACGAACAGTTGACACAGCGCGGAATTACCGGTGCTCGTGCGCGAATGAAAATCTTTCGGGAAGCGTGGGATGAGGCCGTGAAGTTGCTGGATCTGCCAGCGTACGATGCACAAAGAGCGAAGCTAGAAGCTGATCCGATGCTGCGCTTCGTGCAAATGGATTCGCTGGCCGACGTGCTATGTCCCGCCACTAAGTTGTGGAACACGGGGTTTGGTTCGCAGATGATGCGTGAGGCCGTCAGCCTCATGGGCGGGTATGGAATTACGGAAGATTGCCCCGGCTTTCTCGGCCACAAGTGGATGGATTCGCAACTCGAAGCCACTTACGAAGGGCCCGAGGCTGTGCAGCGTCGCCAGTTGTCGGTGACTATGACGAACCCTGTTTTCCTGGCGCAGTTCCGAAATTGGGTACGCGAGATGCGTGAGATTGCCGCTACACACCCCGGCACGGGCGCATGCACGCTGGCGACGGCGATGCTG
>Ga0070738_10001143_pt1 | contig 59168 bp, 47 predicted proteins | sample Coa_R2_2_FD_66446 | JGI IMG/M metagenome (GOLD analysis project Ga0070738, IMG submission 66446) | Surface soil microbial communities from Centralia Pennsylvania, which are recovering from an underground coalmine fire - Coalmine... | ecosystem: Environmental > Terrestrial > Soil > Unclassified ... | reverse complement strand
TTGTATTTCTGGAACAGATTGTGCCGAAACTGAACTGCGGCACACATCACAGCAGAGAATGATATTCGGGTGATACAAGACCTTGGGATCTACCCGCAAGGATGAGAACGCGCACGGTGGCTGCTCTGTATTGGGTGGTCATAAACTCTAGGGAAGATTCCCGCCACTCGAGGTGTATCAATGAAGCCGGCAACTAAACTGGTTTCCAAACCTGGGGCCAAAACCACCGATCCCGCGCACGACGTGTTGCGCCAGGAAAAGCATCCGCTGGATGCCGTGTTTGCGCCGAAAGCAGTGGCAGTGATCGGCGCAACCGAACGTCCTGGCAGCATTGGCCGCAGGGTCCTGTGGGCATTGCTGAGCAGTCCCTTCGGCGGCACTGTGTTTCCGGTCAGCAAAGATCGCGCTGGCGTTCTCGGTATCAAGGCGTACCCGAATGTAGCTGCTGTCCCTGAGAGCGTGGACTTGGCCGTCATCGTGACTCCAGCAGTTACGGTACCGGGAATTATCGGCGAATGCGTAGAGGCGGGAGTACGGGCTGCCATCGTAATCTCGGCAGGGTTCCGCGAATACGGGGAGGAAGGCGCAGCACTTGAGCAACAGATTCTGAGCCAGTTGAAGGGCTGCCAGATGCGCGTAATCGGTCCCAACTGCCTGGGCGTAATGAATCCGATCACCGGCTTGAATGCCACTTTCTCGCAGCAGATCGCGCGGCCCGGTAATGTTGCCTTCATCAGCCAGAGCGGTGCGCTCTGCACCGCCATTCTCGACTGGAGCCTGCATGAGATGGTGGGTTTCAGCGCGTTCGTCTCAGTTGGGTCAATGCTCGATGTGGGCTGGGGCGACCTCATCGACTATCTCGGCAATGACCCGCGCACGCAGAGCATCGTCATTTACATGGAGACGATTGGAAATGCGCGCTCGTTTCTCTCTGCGGCCCGTGAGGTTTCCCTGACGAAACCCATCATTGTCATCAAAGCGGGTCGGTCGGAAGAGGCTGCGAAGGCTGCGGCGTCGCACACGGGTGCACTCAGTGGGAGTGATGAAGTGCTGGAGGCGGCGTTCCGGCGTTCCGGTGTTCTGCGGGTCAACAGTATTGCGGACATCTTCTATATGTCGGAGGTGCTGTCGAAGCAACCACGTCCGCGAGGCCCGCGGCTTGGCATTGTCACGAATGCGGGCGGACCCGGTGTGCTTGCTACCGATGGACTGGTGGCAAATGGTGGAAAGCTGGCGGAATTTGCGCCCGAAAGCATCGAGAAGATGAATTCCTTCCTGCCGCCCCACTGGAGTCATGGTAATCCCGTCGATATTCTTGGCGATGCCACACCTGATCGTTATGCCAAGGCGCTGGAGATCGTTGCCAAAGATCCGAACTGCGACGGAGTTCTGGTGCTTACGGCGCCGCAGGGAATCACCGAACCGACACAGACGGCGGAACTGCTCAAGCCATACGCGCATTCCACCGGCAAGCCGGTAATCGCGTGCTTTATGGGCGGAGCAGAAGTCGTTGGAGCGAACGAAATCCTGAACCGAGCCGGAATCCCAACGTTTCAATTTCCCGACACGGCGACGCGTGCGTTCACGTACATGTGGAAGTACTCCTATAACCTGAAAGGACTGTACGAGACTCCAGTGCTGCGTCCGGAGGCGGAAACTGGACAGAAGCGGCATGAGGCCGAGTACCTGCTGAGGTCGATCCGTGCTACGGGAAGAACGCTGCTCACCGAGACGGAATCGAAGCAGGTGCTGGCCACCTACGGCATTCCCGTGGTCGAAACAAAAACGGCAAAAACAGCAGAAGAAGCGGCTGTGTGCGCAAAGGAACTCGGATATCCGGTGGTGCTCAAGCTCCACTCCTCGACTATTACACACAAGGCCAAGGTGGGTGGCGTCCGCCTGAATCTGCGCGACGCCAAAGCAGTGAAGACCGCATTTCATGCAATTGAAGTTTCGGTGCGTAACCGAGTCGGCGAGGGTCACTTCGAAGGTGTTTCGGTTCAGCCCATGATTGCGCTGGATGGGATCGAGTTGATTCTCGGCAGCAGCATCGATCCGCAGTTTGGGCCCGTGCTGCTGTTTGGAACCGGCGGACGCATGGTGGAAGTGTTTAAAGACCGAGCGCTTGCCCTACCTCCGCTGAACACAACTCTGGCACGGCGCATGATGGAGCAGACGCATGTGTTTGCTGCGCTGGAAGAAACATCGAAGAGCTCGGGCCTTGACCTGCGCCTGATCGACGACCTGCTGGTGCGCTTCAGCCACCTGGTTACGGAGCAGCCATGGATCAAGGAGATCGACATTAATCCCCTGCTGGTTTCCGCGGAGTCGATGGTCGCCCTGGATGCGCGCATCGTAGTGCACGGAAATGACGTCGCCGAAGAGCAGCTTCCACATCCCGCTATTCGCCCGTACCCGAGCCAGCATGTGAGCGGCTGGAAACTGAAGAATGAGGTAGAAGTTACGATCCGCCCGATTCGTCCGGAAGACGAGCCACTGATGATCGACTTCCACGCCCGGCTTTCCGATCGCACAGTCTACTTACGCTATTTTCAGCCGCTGAAGCTTACCCAACGCACCGCCCACGAGCGCCTGACACGTATCTGCTTCATCGACTACGACCGCGAGATGGCTCTAGTCGCTGAGTACAACGATCCGGAACACGGGCCATCAATCATCGGCGTAGGCCGTTTAAGCAAGCTGCACGGACGGGAAGAAGCCGAAGTTGCAGTACTGGTTCGCGATGACTTTCAGCATCAGGGGCTCGGAACGGAGCTCGTCAGGCGCTTGATGGTGATAGCACAGGAAGAAAAACTGAGGTTCCTCTCGTCAACAATGCTGGGCATCAATCGCGAGATGCGGGCCATCTGCAATCGCCTAGGCTTCGGAATCGAGGTCGATCTCGAAGAAGACCTCGTGAACGCGCGCGTGGCGCTGAAATAGATTTGCTACGGATTCCACGGATCATCACGGCTCGTTTCGAAACTTCGCATCCGTGAAGGTCCGGGAAATCCGTGGCAATCGATCTAAATCAACTCGCGCGCCTTGTCTTTGAACGCGTCTTTAATAATGTCCTTCGCGTCCGGTTCGCCGCGCGCAATAGATTCGGCGAATCGAAGTGCCTGTTCAGCCTTTACTTTGCCCGGCAGCGGTGCGGTATTCGGATCGACGACAGCTTCCAGGATGGCCGGCCCCGGCGCATTGAGGAACTGCTCGATCATGCTGCCAGCTTCCTGCGGGCGCTCGAGGTGATAACCCACCCCACCGCAAGCATGCGCGAAGGCCGCAAAGTCAATGGGATGCAGATCAACTGCATACTCCGGATTGCCAAGAAAGACCATCTGTTCCCACTTGATCTGCCCCAGATAGTTGTTCTTGATAATCACAACTTTAATCGGCAGGTTGTATTTCACCGCAGTGACGAAATCAGCCATCAGCATGCTAAAGCCTCCATCGCCGACGAAAGCCACCACTTGCCGATTTGGATGTGCCACTTGTGCACCGATCGCATAAGGGAGTCCGGGAGCCATGGTTGCCAGGTTTCCAGAGAGCGTGTGAATCTGTCCACGGCGCGACGGGATATGCCGAGCCCACCACGTAGCGATCGTGCCGCTGTCACACGCGGTGATTGCATCGTCACGCAAGCGTTTGCCCAGTTCGGCCGCGACTACCTGAGGTTTCATCGGCATGTCGGTGCTGGCGGCCAACCGATCCATCCAGTCCCACCAATCTTTCATCCCATCCTGCGCTTTTTTCAAAAAGGTGCGATCTTCTTTGCGCTTCAAATGGGGAAGCAGTGCCTGCAGCGTCTTCTTGCTATCGCCCACGAGGCCAACTTCCATCGGATAGCGCAGGGCTATACGCGTGGGGTCTCGATCAATCTGGACGCCGCGCGCATGGCCCGGCTTCGGCATGTACTCGATGTAAGGAAACGATGTGCCGATCATGAGAAAGGTGTCACACTCCTCCGCGGCTTCCTGCGAAGGCTTGGTGCCAAGCAGTCCGATGGAACCTGTGGTGAATGGACTGTTATCCGGAACTGCGGCTTTGCCGAGTAAGGCTTTGGCGATTGGGGCGCCTAAAGTGTCGGCAAGCTGCTCGAGTTCGTCGGTTGCGTGTAGCGCGCCTTGTCCGGCAAGGATGAATACTTTCTTTCCCTGGTTGAGGACTTCGGCGGCGCGGCGAACGTCGCTTTCCTCGGGAATGCGTGCCGAGTGAACGAACAGGTCCGACTTCGCATGCCCGGGAACGTTCCTCTTCGAACGGTCCCACGAATGCACCTTCTCATCCTGCACGTCCACAGGAATGGTGATGTGGGTAACGCAGTGGTAGGCGAGTGCCACGCGGCAGGCCAGTTCAGCCACATTTTCCATGTGAGCGGCATTCATCACGCGCTCGTTGTAATGGGCGACATCCATGAAGAGCTTGTCGACTTCCACGTCCTGCTGCGTGTGAGTGCCGATCAGATCGCTGAATTGCATGCCTGTAATTGCGAGTACCGGCTGGCCATCCATGTTCGCGTCGTAAAGTCCATTTAACAAATGGATAGCACCCGGACCGGAGGTCGCCAGACACACGCCGAGTTTACCCGTGGTCTTGGCGTAACCACACGCCATGAAGGCAGCTGCTTCTTCGTGGCGGACCTGGATGAACTTGAGTTTGTCCTGATGAGTGCGAAGCGCTTCCATCACGCCGTTAATGCCGTCGCCTGGAAGACCGAAGACGTATTCGACTCCCCAGTCGATAAGAGTTTCCACGAGCACATCGGAAGCAGTCATGAGTTGCTCCTTCTACTTTGAGTGGGTGATGAGTACAAAACGGACGAGAATTCCCGTCGCGCAGTTCCGCGACCATGCTTTCCTTATTTAGGATGCTCAGGTCAACAAACCCGTTCTCCGAGACCTCGAGTTTTGCATCGGGCAGCAAGTCATAATTCAAAATCCGCAGCTCACGTCAGAAAAGCTACAGAAACGTGCGCTGACCGCGTTTGCGACAGTGACCAAACTTCGGCGCGTAGTTTCAATGTGGAACAATATGAAAACTATTTTCAAAAATCATTCGCGCAAAGTGAGTGGCGGACCTGTTACAATCACCCGTTTCCGTGATGCGGGTCACAGCTCGCTGTGATTTGAACGTAGCTGAAACGGTACGGAACCGGAGAGCCGGATCCTGCTCTAGACGGACCAACAGGTTGACTTAAGCGAATGCCTCAGATCTTCCATCGCAGCACAAATTCACTTTCTCGTATCACGATCATCCTGGCCGTTGTGTTGGCCTCGGGGCTATTGTTCGCGTTCGCCGAGTTGCAGCGTTCTCCTTATTACAGCTGGCGCGGCGTGACTCGGGTACAGCCGGTCCCGTTCAGCCATCAGCATCACGTAAGCGGTCTAGGGATTGACTGCCGTTACTGCCATACGTCGGTGGAGACCTCCAGCTTTGCCGGAATTCCGCCAACCAAGACTTGTATGAACTGCCATGCCCAGATATGGACGAATGCCCCGATGCTGGAACCGGTGCGTGAGAGCTTTCGTTCCGGCCGGTCTCTGGTTTGGACGCGCGTAAATGCCGTGCCTGATTACGTTTACTTCGATCACAGCATTCACATTAATAAAGGCGTGGGTTGCAAGGACTGCCACGGGCAGGTAGACCGAATGCCGCTGATGTACGCGGCCAATACCTTGCAGATGGAGTTCTGCCTGAACTGCCATCGCGAGCCGGAGAAGTTCCTGCGGCCGAAGTCGGAAGTTTTCAACATGAACTACGAGCAGCCGACGACGGAAAAGCCGCTGACGATGGATGGCCAAACCTTTACGGACCAGCTGGCGCTGGGCAACTACTTGAAAAACAAGTACCACCTGCGCACACCCTACGACATTACGAGTTGCAGCACTTGCCACCGGTAATCCGGCGGTTGGAATAAGACGGAGACGATGGAACTCATACAGATCAATACGGACGATCCGAATTCCGGGCGCAAACGTCTGGAGGTGAAGGATGTCCAGGAGAAGCTAACGGCGGCAAAGGGCCCGGAATACTGGCGCAGCCTCGAAGAACTGGCGGGCACTCCCGAGTTCGAGGAATTATTGCACCGCGAGTTTCCGCGGCAAGCCGGCGAATGGATTGGCGATGATGTTTCCCGGCGTGGGTTCATGAAGCTGATGAGCGCCTCGCTGGCGCTCGCCGGGCTGAGCGGCTGTACCAAGATGCCGACTCAGGCCATCGTTCCATACGTTCGTCAGCCGGAAGAGTTGGTTCCGGGGCGGCCTATGTTCTACGCCACCGCCATGACTCTCGGCGGGTATGGCTTGCCTCTGCTGGTGCGCAGCTACGAAGGGCGTCCGACCAAGATCGAGGGGAATCCCGAGCACCCGGTCAGTCGCGGAGCTAGCGACATCTATTCGCAGGGATCATTGCTGGGTCTTTATGATCCTGATCGTCTGCAGTCGAACGAATATCTTGGCCAGATTCGCGCGTGGCCATCATTCATCGGAGCCATGCAGGGTCCGCTGGCAGCGCAGATGGCTCAAGGCGGGGCGGGGCTGCGCATTCTGACTCCTACAGTTTCTTCTCCGACGCTGGCCGCGCAATTGCGCACGCTACAGCAGCGCTTCCCGAAGATGAAGTGGCACCAGTGGGAGCCAGTCAATCGCGACGCGGCGTTCGAGGGAGCGCAGATGGCGTTCGGGCAGCCGGTGGAAGCTCGTTACCAGCTGCAGAACGCGGATATCGTAGTCAGTCTGGACGCAGACTTCCTGTTCAATGGCTATCCCGGTTTCACGATGTACGCAGCCGATTGGGCATCGCGTCGTGAGCCGAGTGCGGGCAAACCGATGAACCGCACGTATGCGATCGAAAGCGTGCCAACTCCGACGGGTTTCAAGGCTGATCATCGCATCGGAGTACGGCCTTCAGAAATTGAACAGTATGCGAGGGCGCTGGCGACTCGGCTCGGGATTATTGCCGGAGGTAACGTTCACGCCGAGCACGAGCAGTTTATGAGCGCGGTTGTGAAGGAATTGCAGTCGCACCGCGGCGCGGCGGTAGTCATCCCTGGCGAAGAGCAACCTGCGGTTGTGCATGCGCTGGCTCACGCAATCAATGAAGCAATCGGTGCAGTGGGTAGTACGGTCGTCTATACCGATCCGATTGCCGCGAACTGGGTGAACGAGGCGGCATCGCTGAAAGAGTTGGTTAGCGACATCAATGCCGGAAATGTAGATTTCCTGCTGATCCTGGGCGGCAATCCGGTGTACGCGGTTCCGGTTGATACCGACTTTGCTTCGATCCTGTCGAAGGTGCCGCTGAAGGTTTATCACGGTCAGTATTCGAACGAGACTGCGGTTGCTTGCGACTGGGTCATTGCCGGGACTCACTATCTGGAAGAATGGAGCGATGCTCGCGCCGCGAATGGCCAGGTAAGCATCGTGCAGCCGCTGATTGCGCCCCTGTATGGCGGGCACAGCGTCCACGAAGTACTGACTGTACTCAATGGGCAGCCGGACGTATCCGGATATGAGCTGATTCGCGCGTACTGGCAGACTCAGTTCCATGGCGCTGACTTCGAGAGCTTCTGGCGCCGCTCGGTGCACGACGGCTTTATTGCCGGGACGGATTTCACGCCGAAAACAGTTACTGCGAAACGCGATTTGGGGTCGCCGTCGCAGCCAGTGCAGGGGTTGGAATTGGTCTTCCGCCGCGACCCGCATATCTACGACGGGCGTTTTTCCAACAATGGATGGTTGCAGGAGCTTCCGAAACCCCTTACGAAGCTGACTTGGGACGCTCCGGCATGGGTGAGTCCGAATACCGCGAAGAAGCTGGGTGTCAAAGCCGGGCAGGATGCGGATGTAATTCAGGTCGAGCATCGAGGACGCAAAATGACGGTGGCCGTATGGGTACAGCCTGGTCAGCCTGATGATGTGGTGACCATGTTCTTTGGCTACGGCCGGCTGCGGTCAGGCCAGACGGGTACCGGGCGCGGATCGAATACCTATTCCATCTGGTTCAGTGATGAGCCGTATTTCGCGGGTGACTTAAAGGTCACAAAAACCGGTGAAACCTATCTTCTGGCCTCGACGCAGGGATATCAGAACATTGAGGGCAGGAACCAGGTTCGCGCGGCAACGCTGAAGACATACAACGATGAGCCTGACTTTGTCCACAGCAAGACTGAGGCACCCAAGCCGGATGAAACGCTGGTTCCCGACTATAACTACCCCTCCTATGCGTGGGGAATGGCGATCGATCTGAATCGTTGCGTTGGCTGCAACGCCTGCATCATTGCTTGCCAGGCGGAGAACAATATCGCGGTCGTTGGGAAAGAGCAGACGCTGCGCGGCCGCCACATGCACTGGATTCGCGTGGACGGCTACTACCAGGGCGACCCGTCCAATCCGCGCATGTACTTCGAGCCGGTCCCCTGCATGCAGTGCGAGGACGCTCCCTGCGAACTGGTATGCCCAGTTGGCGCCACGTTGCACAGCAGCGAGGGCCTGAACGACATGGTTTATAACCGCTGCGTGGGCACTCGGTATTGCTCGAACAACTGCCCGTACAAGGTACGTCGATTCAACTTCCTGTTGTTCCAGGATTGGAATACGCCGCAGTACAAGATGATGCGCAATCCGGATGTCAGCGTGCGCAGTCGCGGTGTCATGGAGAAGTGCACGTATTGCGTGCAGCGCATCACACAGGGGCGCATTCGCGCAGAAGAGCAGGACCGCAAAGTGGCTGACCTGGAGGTTTTGACCGCATGCCAGCAGGTATGTCCAACCACTGCCATTGTGTTCGGCGATATCAATAACGACAAGAGCAAGGTCATGCAGTTGAAGAGCGACCGCCGGAACTACGGGGTTCTGGAGGAGTTGAACACGCGACCGCGTACTACGTATCTCGCGGCGGTGTTGAATCCAAATCCCGAGCTTTCTGAGACCCAGCCGGAGCAGAATCTGTAATGGAAGAGAGAGACACACTCACAAGCGTCGAACCGCCGATAATCGGCCCCGGTCACACGTTTGGAACCGTTACCGACAAGATCAGCTCGATTGTGCTGACGACGCAGACGCCGCTGCTGTGGTTCGCGGTGGTCGGAATCGGCGGACTGTTGGTTGCCGCGTTAGGCATGGCGGTTACGTACCTCTTCTACCGAGGCGTCGGAATTTGGGGTGTAAACATCCCTATTGGATGGGGATTCGCAATCGTCAACTTCGTCTGGTGGGTCGGTATCGGTCATGCCGGTACGTTGATTTCCGCCATCCTTCTTCTGTTGCGGCAATCGTGGCGAAACTCAATCAATCGTTTCGCAGAGGCGATGACCCTGTTCGCCGTCATGTGCGCGGGCATGTTCCCGGTGCTGCACATGGGCCGTCCGTGGCTCGCGTATTGGTTGTTCCCATATCCGAACACGATGAACTACTGGCCGCAGTTCCGCAGTCCGCTGGTGTGGGACGTGTTCGCCGTCTCGACGTACTTCACGATTTCGCTGGTGTACTGGTACATCGGTCTGGTTCCGGACCTCGCAACCATGCGGGATCGCGCGCGCAATGTTTTCGCGCGAATGATCTACGGGATGCTAGCGCTGGGTTGGCGCGGTTCGGCACGCCACTGGCACCGCTACGAGAAGGCTTATCTGCTTCTGGGTGGCTTGGCGACGCCGCTGGTACTGTCGGTACACACGGTGGTGTCATTCGACTTCACTATTGGCATTGTTCCCGGATGGCACACAACGTTCTTCCCGCCGTACTTCGTGGCGGGCGCCATCTACTCCGGTTTCGCAATGGTTCTTGTGCTCGCCATCCCAATTCGCTCCGTTTACAACCTCAAGGATATGATCACGGACCGGCATCTGGACAATTGCGCAAAGCTGATGCTGGGCACTGGGTTGATCGTGGCTTACGGGTACACGATGGAGGCCTTCTTCGCCTGGTACGGGACGAGCATTTACGAGAAGTCGCAATTCTATGCTCGCGCTCACGGCTACTATGCGGTCTTTTACTGGATCCTGATCGCGATCAATGTCGGGTTCGTGAATGTGCTCTGGATTAGAAAAATCAGGAGAAGCCCAGTGCTGCTTTTCCTGGTGTCGGTCGTGATCCTGATTGCCATGTGGCTCGAGCGTTTCGTGATTGTCGTCATCAGCTTGACGCATGACTTCCTGGTTTCCAACTGGGGTATCTACATTCCGACCAGGTGGGACTACATCACGTTCTTTGGAACGCTGGGATTTTTCTTCTTTGCGTTTGCACTTTTCGTTCGCGTGCTGCCTATGATCTCGATCTTTGAAATGCGCGATCTGTTGCCGTCCGCTCATGTGAAGCTGGAGGCGCTAAAGGAGGCCGAGTCGCAATGAGCGCGCCTCGTATATACGGATTGATGGCGGAGTTCGAAACGCCTACTGACGTTGTAGTCGCTGCTACCCGCGCTCACCAGGCGGGCTACCGGAAGATGGACGCCTACAGTCCCTATCCGGTGAAGGGTCTGAGTGAGGCGATCGGCTTCCATAAGGATCAAGTGGCGCTGGTTTGCCTGGTCGGCGGATTACTTGGGTTGCTCACAGCTTATATTCTGCAGTACTGGATCAACGTGATTGCGTATCCGCTGAACGTGGCCGGAAAGCCGTTCCACTCGTGGCCATCGTTCATCATCGTGACATTCGAACTGACAATTCTTTTTGGTGGGCTCGCGGCCGGTTTTGGAATGCTGGCGTTGAATGGGCTTCCGATGCCGTACCACCCAGTCTTTAATGTGCCGGAATTTACGGCGGCTTCGCGCGACCGGTTTTTTCTATGCATCGAATCTGCTGATCCGAATTTCGATCTGAGCGCAACGAGGAATTTCCTTGCAGAACTTGGGCCTAGAACCGTGACGGAGGTGCCTTATTAAAGCGCGCCTTCCAAAGCGTCTGTTGAGCAGTTGCGCGTTGCTCGGGAGCACGTTGGTGCTTTTCGGATGCGGCTTCCGTCTCGACATGCACATTCAGCCAAAAGTAAAGCCTCTACGCCAGAGCGACTTCTTCGAGGACGGCCGCGCGTCGCGTCCCCTGATTCCGGGTACGGTTGCCCGCGGCGAAGCGCGCGAAGACACGTACTACTACACCGGAATGGTCGCGGCGAATAAACCCGGCGACGAAATGCCATTTCCGGTCACAAAGGAAGTTCTGGAGCGCGGCCAGGAGCGATTCAACATCTACTGCACGCCATGCCATTCGCGTCTCGGTGATGGGAACGGGATGGTGGTGCAGCGCGGATATCGGCGTCCGCCGTCGTTCCATGATCCAAAACTGCTGAATGCGCCGCTCGGGCATTTCTTTGACGTTATGACCAACGGCTTTGGCGCGATGCCCGACTACGCGGCGCAGGTGACGCCCACGGATCGCTGGAAAATTGCGGCTTACATCCGCGCTCTTCAGCTAAGCCAGCGTGCGACGCAGGCAGAGGTTCCGCCGGGGACGCAAATTCCGTCGTTGACCGCGCCGGTTTCCGGTACGCCGGGCACTGGAGCTACTTTGCCTCCAGGGGAACAAGGAATGGAGAGAAAGACGCCGTGAGCACCAACACCCATATCTCGGTAGAAAAACTGGAGACGGCTGCGCCGGCGTTCCTTCGTACGTTGCAGAGCAGGGCTCTGGTCGTAGCTGTGTTGGCAGGTATCGGCACTATCCTCGGCTTCGTGCTCGAACCGAATGAGGCGTTTCATTCCTGGCTGGTCGGATTCGGATTCAGCTGGGGGTTGACGTGCGGGCCGCTTGCTGTGCTGATGCTGTGGTACCTGAGCGGCGGTGAGTGGGGCATGCCCATCCGGCGAATACTGGAAGCCGGCATGAAGAATCTTTGGCTGCTGGCGCTGTACTTTATTCCGGTTGTGCTTGGCGCCAAGGTACTTTATGCCTGGACGCACCCGGAAAACATGCAGAGCAACGAACTGCATGCACTCAGCCTTAAGTACCTGAACCTGAATGCATTTATTTTCCGCGCGGTAATCTACTTCATCGCATGGGCGGTGCTTGTCATCCTACTGAGCCGCTGGTCTACGCGACTCGATCATAAGCCCGCGCTCTTTATGGGCAGGCGGTTCGCGGGCGTGAGCGGCGCCGGTACGGTGCTGTACTTCTTCACCGCAACATTCGCTACCATCGACTGGTTCATGTCAATGATTCCGGGATGGCCCTCGACGGTCTACTCGATGGTTCAGGTGGTCGGGCAAGCGTTGCTGGGATTCTGCATCTGCATCATTCTGGCGCGATTCCTCGTAAATTATGAGGCCATGGCGACGCTGATGAATCGCAAGTTCTTTCATGACATCGGCAAGCTGACATTTGCATTTGTGATGCTGTGGGCATACTTGAGTTTTTCTCAGTGGCTGATCATCTGGGCCGGTAATATGCCGGACGAGATCCGCTGGTATCTGCCCCGTATGCATGGCGGATGGGAATACTGCTTTGCTGCAATGTGGCTTTTCCACTTCGGCGTGCCGTTCTCGATCCTCCTGTCTCAGAGTTTCAAGAAGGACATACGCAAACTGGTGTGGATCGGAGTGCTTCTGGCGTTCATGCGGTACTTCGAGTTGTTCTGGCAGGTTGAGCCGCAGTTCCACTCCATCATTCATTACAGTTGGCTGGATGCGGTGATTCCGATCTTCATGGCTTCTCTATGGCTGGTGTTTTTCTGCCGCAATTACGCGAGACGGCCAGTTGTAACTTTGTACGATCCCCGCTTGCCGCTCACTCTCGCAAAGATTGAGGAACAGAACATCGAGGAACATAGTTATGGGCACTAATGACCACAGCCTGGGCGGGGAGCATTTTGTAAACCCAGGAATTAACTACGAGTCACGCGACCTCGGCGCCCGCGGAATTGTGGTGTTCCTGATCGTGCTCGCGGTCTCAGGCGTTCTGATCGAGTTACTGGTGTGGGGCATGCTGCGCTTTTACAGCAAAATGACTTTCGAGAACAATGTGCCGACGACGGGCGCGTCGCAGTTATATGCAAGGCCATACGGCGAGCCCATGGTTGATCCGGCGTTACGTTTTCCCAAGCCCGCCCTGCAGGTCGACGATGTCGCCGACCTGAACAAGTTCAGAGCTCAAAACGAAGAGATCCTGAACAGCTACGGCTGGGTGGACAAAGCCAATGGCGTCGTGCGGATTCCAATTCAGCAGGCCATCGATGAAGTTGCGCAAAAGGGGCTGCCGGTTCGTCCTGAGGAGAATCAGCCGGCTATGGCCAAATTCGGAGACGGAGAGGGCAGTATTCCGGGCGAAGGCGGCGGTGCCGGGTCGTTGGTGAATCACTAGAAAGGAACAATGCAGTGAAATCGAGTTTCAAGTCGCATCGTGCGGCGCTGGCGTTAGCGGTCGCGTTGCTGGCGACCACAATGGCGATGGGCCAAGGGATGACGGGAGCCCCGCAGGGTGGCACTACGCAGCCTCCGCCGGATATTTTGAAGCGCGTAGGAATCGAACAAAAGCTGAATCAGCAGCTTCCCCTGGACTTAGTGTTCCGTGATGAAACCGGTAAGCAGGTGAAACTGGGCGATTACTTCGGCAAGCGTCCGGTTGTCCTCAGCATGGTGTACTACGACTGCCCGATGCTTTGCGGCGAGGTGATGAACGGCGAAGCGAGCGTTTTCTCGACGTTGAAGTTCGATGTCGGCAAGGACTTTGACGTACTTACGGTCAGCTTTGATCCGCGCGAAACTCCCGCATTAGCCGCAGCCAAGAAGCACACGATGATCACTCGTTACGGACGTCCCGGAGCTGCTGAGGGCTGGCACTTCCTGACCGGGGACCAGGCGAACATCCAGGCGCTGACGAACGCTCTTGGTTTTCAGTACGCGTGGGATGAGCAGACGAAGCAGTTTGCGCACGCTGCCTCGATCATGGTGATCACGCCGCAAGGCAAGATTGCCCAGTATCTTTACGGCGTGGAATACGCTCCCAGGGATTTGCGGTTGGCGCTTGTGCAGTCCTCGCAAAACAAGATCGGCAACGTGGTCGACCAGGTATTGCTTTATTGCTATCACTACGATCCGCGAACCGGGAAGTACGGCGCCATCGTCTCGCGCGTACTGCAGGTCGCGGGTGTCTTCACGATTGTTGTGCTGGGAGGCTTTTTGATCGTCATGTTCCGCTTGGAACCTCGCACCCAGAATGGCGGATCGGACCGGGGAGGAAAGGCTTAGCATGTTTTTCCACGATGTGCCGCTATGGCCGGTGCAGGCTTCCGCAGGCGCCGGAAACGTAGACTGGCTGTTCATCTTCCTGATCGCGGTCACAGGCTTCTTTACGCTCCTGGTGTTTGCGCTGCTCATCATCTTTGCGGTCCGCTATCGCGCCAAGGAAAACGACAATCGTCCGGCCACGCAGATCGAAGGCTCCTACGTTCTGGAAGCCACATGGACTCTCATCCCCTTCGGCATTTTTATGGTGATGTTTGTTTGGGGTGCACTGATCTATGTCAACGAGGCGCGTCCGCCGGCCAACGCCATGGAGATCTATTGCGTCGGGAAGCAGTGGATGTGGAAGTTCCAGCATCCCGAAGGCGTTCGCGAAATCAACACGCTGCACGTGCCGGTCGGGCGGGACGTGCGCATGACGATGATTTCGCAGGACGTGATTCACAGCTTCTTTGTGCCGGCATTCCGCATCAAGCAGGACGTTCTTCCCGGCCGTTATACCACCACCTGGTTTCACGCAATCCGTCCGGGGACATATCACCTGTTCTGCGCTGAGTATTGCGGAACTCAGCACTCCGGCATGGTGGGTGAAGTTGTGGTGATGGAGCCTGCCGAGTATCAGACTTGGCTGATGGGTGGAACCGGTGAAGGAACGATGGCGTCTACCGGGCAGAAGCTCTTCCAGGAGTTGGGATGCTCGAGTTGTCACCGTTCCGATACGCAGGGCCGCGGCCCGAATCTCGTCGGAGTCTACGGCAAACCAGTGCTGCTGGACGACGGGCGTTCGGTAGTAGCGGATGATAACTACATTCGAGAATCGATCCTGAGTCCTGGGGCAAAGATCGTTGCTGGATTCCAGCCGATCATGCCCACATTCCAGGGAATTGTCAGTGAAGAACAACTGCTTTCCCTGATCGCCTACGTCAAGTCGCTCTCTCAACCGGAAGAACGTGAACCCGTGAGCAACCGCCCCGCAGTTCCGGGGCGCGTCGCCACTCCTGGCAACAAATAGGTGCAGTAACTATGGCTACTACGGCAGCAACAGTCGAACGCGAGAATTACCTGAATGCAGGCTACGGGCTGAAGTCGTGGCTGCTGACCACGGATCACAAACGGATCGCGATCCTTTATCTCATATCGATCACGTTCATGTTTTTCATTGGCGGATTCTTCGCCACCATGATTCGCCTGGAGCTGCTCACGCCGGCCGGCGACCTGATGACGTCGGATACGTACAACAAGATGTTCAGCATGCACGGAATCGTGATGGTGTTCTTTTTTCTCATCCCATCGATTCCGGCTGTACTTGGGAATTTTCTCATCCCGATGATGATCGGGGCCAAGGACTTGGCGTTCCCGCGCATCAACCTGCTGAGCTGGTACATCTACACGGTTTCCGCCGGAATGATGATTTATGTCATCCTGAACGGAGGCGTTGATACTGGGTGGACCTTCTATCCGCCGTTCAGCACGACGTACTCGAATACAAATGTCGTAATTGCCGGGCTTGCGGTGTTCGTGAATGGATTTTCGTCCATTCTCACTGGCTTGAACTTCATTGTCACACTACACCGTATGCGTGCTCCCGGCCTGAGTTGGACGCGCCTGCCGCTGTTCTGCTGGAGTCATTACGCGACTTCCGTTATCCAAGTGCTGGGAACTCCGGTTCTTGCGATCACCCTCGCGCTGGTTGCTCTCGAACGCCTCTTCCACATAGGGATTTTCGATCCGAAAGTAGGCGGGGATCCTGTGCTGTTCCAGCACTTGTTCTGGTTCTACTCGCATCCCGCCGTGTACATCATGATCTTGCCTAGCATGGCAGTGATGTCGGAAGTCATAACCTGTTTTTCGCGCAAGCGCATCTTCGGTTACAACTTTGTAGCTCTCGCCTCCATCGGCATCGCTGTCCTCGGATTCCTTGTTTGGGCGCACCACATGTTCGTCGCGGGAATTTCTGTGTATGCGGCGCTGGTGTTTTCGATCCTCAGCTACTTCGTCGCGGTACCATCTGCAATCAAGGTCTTCAACTGGACCGCGACGATGTATAAGGGCCGCATCTATCTGCACACCCCAATGCTTTACGCGTTCGGCTTCATCGGTCTGTTCACGATGGGTGGTATGACCGGCTTGTTCCTGGCGGCGCTCGGCATCGATGTCCACGTCACGGATACCTACTTTGTCGTCGCGCACTTCCACTTCATCATGGTGGGCGGCGCAGTGATGGCGTACCTGTCGGGAATTCATTTCTGGTGGCCGAAGATCACTGGCCGCATGTATCCGGAAGCGTGGGGGCGAATCGCCGCGGGACTCGTCTTCGCCGGATTCAATCTGACATTCCTTCCCCAGTTTGTTCTCGGATATGTGGGCATGCCGCGGCGCTATCACGCGTATGCACCTGAGTTCCAGGTGCTCAACGTGCTCTCCACCGCTGGAGCTTCCATCCTGGCTCTCGGCTATCTGCTGCCATTGATTTATTTGCTCTGGTCGCTGCGGTATGGCGAGATAGCCGGAAACAACCCATGGCAGGCTGCCGGACTGGAGTGGACTACTGCTTCGCCGCCTCCGACGTACAACTTCGAGGAGACTCCCGTCGTCACTTGGGAGGCCTACAACTACGACGAGCTGCCGCAGGAGGTTCCCGTTGCCCAGTAGCACTGAAGTTGTCGCGCAACATTCACTGCAGCACCATTTCGCGAACATGGAACAGCAGCGTGAGTCGTCCACGCTAGGCATGTGGCTGTTCCTGGTAACGGAAATCATGTTTTTCGGAGGGCTGTTTGCCTCCTACCTCGTCTACCGTTTGCTGCATCCGGGCGCATTTGAGTTTGGCAGTGAGCACATGGAGTTCTGGCTCGGCACCATCAATACGGTAATCCTATTGTGCAGCAGCTTGACGGTGGCGCTTTCCGTTCATGCTGCACAACTGGGACGCAACAAGATCGTCGCAATTCTGCTGATCATCACGGTTCTGATGGGCCTCGGCTTTCTTTGTATCAAGGGTGTGGAATACCACAACCACTGGGTGGAGGGATCTTTCCCGGGTCACTGGTGGCACATGGATACGAGCACATTGCGCGGCGATGACGTCAGTGCTGCCCAGTTGTTTTTCTTTATCTATTTTGTGATGACGGGCCTGCACGCGCTGCACGTCTTCATTGGCATGGTGTTACTGTCCTTTATCGCGTACTTTGCCTTGAAGGGGCATTACACGGCCGAGTACCACAATCCGGTGCACGTCTCAGGTTTGTACTGGCACTTTGTCGATCTGGTTTGGATCTTCCTTTACCCATTGCTGTACCTGATTGCTCATAAACACGCATAGATATGAAAGAACACATCGTACCTCGCAAAACTTATTTTCTGGTTTGGATAGCTCTGATGGCGCTGATGGTGCTGACGGCATTTCTCTCCACCATCAATCTTGGCGATTGGAGCACCGTAGTTGCGCTTGCGATTGCTGCGGCCAAGGCCCTTCTGGTCCTGTTGTTCTTCATGCATCTGCGGTACGAGAGCTATAAGATCACGGCCGTCGTATTGTTTGCCGGCATTTTCTGGATGAGCATCCTCTTTGTTCTGAGCCTTACGGATTACCTGACGCGCGGAGTAACAGGAGCGCCGGGACACTGAAGAGGTTTGATTTTCGAATGGAATGCCGCCGGTGATCGCCGGCGGCATTTTCTTTATCGCCAACAACTCGCTTGCATCTACTGGATTGGAGGCTCAACAGCATGCCGAAGCGCCAAGAGCTGACGACAGCCGGGCGAGACAGGATTGAGAGCGTTAAGCGGGCGTTGCAAAAAAGTGGCCTCGCAGGCGTCGTCTGCACGCGGCCGAATAATGTCCTGATGCTGAGCGGATACCGGCCCGTCATCGGCATGAGTGCGGCATTGGCCAACAGTGACGGCGGCCTTATCCTCATCGTGCCCGAAGACGAAGCGATGCTCGCGAATGCAGGCTGGGCCGAAGAGATCAGAACGTATCGCCCGGAGATTCTGCAGGAACTCATTACACCTCGCGATGCGATCAAACTGCCGCTTGGCAAGGCGTTGCACGATCTGAAACTGCACTGCGCCGAAGTGGGGTATGAACTGGAAGCATCGGCTGAGCCATCCTATTACGCAGGAACGTATTCAATCGCGGGTAGCATTATCAATATTCTTCATGATGTGATACCGACCGCTCCCTTGCGTCCTGCCGATGCGATGCTTGGCCGCTTGCGCACGATCAAAACCGCCTACGAGCTTCAGTGCATTCGGCTCGCCTGTGAAGTTGCGGGCGAAGCTTTCGAGCGCGGCCGCGAAAAGCTGGCGGAAACTCAGAGGGAAATTGAAATCGCGTCGCAGTTCCGCGACGGCTTCGGCGAGCCTGGGCTAAAGCGCGAGGACGTTCAGAGTTCCGATGGTTTCGCCTGGTGCATGTCTGGCCCGCACGCTGCAAAAGCCAGCGGAGCCTTCGCGAGCTCCAGCTTGCGTAGGGTGCGCGCGCGAGAGTCTGTGCTTGTGCACGCCAACTCGTACGTGAACGGCTATTGGACCGACATCACTCGCACGTATGTTGTCGGCGATGTGGATGGCTCATTGCGCCAGGTATACGAAGCTGTATTTGCCGCCCGTGCAGCTGCATTGGCGGAGATTCGGCCTGATGCAAGAGCTTCCGACGTGGACCGCGCAGTGCGTGATGTTCTGGAGTCGCGCGGTTTTCAAGGCAAAATGCCTCATTCCACGGGTCACGGCGTGGGTTTCAGCGCGATGTTCGGAGATGCGCATCCCATGCTGCACCCGATGTCGGCCGACGTGCTGGAAGTGGGCATGACATTCAACGTCGAGCCGGCGATTTACATCGAGAACGAACTAGGTGTGCGCCATTGCGACATGGTCGCTGTGACCGAACACGGTATGGATCTGCTCACGCCCTTTCACGCTACCCTGAATGAACTGCTTGTGAATCCGGTAGCCAGCTTGAAAGCCGGATAGCTTCCACATCTCGCAACCAGGACTACATTCCGGGCTGCACTTGCGCCACGGTCCTTAGCATCTCACGTTCCGCGGGCGTGAAACTGTTGTAGGCTCCCGACTCAATCTGCCGTTGCCGTGCGGCAGGCGGCATCGCGCGAAGAGTTCGAATTGCATTCCGTACTTCAGAGCGAGGCTGCGCCGCCTGTGCCTGCTCGGTCGCTCTCGCCGGAGCGGAGCTCTGACCGGGCGCCGGTGTGAAGACCGCCGCCTTCAGTATTTGCCTGTCGTGCGAAGAGAAACTCGCGTACAGGCCGGATTCAATCTGCCGTTCACGAGCCGCAGGAGGCATGCCACTTAGCGCTAGGATGGCATTGCGCATCTCCGGACGAAGGTTCGGAATCTGCCGAACTGCCTGCTCTGCCATTTGCTGGCTGGTCGGTCCACTTGTTTGAACGTAGTCAGCTGGATCACTTTGCTGTGGAGCGCTGTAATTCACGTATGGGCTGCCATACGCTGGAGCGTATGGGACAGGAACGTAATAGGGTGAGGGATAGTAATAAGGATAAACATAGGGGGCGTACCACCATGGATTGTCGTATGCGTAGTACGGATAGCCGTAACCGCCCCAGAAAGGGCCCCATCCGAAGCCAATCGAGAGTCCCCAGCCTCCGCCCCAGTAGCCTCCACCCCAACCCCAGCCTGGATAGCCCCAGCCGCCGCGACCCCAACCGTAATATCCATGGCCGCCATAATATCCGGCGCCATAATAACCGCGTCCTCCGTAATATCCACCGTAATTGCCATGAGAGAAGCCATTATTAAAACCATAACGCGGGCTGCCGTAGGCGCGCGCACCTCCGCCGTAGCCGCCGCGATAACCGCCGTAATGAGCTCCTCCCCGATAGCCGCCGTAACCACCGCCATGGAATCCACCGTAACCGCCGCCACCGTGATAGCCTCCGTATCCACCACCGTGGAAACCTCCTCCACCATGGAAGCCACCCCCACCGCCACCACCGTGGAAGCCACCCCCACCGCCACCGTGAAAGCCGCCTCCTCCGCCGTGGCCGCCGCGTTGGGCGAAGAGAGGTTCTGTGGTTAGTGCGAGAGCGAGTGACACAACGACCGCGCAGAAGAACTTCAGAGAGGAACTTTTACGCATGGCAGTTACTCCGGCAGAGCGCCCCGCTGCCAAAACCGCATTTATTTTATACCTATTCTGAAACGCAGGTTGAGGGCGGGCCTTTCCGAGCGCGGTCCAATCGACACGACTTCCAAACGCGCTTTAGGAATCAGTGACTTGCGGTGCCTCCCTTGAGCGAAGCAACGAGTGAGGGGGCCGACGAGAAGGCTATGCGCAGCTATCAGACGATGTACGCGGGGACAAAGCAGGCGTTACCCGGCCTGCGCCTGTTCGTACGCCGCGATCTCGGCTTCGTGCCGCAACGTCAGACCAATGTCGTCCAACCCATCGAGCAGGCAACGGCGGCGGAACTCGTCAATGCCGAATGAAGCCCGGAAGCCCTGATCGTCTGTTACCTGCTTGCGTTCCAGGTCGATAGTGAGCTTATAGCCTTCGGTTTGCTGCGCGCGCTTCAACAGTTCGTTCACTTCGGCTTCGGTGAGAACGACGGTCAAAAGGCCATTCTTTCCACAGTTGTTCGAGAAAATATCGGCAAACGATGGAGCGATAATCGCGCGGAACCCATAATCTGCCAGTGCCCAGGGCGCGTGCTCGCGCGACGACCCGCAGCCGAAGTTTTTCGCGGCAACCAGGATGCTCGCACTTTTGTAGCGCGGCGCATTGAGCACGAACTCCGGATTCGGTTTCCCGTCTGGCGTGAAGCGCCAGTCGTTAAACAGGAACTGTCCGAAACCGGTGCGCTCAATTCGCTTCAAGAACTGCTTGGGGATAATCTGGTCGGTGTCGACGTTTGGGCGATCGAGCGGAACCACAATTCCGGTGTGCTGACGAAACGGTTGCATTACTTGAACTCCCACTGGCGGACATCGGTGAAATGGCCAGTAACGGCGGCTGCGGCAGCCATGGCCGGACTGACCAGATGTGTGCGTCCATCGCGGCCCTGGCGGCCTTCGAAATTGCGATTGCTGGTGGAAGCGCAGCGTTCTCCCGGTTGCAACACGTCGGGATTCATTGCCAGGCACATTGAGCAACCTGACTCGCGCCACTCGAAACCAGCCTCGGTGAAGATGCGGTCCAGCCCTTCATTCTCGGCTTCCTGCTTGATCTTCTGCGAGCCCGGCACCACCATCGCCTGCACATGCGAGTTCACACGATAACCCTTCACGACCTTCGCCGCGGCCCGTAAATCTTCCAGTCGAGAGTTCGTGCACGAGCCGATAAACACGCGATCAATCGTGATGGTCTGGATCGGCATGCGCGGCGAGAGTCCCATATACTGCAACGCGCGCTCGGCGGCGCGACGATCGGCTTCACTGGCTGAAATCGAAGGATCTGGCACTTCACCGGTCACGGGAACAACCATCCCCGGATTCGTACCCCAAGTTACATACGGTGCGAAGCTGCCGGCATCGATCTCGACCACGCGGTCATACTGCGCACCGGGATCGGTATGCAGCGTATTCCAGTACGCCAGAGCTTTGTCCCACGCAGCGCCCTGCGGTGCGTGGCTGCGGCCCCTGAGATACGCAATCGTCGTGTCGTCGGGCGCAACCATGCCGGCACGCGCACCGGCTTCGATGCTCATATTGCAGAGCGTCATGCGGCCTTCCATCGAGAGCGCGCGAATGGCTTCGCCGGTGAATTCGAGTACATGGCCGGTGCCGCCATCGGTGCCGATTTTGCCGATGATGCCCAAAGCGAGATCTTTCGCGCTTACTCCGGCGGGCAGCTTGCCTTTCACATTGATCTGCATGGTGCGCGGCTTCTGCTGCGGCAGGCACTGCGTGGCGAGAACGTGCTCGACCTCAGAAGTGCCGATGCCAAATGCGAGCGCACCGAATGCACCGTGCGTGCTGGTGTGACTGTCGCCGCAAACGATGGTCTTGCCCGGCTGCGTGAATCCGAGTTCCGGGCCGATCACATGCACGATGCCGCGATCGTCCGAGCCCATGTCGAAGAGTTGAATGCCGAACTCGCGGCAGTTCTTGCGTAGCGTCTCCATCTGCTTGGCCGAGATCGGCTCCAGCACCGTGAGTTCGAGCGGCGTCGTGGGATTATTGTGGTCGACGGTGGCGATGGTGCGTTCAGGGCGGCGAACTTTGCGTCCGGCGGCGCGCAGCCCATCGAACGCCTGTGGAGACGTGACCTCGTGTACCAGATGCAGGTCGATGTAGATCAGAGGCGGCTGATCGCTGGGCTCGCAGATGACGTGCGCGTCCCAAACTTTCTCAAACAGTGTGCGTGGTTTCGACATCGGGTATCAAGGCTCCTAATGCTTGCCGCTCATCCTGGAAAACTCTCTTCATCTGGCATGTCTCGCGAAGCGAGACAGCCCTATAGTTGCTGGAGTTGCGGATAGGGCTTCCTCGCTTGCGGCTCGGAATGACAGCAAGAAAAGCAGATCGTACGCGGACCTCACGTCCGCCACTGATGACAAAACTCTCTTCCCACCTCTGCCAAAAGAAGGCAGAGATGGGGCACCCGAAAAACTACACCGCGTGGTATGCCTTCCGGTTATCCACCACTTCGGCGAGCGCCTGTTCCACCAGCTTGCCCATCTCGCTGGTAGTGACTTCGTATTTCCCTGGACGGGCCAGATCCTTGGTGCGATACCCGGAATCGATCACCTTCACGATTGCCTGTTCAATATCCCGCGCGTCCTGCTCGAGTCTAGCGCTGTGTCGCAGCAGCATCGCGGCTGAGGCTATCGCGCCAATAGGATTCGCAATCCCTTTTCCAGCGATATCGGGCGCAGAACCATGGACCGGTTCATAGAGATCCACATCGCCGCCAATCGTTGCCGAGGCCAGCGTACCAAGGGATCCGCTCAATACTCCCGCTTCATCGGAGAGAATGTCGCCAAAAAGATTTTCTGTCAGCACGACGTCAAAGCTGGTCGGTGCTGTTACGAGCCGCATCGCGCAGGCGTCGACGTACATGTGCTCGAGCTTTATGTCAGGATAGTCTTTTGCGAGCAGAGTGACCACTTTCCGCCACAGTTGCGACGTTTCCAGGACATTTGCTTTGTCCACCGAGGTCACTTTCTTGCGGCGCTTGCGAGCTAAATCGAACGCAACGCGCGCCACCCGCTCGATCTCTTCCACCGAGTAGCGCATGGTGTTGAACGCTGCTTCGTTATTGCCCACAAATCCGCGCGGCTCGCCGAAGTAGAGTCCGCCGAGCAGTTCGCGGACGAACATGATGTCGGCGCCACGAACAATTTCTTCTTTCAGGGGCGAGCAATCGGCAATCGCGGGATAGACAACCGCAGGGCGGAGATTCGCGAATCCCTTCAGCGCCTTCCGCAAACCGAGGAGGCCTGCCTCTACTCGCTTTTCCGGCGGCAGATGATCGTACTTTGGCAATCCCACCGCACCCAGCAACACGGCATTGCTCTGCAGGCAGGCGTCGATCGTTTCCTTCGGTAGCGGTGTTCCGAACTGATCGATCGCAACGCCGCCGATGGCCCGCTCGCTGAACTCAAATTCGTAGTTATTCAGGTCAGCCACGCAGCGCAGGATGCGCACGGCTTCCTTTGTGACTTCCGGGCCGATGCCATCGCCGGGCAGGATCGTGATCTTGAGCTTCGTGCTGGGAGACAACTTGGAAACCTCCATTGTCATACGAGCAAAGCGGAAAATGCCCACCCTGGTCGGAGCTGCCAGGGTGGGCCACTCAAAGCGTTACGCGATTCCAGCGGAGCGGGCGACCATGTCGGCAGTACCGACTGCTGCTGCCATCGGCATGCCAGGAAACTCTTCGTGAATAATCGCCAGCAGGTGCCTGTCTTCCACAACTTTGATCTGATCCGCAAGGGTCACGAAGCGCTTATAGATGTGGTCGAGTTCCCGGCGCTCGAACTTGTATCCAAGCTCGGCGCAGCGCAGTCCGAGCGCGTGACGTCCCGAGTGTTTGCCGAGTACCAGCTTGTTCTCGGGCACGCCAACCGACTTCGGCGTCATGATCTCGTAGGTCAGCGGGTTCTTGATCACGCCGTCCTGGTGAATGCCGGCTTCATGCGCAAACGCGTTCCGCCCGACAATGGCTTTATTCGGCTGAACCGCAACATGCGTGATGTCGGTCAGCATGCGGCTGGTGGGGTAAAGCTCTTCGCTGTTCACCGCAACGTCGTAGGGCATCACGTCGGGTCGGACTCGGAGCGCCATCACGAATTCTTCGAGGGATGCATTGCCGGCACGCTCACCGATGCCGTTGATGGTGCATTCGATCTGCCGTGCGCCACCTTCGAGGGCCGCGATGGAGTTCGCGACCGCCAATCCAAGATCGTTGTGGCAATGCACCGAGACCACGGCTTTGCGGCTGCAGGTCGCCAGGCGCGTCGTTACCGCTTCGATGATGCGACGCATTTCCGTTGGAACCGTGTAGCCAACGGTGTCAGGAATGTTCACGGTGGTCGCGCCGGCTTCAACTACGGCTTCCGCCACCGAGCACAGGAACTCGAGCTCAGTGCGAGTCGCGTCTTCGGGAGAAAACTCGACATCAGCACAGAGAGAATGCGCGAATCGCACCTGCTCCACAGCCTGGCGGATGCACTGGTCGCGATTCATCTTCAGCTTGTAATGAAGGTGGATGTCCGAAGTCGCGAGGAACACGTGAATGCGTGGGCGCGCGGCATACCGCACCGCACCCCAGGCGCGCTCGATATCGTGATGCGTGGCGCGGGCCAGTCCCGCGATAATCGGCCGACGAATCTCCTGAGCGATCGCCTCCACGGCATCGAAGTCACCCTCGGATGCGATCGGGAAGCCCGCCTCGATCACGTCCACGCCCAGTCGATCGAGCTGCCTCGCCATGCGTAGCTTTTCTTCCAGGTTCATGCTGCAACCTGGAGATTGTTCGCCATCGCGTAGCGTGGTGTCGAAGACAGTGATGCGGGAACGTTCCATCGAGCGGCTCCTTTCGTAGCCTAATTCGTACAACGGTACCCCATAGGGTCGGCGATCCCGTTCGATAAAGCAAGTTTATAGTTATTACTAGAATATAATAGTGGCTTATGATATAAGGACTTGTTTGGTGCTGGACGCTGTCGATAAGGGGGCAAATTTGGATCTGTTTCAGCTAGAGACCTTTCTCACCGTGGCGCGGGAAGGCAGCTTTTCGCGCGCGGCCAAAAAGCTCTACCGTACCCAACCCGCCATCAGCCAGACGGTCCGAAAGCTCGAGGACGAGCTAGGGGAGGCGCTCTTCGACCGGTCGTCGCGCGAGGGCATACTTACCGACGCCGGTCGGGTACTGCACGACTACGCTGAAAAGCTTCTGAACATGCGCAGCGAAGCCATGACCGCGATCGAAGAGCTGCGCCAGATGAACAAAGGCAAGCTCAGCGTGGCCGCGAATGAGTACACCTGCCTTTACCTACTGCCTATCCTGAACGAATACCGGCGGCACGCGCCGATGATCAAAGTCAGCATTCTGCGCGCCCTGGCCAGCCGGATTCCGGACGAGTTGCTGAACCATAGCGTGGAGTTTGGTGTGGTCAGTTTTCGGCCGGAAGACCCTCTGTTGCGGTCGATCGTGGTCTACCGGGATGAACTGGCGTTCGTGGTTCCACCAAAACACCCATTAGCCGGGTCGACCGAAGTCAGTATCAAGCAGCTGGGGGCAGAATATTTCGTCGCGCACCATGTGCCCTCGCCCTATCGCGCCAAGGTACTTGAGACCTTTCAAAAGCGCAAAGTCCCTCTCCATATGGACGTCGAGATGCCGACCATCGAGGCGATCAAGAAATTCGTTGGAATGGGAAATGGCGTGGCCCTGATTCCGGCTATAACAGTAGAACGGGAACTCGCACGCGGGGAACTGGTGCATATACCAGTTCCGGAACTGGCGCTGGAACGAAAGCTGCGGCTCGTCTATCGCAAAAACGCCAGCCTCTCGCACGCCGCAAGGGCGTTCCTCCAGGAGGCGGAGGCATACGCCGATCGCGAAAAGGGGCGATACATGTTTCTGGCGGATAAGTAGACTACTCGCCACCGCCTTTTTGTTCTGAACGATCACCCCCGTCAGCTTTTTGCGGCTCTTTGCCGAGATCGCCAAAGGTCCACAGTCCGAACGCCTTTAACTCCTGGTCCGCGTGCTTTTTTACCAGCATGCGTGCCGTGCGCACTTCCGGCCAGGGAGCCGCCAGTCGCTCATTGCGATCCGCAATCCAAAAACTCGTAAGCGCCATCACCGCGGTGTCGCGCAGCAGAAGGTCGGGATCGACCTTATCGAAGGTATCGACCTCGGAGTGATGCGTGTACTTGTAATCGGGCGAGTCCTGGTCGAGGTTGATGCCGGGCAGCCCGGCGAGAATGAACGGTCCCGCGTCGGTACCGAACTCAACGTCATCGGTCGTCTTGAACTTTCCAAAAGCCTGAATAGACGTGGCAAATGGCTTGACAGCGTCGATCAGATCATCGCGCCCGCCAAGTTGAAATCCGACCACCGGTCCTTGACCGTTGTCGAGGATGACGGCGGCCACGTGGTTCGGCATTTCTTGTTTATGCATCTTCACGTACGCGAGTGAACCGAGCAGTCCCTGCTCTTCTCCGGTGAAGAGCACAAAACGCATCGTGCGCTTGGGCTTGAATCCTGATTTCACGATCGCTTCGGCTGCCCCGAGAGTTGTCGCAACGCCCATACCATCGTCAGTCGTGCCTTGGGAGAGATCCCAGGAATCGAGATGGCCACCAATCACCACCACCTGCTCCGGGTGCTCGGTGCCGGGGATTTCACCTACAACGTTCGCTGTGTCCACCGGTCCGCTGGTAATACGGTTCTGCACGTCCATTTTCAGCCGCACGGTCTTGCCTTGGTCGAGAAAGCGCCCGAGCTGGTCGCTGTCTTCGGCAGTCATGCTTACCACCGGAATGTCATAGTAGGTATCGAAGCCAAGCGCGCCGGTGTGCGTGAGGTTCATGCCGCGGGCCTTCGATCCACCTTGTCCGCCGATAACTGCAACCGCGTGCGCCGCGTAAGCGGCCTTCAAAAAGGGCCCGAATTTTCCGAACATCCTCATCCGCTGTTCACGGGAAAGCTCGGTCTTGGCACGGATCAGCAGAATTTTCCCAGCCCACTTTGCGGAGTTCTCCTTCATTTCGCGATCGAGGTCTGTAGAATCGACGGGCACCAATTCCGCTTCCACGCCGCCTTTGGCCGTCGAGCCAACCCAGCCGAGAGAGCTTACGGTCAGGCGCCTCTGGATCGGCTCAAGCAGGGAGGCGCTGGCAGAAATGCGTGTCCAGCCATGCGAAAGCTGCCACTTTTCTGCCCGCACATTCTTCAATCCGATTGCCTCCATCTTCGCCATTCCCCACTTGATCGCTTCATTGGCCTGAGGCGACCCGGTAACGCGGCCGCCGATGTAGTCGCTCAGTTGTTCGAGATACTCCTGCGCGTGATCATTCAGCGTGGCTTGTCCGGCGATGTTGGTCAGTGCGGTTAATGTGCCATCCCCGGCAGAGGAAGGAGTTGGCGACGGCGCGGCATCGGCTGCGAAAGCGACAAAACTGAAAAGCAGACTGCAAACGAAAATGAAAATAGTCTTCACAAAAACTCCGGAAGAAGGGAAGTGGTCAGGTGCGATCTATCCCCACAGGGTGACCGCATATCCTAGAACAATCGGCCGTTTTCTGGCGAATTGTGTTGCCTCTCTAGCACGGAAAAGTGTTGATTCTTGCTCGCTGTCACGTCGAGCGAGGCGAGACAGCCCGATCCTAAGCATTCTGCTTGACGATAGGGTGTCCTCGCCTGCGGCTTCGGAATGACAGAAAACACTGCAGATCCTCGTGGCCTGCGCCCGCAGCCCGAGAGTGATAAGCTCTCTTTCATGCTGACCCGACCTGAACGCAATGAATATGGCGATTGGCATGTCGACTACGTTTCCCGTGTTCCCGATGGCAATGTGATCGATACGCTCGAAAAGCAATCGAAGGAACTGCTGGCCTTTATCAAAACGCTCTCGGAAGAGCAGGCCGAAAAGCCTCCGGCGCCGGGCAAATGGACCTTCAAGCAGGTGATCGGGCTTTTATGTGATGGGGAGCGCGTCTTGGCCTATCGGGCAATGCGAATCGCCCGAGGCGATCAGACGCCGCTGCCGGCCTACGAGCAGGACGATTTCGTTCGCGAAAGCAACGCCAATGAAAGGTCGCTCGCGGATTTGGCTGCAGAACACGAAGCCGTGCGCCGAGCAACCATCGCACTCTTCAAGAGCATACCTCCGCAAGTATGGCTGCGGCGTGGAACAGCAAGCGGCATCGAGGTGAGCGTACGCGCGCTCGCCTATATCACCGCGGGGCACGAGCAGCGGCATCTGGAATTGATGAAGAAGCAGTTGTCAGTTGCCAGTTGTTAGTTGTCAGACTAGCTCTGATTAGTCTGCCACTTACGATTGAAATCAGGGATAGTGTAAGGGTACCCCATCCTAGCCTTCTGTTGACTAGGGTGGGAGGCGTTGTTTTCTGCTGTCGAGCGAAGCGAGAGATCGCTATGGCCAAGCCAATTTCTTGAAATAGAGTTTCCTCGCCTGCGGCTCGGAATGACGGAAAGGAATTGCAGATCCCTCGCGCGCTGAGCGCGCTCGTTGAAGGCAGAAAAAGCCTCTTTGTGAACTCTGGGCCTCTGCGGGAGATTCGCTTTCCGGCCCTTTCCAACAGCAGGAAAGGACCGGGCACCCGACTTCTTAACACTCGATCTCTTCACGAGCCGATTTGTCGTGATCTCTCCATACCTCCGTGTCTCCGAAGTGAAAAAGAAAAGACCCACTCAAGCCAAAAGAAGGCTTGAATGGGCCACCATCTTTTCTGACAACTGACAACTACTTGCTGGCCACTGCCGCCTGGTCCGATTCCGGAGTAACTTTCACCGCCTTGAGGAACGGCATCATCTCGCGCAACGAGGCGCCGACTTTTTCCAGCAACGACGTCTGCTCATCGCGGCGTGTCTTAGAGAACCACGGACGTCCGTTCTTGTTTTCGGCGATCCACTTCTTCGCGAACGTGCCGTCCTGGATTTCCGAAAGCATTTTCTTCATCTCTTTGCGGACGTTATCGTTGATTACCCGAGGCCCGGCGGTATAGTCGCCGTACTCGGCTGTATCGCTGACCGAGTAGCGCATGTAATTCAGGCCGCCCTGGTACATCAGGTCGACGATGAGTTTCAGCTCGTGCAGGCATTCGAAGTAGGCGATTTCCGGCTGATATCCGGCGTCGACGAGCGTCTGGAATCCGGCTTTCACCAGGGCGCTGGCTCCGCCGCAGAGTACGGCCTGCTCGCCGAACAGATCGGTTTCAGTTTCCTCGGCAAAGGTCGTCTGCAAGGTACCCGCTCGGGTGCAACCGATGCCCTTCGCGTAAGAAAGCGCAAGAGGAAGAGCCTTCCCGGTTGCATCCTGTTCGATCGCGACCAGTCCCGGTGTACCGCCGCCCTCACGGAAGACTTCGCGCACGCGATGACCCGGCGCTTTCGGGGCGACCATGGTTACGTCGACATTCTTCGGCGGGGTGATGGTGCCGAAGCGAATGTTGAAGCCGTGCGCGAACATCAGCATCTTGCCGGCAGTGAGGTTCGGAGCGATGTCGTTCTTGTAGACATCGGGCTGGGTGGTGTCAGGAACGAGGATCATGATGACGTCCGCCCACGCTGCGGCTTCGGCGGGCGTAGTGACGGTGAGTCCGGCACCCTGCGCCTTCGCGCGGGATTTGCTGGTGAGCGAGAGTCCGACTTGCACGTTCACGCCGCTGTCTTTCAGGTTGAGGGCGTGGGCGTGTCCTTGCGATCCGTATCCGATGATGGCGACCTTCTTGGCCTGAATGAGGGAGAGGTCCGCATCGTTGTCGCGGAAAATCTTGGCCATGTGTACGTGTTCTCCTTAATTAGTGCGAAATGAAGATATCTGAGTGGCCCAATGAAGCCTTCCTTTGGCTTGAGTGGGGCGGTTACTGGGAACATCGAACTTCTTCTACCATGTCGAGCGAAGCGAGACAGCCCTATTCAGACGACATATTGTTGCGAGCGATAGCGTTTCCTCGCCTTCGGCTCGGAATGACAGCAAAAAACAGCTGCGGATCCCTCGCGCGCAAGCGCGCTCGTGATGACAATCCAAAACAACTCTTCTAAACCCACCTCTGCCAAAAGCAGGCAGAGATGGGGCACCCGCAGACTGCCAGCGCTTCAACAATTACACCGAGTACGAAACCCCGTGCTCTTCCTCGAAGACCGCGATCCTGGTGCCGTTACCGGTCGCGATCTCTGGGGTGGCACCTTTGATCCCGCGGGCCATTGCCACGCGGCCTGTGCGAACCATCTCGAGGACGCCGTAAGGCGCGAGCACTTCCAGCAGGCCGTCGATCTTGTCTTCGGTGCCGGTGATCTCCAGAATAATGGACTCGATCGCGACATCGACAACGCGTGCGCGGAACACCTGCGCCAGTTGCAGTACCTGAGAGCGCTGGTCGGCTTTCGCGCCAACTTTGATAAGCGCGAGATCGCGCGCGACCGAAGCGTTCTCGGTGATGTTCTCTACCAGCAGCACATTCACGAGCTTGTAGAGGTGCGCTTCCAGGCGGCGTGCACCACCCTCGTCGGTGTCCACGACTATGGTCATGCGTGAGACACCAGGCTTTTCCGTGTGTCCCACCGTCAGCGACTCGATGTTGTAGGCACGGCGGCGGAACAGCGAAGCAACGCGCGTTAAAACACCCGGCTTATTTTCGACATAGACAGCTAAAGTATTCAGCATTGTGACCCCTACTCGTCCTCGCCGGTTTCGTAGATCGGCGATGGGCGGCGAATCATCGCGTGCAAATCGGCTCCCGCAGGAACCATGGGATAGACGGAATCTTCCTGCTCAACCCGGAAATCCACGAGCACCGGTCCCGGATGCTTGCGCGCCGACTCCACCGTGGGAATCACGTTGTGGCGCTGGTCTACGCGCATGGCGCGGATGCCAAACGCCTCCGCGAGTTTTACGAAGTCAGGATTCACGAGCGGCGTAGCGGCGTACCGTTTGTCGTAGAAGAACTCCTGCCACTGCCGCACCATGCCGAGGTAACCGTTGTTGATGATCGCGATCTTCACATCAATCTTTTCCTGCGCGATCGTTGCGAGCTCGCACATCGTCATCTGGAAGCCCCCGTCGCCGACCACCACCCAGACCTCGGCGTCCGGACGGGAGAACTTGGCGCCGATTGCCGCCGGAAGTGCGAAGCCCATGGTGCCGAGTCCGCCAGAGGTGATCAGCGAGCGCGGTTCGTCATGGTGGTAGTACTGCGCCTCCCACATCTGGTGCTGTCCCACGTCCGTGACCACGAGCGCTCGGCCCTTGGTCTCGTGCCACAGGTCGTTGATCACGTGCGCCGCATAGAGATGTCCGTTGTCGGGCAGATTCTGGATATCGCGGACTGCTGAGTCGCCCTTGAGCTCACGAATGTAGCCGAGCCAGTCGGCGCGTTCACTCTGCTCCACGCGCGGCAACAGATCTTCGAGCACTTCTTTCAGATCGCCAACGAGTGCGACATCGGCTTTCACGTTCTTGTTGATCTCGGAGGGATCGATGTCGATGTGAATCTTCTTCGCGTTTGGGGCGTAGGTCTTCAGGTTACCGGTGACGCGGTCGTCGAAGCGCATGCCGAAAGCCAGCAGCAGGTCGGCTTCCTGGATCGCCGTATTCACCCACGCTTCGCCGTGCATGCCCATCATGCCCAGGTTCAGAGGATGCGAGGCCGGAATGCCGCCGAGTCCAAGCAGCGTGATCGCCATCGGAATGTGCGTCTTCTCGGCGAACTGACGAACCAGATCGCTGGCGCCCGAAAGAATGATGCCGTGGCCGGCAAGAATCACCGGACGCTTCGCATTCTTGATCAACGAAATTGCATGCGCGACTTCCTTGTCCTCTGGCGAGAGATCGGGGCGATAGCCGGGCAGACGAATGGGCGAATCGTCCCATTCGAACCTGGTCGAGCCCTGCTGCGCATCTTTTGTGATGTCGATGAGCACTGGGCCGGGGCGGCCGGAGCGCGCAATATAGAACGCCTCTTTGATCGTGCGGGCGACATCGTGCGCACTGGTCACCAGGTAGTTGTGCTTGGTCACCGGCATGGTGACGCCGGTGATGTCGCACTCCTGGAAGGCATCGGTACCGATAAGTTTGCTGCCAACCTGTCCGGTGATGCAGACGATGGGAGACGAATCCATCATCGCGGTGGCCAGGCCGGTCACCATGTTGGTGGCGCCAGGACCGGAGGTGGCGATGGCTACACCGACGCCGCCGCCCGCGCGCGCATATCCATCGGCCATGTGCGTGGCACCCTGTTCGTGACGAACGAGGACGTGGTGGATGTCGTACTTGGTGAGAGCGTCGTAGGTGGGCAGGATCGCGCCACCCGGATAACCGAATACGGTCTTGACGCCTTCACGCTTCAGGCATTCCCAGACGATTTCCGCGCCGGTTTTCATCATTACTTTACGCACCTTCCTACTTCTTCAGCTTCGGCTTGCGCCGATGCAAAACTGTCGAGCGCATCCTGCTGCTCGTGCCGCATAAATTCAGGCGTACCCCAGTCGCTGGTGACCGCGCCGCGCGAGGCCGACGACACCATGCGCGCGTACTTGCCGAACACGCCCGTCGGATACTTCAGCGCCGGTGGCCGCCAGTTCTTCATGCGGGCACGAATCTCTTCTGTCGTGAGTTGTACCGAAAGGCGGCGCGAAGGTACATCGATCTCGATGATGTCACCTTCGCGAACAGCGGCAATCGGTCCGCCGCGCGCAGCTTCCGGAGCAACGTGTCCGGTGGTGAACCCGTGAGTCGCGCCGGAAAAGCGGCCATCTGTGATGAGGGCGACCGAGTCGCCCAGTCCCGCGCCGTTGATCGCGGCGGTGACGGCGAGCATCTCGCGCATGCCGGGGCCGCCACGCGGACCTTCGTAGCGGATGATGACGACGTCTTTGGGCTTGATTTTGCCGGCCTGCACGGCGGCAAACGCGTCTTCTTCGCAATCGAAGACGCGTGCGGGACCGCGATGATTCAGGATGTTGTGGCCAACCAGCTTGATCACACAGCCTTCAGGAGCAAGATTGCCCTTGAGGATGACCAGCCCGCCACTCTTCTTTATCGGATTGTTCAGCGGACGAATGACTTCCTGGCCGGGCGTCTCTTTGGCTTTGTCGGCTTCTTCGCCGATGGTTTTCAGCGACACGGTGAGCGCGTCCGAGTGCAGGTAGTTGCCCTGCTTCAGGCGCTGCGCCAGTAACGGAATGCCGCCTGCGTTATGCATATCAGTAGCCATAAAACGGCCGCCGGGCTTCAGTTCGCAGAGCAGCGGAACGCGCGCGCAAATCTTGTCGAAGTCATCGATGTCGAGATCGACGCCGACTTCGTGCGCAATCGCGAGCAGGTGCAGGACGGCGTTGGTCGATCCGCCGCTGGCGGAGACGCTGGCGATGGCGTTCTCGATCGCATCGCGCGTGATGATCTGCTTTGGCTGGGTATTGCGACGAACGAGTTCCATGACCATGCGTCCGGCCTGGCGGGCTATTTCGAGTTTCTTGGAATCGAGCGCCGGAACGCTGTTGAAACCCATCGGCGAGATGCCGAGAAACTCCGAAACCGTCGACATCGTGTTGGCGGTGAACTGGCCGCCGCAGGCGCCCGCACCGGGACAGGCATGGTCTTCTATGTCGCAGAGTTCGGCGTCGTTCATCTTGCCGCGCCCATGCGCGCCCACGGCTTCGAAGACGTCTTGAATCGATACGTCATGACCCTGGAATTTACCGGGAGCAATGGAGCCACCGTAAATCATCAGGCCGGGAATGTTCAGCCGAGCAAGCGCCATGATGGTGCCGGGGATCGTCTTATCGCATCCCGACAAAGCCACGACGCCGTCGAAGAGATTGCCTCGCACGACGAGCTCGATCGAATCGGCGATGACCTCACGGCTGACGAGAGAGGCTTTCATGCCCTCACTGCCCATGGTGATTCCGTCGGAGATCGAGACGGTGTTGAACTCCATCGGTGTGCCGCCGGCCTCGCGAATGCCTTCCTTCACCGCTGCGGCGAGTTCACGCAGGTGATAGTTGCAGGGTCCGATTTCAATCCAGGTATTGGCGACTCCGACGATGGGCTTACGAAGGTCTTCGTCGGTGAATCCGATGGACTTCAACATGGCGCGGGCCGGAGCGCGATTCGGTCCGTCGGTGATTGCGCCGCTATGCCACTTGCCTTGAACCTTCATTATTGCTCCCTGGGAATTTCCCTCTGAAACGTGAAAGCCATCACCGCCGTTAGCGGATGATGGCTTGTGAATCTGGTTGTTACGTCTGAGTCATCCGCGAATCAGTTCGAGCGCGCCTCCCCAAGGCGCACGAGTACGGCGACCAGCGGTCCCAAGGGATGGCGGTGCCGAATCACTGATGTCGAGCTGGATACAAGACGCATAAGAGCTTGCCAAGCAGGGTAGCGGAGGGCTCCGGTAGCGTCAATCAAATTATTTGTTTTGCTTATATAAGAGAAACTAATTCATAAGATTGCTTATGGGCTATGGAGACGCCACATGGACCATAGGGCTGAGAGGATTTTAAGCGGAGTTTTGAAGGGTCCGCGGCACAGCCCGGAAACAACACGACCCGCCTTCCTTTGGAAAAGACGGGCCGCACACATGTTCGTCGAGTAGTTATTGAGGGTTCGTTACTCTTGCCGTCGTGTTGGGATGGTTTTCGGCAGCGGCTTTCGGCTGTACCTGCTCAGCTTCATGCAAATGGCTTTCCAGCGTAGGTAATGTCTCCTTCGCGAAGTTCTTTACTCCGGGATCGTTCCCCTTGGCCGCTTCTGTCTTGAATTCAGCAACGTCTTTCTTATGATCGGCCAGCATGAGATTCATGTACGCCCTGTCGAATTGTGCTCCCGACATCTTTTCGAGGCGGGCTTTCTCAGCCTGATCCTTTTGGCTTGGTTGAGAGGGCAGCGTGATGCCTTCCTGGCTAGCTACCTGCTTCAGTTGGTCGTTTGCCTTGGTGTGATCTGTGACTATAGGCCGTGCCTTTAAACCGAAAACAAATTCTAGGCTTCAGTTGGTCGTTTGCCTTGGTGTGATCTGTGACCATTCTCTGACCGAAGTCCTTCACCTGCTGACTCTCGGCTTTCTGCTGTGCCAGCTGGCCAAGTTCAACTTCGGCCAGACCGCCCTCGGCAGCTTTGGTCACGAACGCCTTATCAGATGGACTGAGTTTCTTCGAGCTGGCGCCGGAGGCGGTCTGCGCGACGCTGCTCAGCGACAGCATGCACATCGCGACTAATGCGGCCATTACGGCTGAAAGAATATTTCGAAAGTTGTACATAGAGATCTCCTTGTGAATAGTGGCCCTGCTGTGCCGGCTCATGCATGAACGGCACACTGCCTGTACGCATTTCCGGTTTAAGACGTTAGATGGCGCCTGGGAATCGAAAGATCGCTACCTACGATGCCAATGTGAGCGGCGCAATAGGTCCGCTCGAGGTTGTCAGACCGAAGAGCTGCTGAGAGCCGTACCTTTGAAGTAGATCATGCTAAGCAGATCCAGGCCAGCAACCCGTACCAGGTACGGTTCGCACACAAGGGGCTGAAAGACGGATCGGAATAGGAGTTCCCATTGTGTCAGCGGGCGAGGATAGTCGCCCCGATCCCATTCCGCCATCTTCCGAGCGAGAAGTGGCTTTTTGGGAAGCACAAGTTCCAGGATGTGGACATTTCCGTCATTCGCAAGCAGGGTAGAAAGGTGGCGCAATAGACGCTCCACCGGTTGGTCAGGCAGGTGGTGCAACAAACTGTTCACCAGAATGAAATCATAGCGTTCCGCAGTGGCCACCTGGTATTCGGTTATGTCAGCCACGATGAATTTGCGCTGAAAGCGCTTACGCGCCTGACGAATGTAATCAGGATTGATGTCGATACCGGTGTAGTCGGCGTGAGTGAACAACGGAGTATTCGTCCCAGGTCCACAACCAACATCAAGGACGCGCCGCACTCGTTGCAGATCATTCTGTGCAAGAACAGGAGCCAGCTTTTTGCGCGTGAATGGCGACTGCACAATTCGATACGTCAGAGGGATTTCCAGCAGCCGGTTTTTCAGGCTCACTGGCGCCACCTTATTTGAAAGCGTCCCACCATCTCGGAACTCGGGTAGCGTTGGACAAGTGCCTTCAGCAGCGCCGGTTCTAATGGGGGTGAAAAAGGAGGTTCGGTCGAAATCGCTATCAGGTTCACGTGATCCCGATCGAGAGCATTGAGCACGCGCTGGTCGCGGTCGGGAGCGCTATCGAAAAAGTCAAAGAGGGTTCGAGCGGGATTGCGCTTCCCAGTCAGAAAATACACTTCGGGACAGTCGGGCGCCGCGTAGATATATTCGCCGTTCGAGTGCTGGCCGATCACTGAAACAAGTTGTAAGTACTGCTGCGCCTGATCGGGCGTGACGCGCAGATCTCCACCACGAGGCATGTCTAACGAAGCCGTTTGACTATTCGGAGCGTAACGAAGTCCGAGGTTGTAAATGAAGCCCGGAGTCGCGAGACAAATCCAGAAAGCTATGTAGAAAACCGTAATGGTGATCAGAAGATAATGGTTCGCATGCGGGCGCGCCGCTACGATTCCGACACACGTCAACGCAAGGAGAGGCGTGACATAGCAGAAATAGATAGGTGCGGCGAACGGGAATTGAATCAAAGAGGTGAGCGCAACCACGGAAACCAGGACAAACAGGAAACCGGACTTCTCCTCCGGCTGAGAGAGTTCGTCGCGCCTTAGCATCAGCAAACCGATGATGACCGATACGGGCACGAGCAGCACCATCGAACTCCACACAAAACTGTACGCCACGTGCAATCGGAAAGACGCAATCAACAGCGCCAGACATACCGCTGTGACCAGCAGTTGCTGCCAGCGAGCCATGTTCCGCCGGCTGGTCGCGTTAGCGAGCACCAACACCAGCACCGCGGTGGCGATCAGGTTGATAGCGCGCAGGTGCGTCGGATGCAGTGCAGCAAAGGCGAAGCGCTTGGTCGGCAAGACGAACACACCTCGCAGCAGCGAAGCGAGCGCGTGAGCTTTGATATAGGGCACCGCAAATGCGAGCACAGGGATTGCGAAGCCAATCAGAGCTGGCAGTGCCAAGCTTGCCAATGCCTGGAAGCGCGCGGCAGTCCGTTGGTGTGCGAAGTGAAATTCACGCCAGGCGACAAACGCAACAATACTGAGCCCGGGGAGAATGAATTGAACCGCGTACGAGGGATTGATCCTACCAATTGTCCTCAGTAGCACCGCGATGAAGGCCACGAGACCCACAATCAGAAAAACGGAATACGTTTGAACTTTTGTTTTCGGCTCGGCCTTTCGCGAACTGTTCTGCTCCTGGAAGAGGATCACGAACAGGATCGCAGCCAGGAAATACAGTCCTGAGATTTTGGCGAGAAAAGACAATCCTGCGCACAGACCGGCTATAAAGAGCCACGTGCGGCAGCGGTTGCTTAATGACCGAAGCAGTGCTGCGGTTCCGAAGGTTGCGAAAAACAGGTTGTACCACGACGGCACGGGTGCAGAGTACACCGGTACACTGGCTACGACTGCGAGAAAAGTGATGCCGCCGGCAGCGAACGTTCCGACCAGGCGTGTTGCGATATAAAAAACCGCAGGAATCCAGGCAAGAACAAAAAGAAAGAGCATCCAGCGCAGCGAAGCAAGGTTCACGCCCCAAAGCCGAAATGCAGCCGCATTCATATAGGTGAGCCCGCCGGTGTAGAGTTCGTCGAAATCACGGTGTGGCATTTCCCCATGAAGCACGCGCTGGGCACTAAGGGCGAAGGCGCCATCGTCGTGAGGAACCCAGCCTCTCTTGAGCAGAGCACCTTGGTACGCCGCGCATAGGATCCACACGGTCAGAAACACGAATGTCGTTCGGATCCGACGAGAGCTCCGGGGTTGAATGTTCTTAGATTTGAAGACGTAGCTTTCGGTCGACGCCAAGCTGCTTGCCGGTGCTCAGGACACTTACGCCGGCACCTTCTCCGTTGCGATAGTTTACGGGTTTTTGCAAAGGACTTCACGCGCCTCCATTGCCAGCAATTAGACTGAACGCGCATGCGCTTTCCTGCTGAACTACGAGCAGCAGTCGATGCGGTTACGGCCGAGATCCCACATTTTGAGCTCGCCCGGGCCGCTGCCGAATTGAGCGTCGCCTATCGAGGCTCGAATCCATGTACGCGGATGGATTCAAACACCAAGCTTGGAGCCTATCTTCAGGTTCGAATGCCGGCGACCTTTGCGGCGGCCGGTCGCGTCTTCAACGAGATCGCGGTGCGTTTTCCGGAGTGGCAGCCGCGCTCGATGCTCGACTTGGGTGCGGGGCCGGGCACCGCGATGTGGGCAGCGGCGGAGGTGTTTCCATCCATCCAGAGTTTCACGCTATTGGAAAAAGATGCGGCTATGTGCAGCGCGGGCGAGCGTCTGGCCAAAGCGAGCAGCACAGAAGCGATCCGGCAGGCGAGTTGGAGGCAAGGCGACCTGGCACAAATGCCGAGGTCCAAAACTGACCTGATTGTTATGTCCTATGTTCTTGGAGAACTCACCACCGACGCTCAGAGAGCAGCAATCGAATCAGCCCGCGCCCATGCAGGAGATCTGCTGGTTATCATCAGTCCGGGCACGCCGGTTGACTTCCAAACCGTTTTGGCCGCACGGCAACAGCTACTCGGTGCCGGCATGCACATTCTGGCGCCCTGTCCGCACGAAGTCGAGTGTCCGATGGCCAGCGCCAACGACTGGTGTCACTTCTCGCAGCGCTTGGAACGGTCTTCCGAACACCGCAAGTTGAAGGGCGCCGAACTCGGGTATGAGGATGAGAAGTTCTCTTACCTGATAGCCAGCCGAACCGCACACGAACAGGTGTCTGGGCGCATCGTTCGTCATCCGCTGAAATACGCTGGACACGTAAAGCTGCACCTTTGCACGGGCTCCGGCCTGAAACAGAGCACGATCACGAAATCTCAGAGAAAGCTTTACCGCAAGGCACGCAGAGCCGAGTGGGGCGATGTCTGGTCTGAGGAATAGCGCTGACTGTGTTCGAATTGCGTAGCTAGGATCAAATGATGCGGTCTGGAAATCACCGCTACACGCTAATACGGGCTGCCCGCGATTGGTGGTCCGAACGGGCTCCCAAACTCGGGATCATGGGTGCTGTGCGTCAGTTGATGCGCGAAATGTACGAGTTCGTGCGTGATTCCACTCCTGAACGCAAGCGCCTGCGCTACGGAGACATCGATTATGACTGGGAACACCGGGTGGACACGACAGAGGCGACGGTCTCGAACGCGACCCGATTTCTCGGCACACTAGCAATTTCGCTTTATCAACCAACCGAGCCGGCTCTTTTTCACCAGATGATCGCGCAACTCCCGATCGATCACCGCGAATTTACTTTCGTAGACATTGGCGCGGGGAAGGGCCGCACCCTGTTGATGGCCTCGGATTATCCATTTCAACGAATTCTCGGAGTCGAGCTTTTTGAGGAACTGAATCACATCGCGAAGGAAAATATTCGACGGTACAAAGCTGAACGGCAGAAATGTTTCGCGATCGAGTCGCAGTGCCTTGATGCACGCGAGTTCGTCTTTCCGCAGGAGCCGCTGGTGGTGTACCTGTTCAATCCGTTGCCGGAAAACAGTTTCCGCCGAGTAATTGACAATTTAGAGCTCTCGCTGCAACAGAAGCCCCGGGAGATTTATATCGTCTACCACAACCCGGAGCATCGGGTGTTCTTGGATCGAGTTCCTTGGCGTGAATTTGCCGTGACAGGTCAGTTTGCGATCTACCGGACAGCCTAGTCCGCGAACCTTCTGTTACGTTGGTAATCACTTCCGCGGACACTTCCGATTTCCAAACCGGAAACGCCTGACACCAAAACTGCTCGGGCTAGTCCTAACGTGCCATTTTGGGCCATTTTCTAAGCTCACAATTCAGCTGCCATCGCAGGCGCCATCTGAACAGTTACTTACGGATGTACCAGAGTAATTTGAAGGGGTTTTCTCGCCTCAGTACTCTCTGCAGAGCTATTAGACCGCTGCGCGGAGTGCGACCGAGCGTCGCATCCGCTTACCCGTCTTGGAGCCGGGGACGTTCGATGAAAAGAAACAGACAAGCCGGATTCAGCCTGCTGGAAATGCTGGTGGTGGTTGCTATAGCGTTGGCGGCGTTTAGTTTGGCGTATGTGAACGCGCAAGATACGATCCAGGATTCCCACGTCAGCGCAGCGTACACGTCAACCTTGGAAGCAATGCGACAGGCGAGGGAGACTGCCGTCTCACAATGCCGAATCTATATTCTGACGTTCACCGCACCCGGCACTATCACAGTTGCGCCGCAAAATCCCGGTGTTTCCGATCTCAATCTTAAGATCACTTTGCCAGGTGATGTGTCGTTCGACGCAGAACCATCGCTGCCCAACACCAAGGCTACCGTTCCTGATGGTATTGGACTCGGCGCCGCTACCGGAGCAATTAACTTCGACGTGAATGTCGGCGCCGGCGGATCCAATGTCATTTACTTTTGGCCGGATGGATCGGCCCGCGATGTAAACGGAAACGTGAATGATGGCATTGTTTACCTCGCACGACCGGGTAGTGTGACGACGTCTCGGGCAGTCACGCTGCGCGGACTTACCGGGCGCCTGCGCGGGTGGCGTTTAGTTCCCAATGGCGCGGCTACTCAATGGACTCGAATATGAAACTTCCAAGAACATCCACCCCCAGGCATCCCGATGCTGGGCAGCGGGGCTTCACCATGATCGAGGTCATGATCTCGCTCGTGGTTCTCACAATTGGGCTCATCGCGCTCCTGGCGACGTTCGGTGTTGCTCTTGCTTCGACCCAAAGTTCGCAAGAAGACATGATTGCGAAGCAGTTGGCTTCGGAGGCGATGGAAAATATCTTTACTGCCCGAGACACCGATCAGGTTGACACTGCGCTCGGGAGAGCCGTCGTTTGGGGTGATCTGCAGAACGTCTCAAACGGAGGCATTTTCGTCGACGGAGCTATGCCGATCAATCAGGCCGGCGCGGATGGGATCATCGGTACGGTTGACGATGGCCCAGCGATGACGCTCGCGGTCACGGACCCTAACGGTACCTTGTCCGGAAAAACGATAGCTTTGACGAACTTTCAGCGAACGATCGTACTTACAAATGTGGCTGGCACCAGCACGGTCCGTCAGATCACGATCGTGATTACGTACACTACGCCCCGATCACCTCTCCCCAAGACGTACACGTTATCGGGATACATCTCGCAATACCGCTAGAGAGGACTCATGCGCGCGAAGGCGAAAAAATCGAGTCGTGGTTTTTCATTGCTTGAGGCACTCGTCGCAATGGGAGTCGGTACTCTCCTGGTGACGGTCGCCGCGCAGATGTACACGAGCGCGGCCAATGCAACCTGGGTAGCGTCCCAACGTGCAGAAATGCAGCAAGATCTCCGCGCAGCCGAAAACATGATGGTGAAGGACATCAGCATGGCCGGTACGGGCCTTACCGGAACGCCTGGAGGAATTGGGCTCGTCGCTGGACCCGGTGTGGTGAACGCCATTTACGGATGTGACCAGGCGCAGTGCTACCTTCCCGTTGCTAGCCGGGCCGGGGTGAACTTCCCGCTCAATCCGACGCCTTTCTTCTACTGGATTATTCCTGGGAACGGTCTTGGCGCGCAGGTTTTTGCGGGTCAAGGAAATACGGACGCAATCACCGTGACCTACGCGGATATGCAGTTTGCCTTGCAGTGCTACAACGTTACATTCCCGAGTTCTACGCAGGCGACTTTTACCATTCAGAGCCCTTTGACTGCAGGCTGCCAGTCGCCACCGCTTCCACAGGCTGTTCAATCTGTTAGCGATCCGGCATGGGGACTGAAGGCCGGGGATTTCGTCCTGTTCACCAACTCAGCCGGCGGACAAGCAATCGGCGAGGTTACGATCAATGCGAACGGTGCGGCGAGTCCATTCACGGTGACGTTCGCCAACCCCGATAACGCCAGAATGAACCAGCCGTCCGCGACTGCCACTGGTTCGTTGCAGCAAATGATGGGGCAGCCGGGTACGACCGCCGTGCGTCTGCTCGCAATTACCTATTACATCGATAACTCGACGGGAGTTCCGACGCTAATGCGCCAGGTAAACGGACAAACTCCGGTTCCGCTCGCGGAGAATGTCGTCGATCTTCGCATTACCTACGACACTTACGATGCGAATGGAAACTTCACACCATCCGTACTGTCCCCTGTTCCGGGGACAATAAACACAATCCGGAAAGTGAATATTGTGCACCTGACAGCGAGAAGTCCCCTGCAAGGGGCAAATAAGGGCTACCAGAGTTTGGACGTGCAGACCTCGGTCAGCTTGCGCAATATGAGCTTCCAGAATCGGTATGCGATCAATTAGCAGGAGGGGAATTGGCATGAAAGAATTGCTGATCCGAAGAAATCAGGCAAAAGTTTCACCTGGGCAGCTCCGTAAACGGCGCGAGTCGGGGTTTACGCTCGTAGTGTGCCTCCTGCTGATGGTGTTGGTCACGGTTATGGCAGGTGCTTTGCTGATGATGGCAAACACTGAAGTAAAGGTGGGCGGGAACGACCTCAACAACAACATCGCATTCCATGCCACGGAAGGCGCGCTCGAGAAAATGACCGCCGACCTGTCCGGCGTTTTTACGACGCTGCAGGCTCCGAGCTGCAATCAGATTACAAATGCGATTGCCGCCGGCCAGCCGCCCAGCACGGGTTTGATCAACTATACCGAGTATCAGGTGACACTGAGTTGCAATGGCGCAGGAGCCTTGGCAAACAACAATTGCGGCCCGAGCGGCAACCAGCCTTGTTTTGGCACAATCCAGAGCGGCCCGAATGCAGGCCTGAATGCGGAAATTATTCCGGTCACGCTATCGGCGACGACGCGGGTGGGTCAAGGCAGCCAGGTGAGAATGATCCGGACGGCAGAAGTGGCACTGATTCCGGTGTTCCAATTCGGTGTGTTTTCCGAAAGCAGTTTAGGTTTCTTCAACAGTCCGGACTTGGATTTTGCGGGACGCATTCACACGAATGGCGACCTGTTTGTTGGCGTCTCGAATGGCAGTGTATTGACATTCCATCAGAAGATCACCGCTTACGGAAATGTTGTCCGGCAGCAGCTTCCAAACGGCCTAAGTTCCACCACCTATGGCAACACCGGATCCGTCTATATCGCTTCTGCTGCGAACGCCTGCGATCCTTATCCTTCGCCGAGCGTGCCGCCCGGAGGCTCAAGTTGTAAATCGATGTCTGGGGTGAGTTCCAGCTCTCCGTATGGCGATGCCAGTGTTATCAATGGTCCTACCTCGGCACAGAGCGGTGTTTGGCCGACAACCGTAAAAGGCAAGTACAACGGATGGCTCATAGACGGAAACTATGGAAATAACGGCGGAACGGGTGCGAGCAAGCTTTCCCTGCCTTTTGTTTCGGGCGGTGCGCAACCGTTCGAAATCTTGCGTCGGCCGCCTCCAGCCGGAGATCCTCCCGGGTCAGCCTTGAGCGAGCAGCGTTTGTACAACGAAGCGGAGATTCGCGTTCTGCTTGCCGACGATCCGGCGGAACTGCCGGGCGGCGCAGCCGATCCACAGAATGTTCGGCTTGCAAATGTAACCAACAACGGACTGAACTATTCTTCTGGGGTACCGGTTGGTGGCGTGGGAAATGTGTACTTCGCAGAAGCCAGCACCAGTACGCCCAACATTAACGAGTCGAATTGGACGACAGTTCCGACACCGGATACGGGGATTGCCTGTTATCCGAATTGCCCTCTTGGCGCAGGAACTGCTCCAAAACTGTCGGCGAATTCCTGGAACCTGCTGGATGGATATTTGCGCGTGGAGTACCAGCCTGCTGGCGGAGGTCTACCGATCCCAGTCACACAGGAGTGGCTGCAACTCGGCTTCGCGCGTGGGGTAAATCCGCCAACCGCAGCAAGCCAGAACAGCGTCAATCCAAAGGCCATCCTGATACTGCAGCAAATAGCCGATCGGGATGGAAATGGTGCGTTAACGGTAACTGTCCCCGGGTCAACGAACACCCAGGGTCCTTCTGGCTGTCAAAGCAGTAACACTTACACGCCTCCTTCGGGTTACACCTCGGGTCAGTGCACAACGTCGAAAACCTCGTGCGGCGGAAGTAAGTATTACTGGACCTACACATGTACGAAGCCGACAGTCCTCGGCGAGACCTATATGGACACAGGGACCAACTCCATTTACACGGGCGCAGGCACTCGCAACAACTGGTACCCGATTAATTTCTACGATCCACGTGAAGGCGAAGTACGAGACAATGTGACCGCTCAGGCCGCCGGCAGTTGCGCCGCCAACGGCGTCATGAATGCGGTCGAAATCGACGTGCAGAACCTGCAGAAATGGCTTGCGGGCACAATCGCCGGCAGCGGTACGAGTGTCGACTCTGCCACGTACAACGGATACATTCTGTATTTTTCCGATCATCGAGGCATGATCACGAACAACAATCCACCGATCGGCCCTGCGCCGTATAAAACTGGTGATGCAGGTCTGGAGGACACAATCAATCTGGCCTCGGGTACGGCCGGAACGCCCGATGGAGCCCTCGAGCCTCCCGGAGGTACAGCTTCTCCGGAAGACGACAATGACAATGGAGTCTTAGACAACTTTGGCGCAAAGAATATGGGACTTGGCTTCGGGTTGAATGCAGCCATTAATGCCAACGCCGCCAAGCCGAACCCGTATGTGCGCATGGCCAACTGCTTCAATACCGGGCGCCCGAACTGGGTGAGTGGCGCACGCCACGTGTTGCGCCTGGTAGATGGAAGCCTGGGTGATGTCCCGACGCAGCCCGGAGGTACCGGCGGGTTTACCGTGGCATCGGACAATCCCGTTTATATTCTTGGCGATTACAACAGCAGCGCTGCCGATCCGATGTGGGCGAATCCGGCTGGCGTTGAACCGGCTCATGCTGCCGCTTCTGTAATTGCCGATGCAGTTACTCTGATGTCCAATGCGTGGACGAACGGGGGAGACGTTCAAGTATTTCGCAATCCTTTCTCCGCCAATGCTCGCACCGCCGCTAGCACAACCTACTATCGAGTAGCAATCGCAGCCGGCAAGAATCAGACGTTCCCAAGTCCAAACTGGTCGCAAACCAGCACGCTGTACGGTTTCGGTACGGATGGCGGCGTCCACAATTTCCTTCGTTTCGTTGAAAATTGGGGCGGAGCGTCGCTGTATTACAAGGGCTCTCTGGTCAGCTTGTATTATTCGACGTACGGTACGGGAACGTTCAAGTGCTGCGGCGACGCGGTTTATCACCCACCCGCTCGTCACTACGTCTTCGATCCGCTGTTTGCCCAACCTCAGAATTTGCCGCCGGGAACGCCGATGTTCCGTGATGTCGACAACCTGAGCTATCGGCAGGACCTGACACCTCGCTAAATTATCTTTCTCAACGCCCCGTTTCTGCTAATGGCAGGAGCGGGGCTTTTTGTTTGGCAATGAAGCGCGGCACGGGAGTTGACCGGTGATCAACTTGGCAGGCTACAAGCCAAAGTGGTACGTCTTATGTCGGCAATTGAAAATGGTCCGAAAGTCTCCCCCAACAAAATCTTCGCTACCTGAGAAATCTCGGGAAGGCACTGTGCTTACAGCGGCTGCCTTGACCCGCTCACTACAGCCAACAGAGTTTCCATCTGCTACGGACTGGTCCTCCGCCACGCCAATTTCCTTCTGCAGCGACTGGCGTGGGGAGCGTGCGGATCCCGAGCGCAGCACCGAGGTGAGAGTTCTGCGGTCGCCCGATACTCTGTTCCTGCGCTTTGACTGTCGCTATCGCGAGATATGGACTTTTGACGATTCCGATCCAAATGGGCGGCGGGACGGGCTATGGGACCGCGATGTAGCCGAGGCCTTTCTGCAGCCGGATAATTTCGGGTCACGCAACTACAAAGAGTTTGAGGTCAGCCCAAATGGAATGTGGGTTGACCTCCAGATCTCCGAAGCTCCGAGGCGCGATTTGAAAAGCGGCCTGCGATGCGAGGTGACGATCGATAGCGCGCGCAAGGTGTGGGTCGGAGTGCTTTCCATTCCCATGCGCTCATTAACGACGGATTTCGATCCAGAAAGAAGTTGGCGTGCCAACTTCTTCCGCGCGGAAGGGCGCGATCCCCATCGTGCGTACCTGGCCTGGAGTCCTACCTATACGCCCGAGCCGCAGTTTCACGTGCCGGGAGCATTTCGACCGCTGAAGTTTCAAATGCCCTGAACGGCTTACTTCTTTTTTGCGGCTTGCGGCACGACTCGCAGATCGTTCTCAACGCCAAAAACTCCCGGGACCGAATTGGCGCGGAGTCCCGCCATAGTCTTATCGCCATCGTTATCCACGACGCCTTCGAGCCGGACGCGTCCTCCCTTCACAATGATGTGAATGGACGGAATCGTTGACCAGGAGTACTTAGTCAGTCCATCAAATCCATAGATGGCACGGTATTCCGCGATGCGAATTTCCTGATCTTGCGGAGAAGGCGGCAATATCTGAATCTCGTTTTTAACCGACTCAACGCCTTGCACGCCCTTCACGTATCCCTCTGCATCACTCTTGGTGGACGGGTCCACCACTTCGCCCATCAGCGTGACGTTATTGTGCGGATCAATCGTGAAGCGCAGATCGTCGAAAACGCTGTAATAGGGCAGCATCAACAGTTCGTGAAGAACTTCACGTGCGATGTGGTTTTGCTGCAGGTTTGTGGCCTCGTGGCTGCTGGGCAATGCGATTGTTGATTGATTGTTGTCATTTCCACCCTCTGATGTGTGACCTTGATTAGCAAACGCTACTCCCACCAGCAGAACGAAAACAGCCAGAATTGTCTTTCTCATGAGCCTTACACTCCGAAATTGTGATGTAACCTCTTTCAGGATTCGATGCGGGAGTACGAATGGATGGAGTAGCTGACGACGGTATATGCCGTATTATCACTGGGGATGCCTTTATGTATCGCTCGGCGAGTTACGATTCCGGTGGGGCCTGAGGTTCAGAAGCTTCGCCCCCAGGGCCCTGCATGGGCGCATCTTGGGCGGGAGCAGCTTCGGCGGCGGGTTGCTGATTCGGGCCGCTGGGCCAATCGACTTTTGGTGTGAGGATGAGTTGTTGCAACCCCTGCGGCGATTCCACGATAACGTAGTTGAACGACGAACCGTGCAGCAGGGCGGCCAGTACGTCGCGCGGATTGCCTGGCCCCAGCTTCACGACGACACGTTCATGTCCTGCATCGCTCCAGGGCGGCATCTGTATCTCGGCTCCGGTCTTCGCGCCCACCTCGAAAAGAATGTCCGTCAAAACGGAGTTCTGGGCGTCAATCGAAAGCAGTCCATTCGCATAGCGGACGTTTGGCGGATTCGGCGCCATCTCAGAGGGAATTAGGGGCTGCGACGCGGCCTTTACTCCCACTGCGTGTTGCGCAACCACAGGGCGTGAGTTGTCTTGCAGCACCGCATGTTGCAGCGTTTCTCGCCCGCTGTGTACCTCTGGCGGCAATTGGCGGGAGACCGATACTGCTTCCGCTGGATGTGATACGGGAACGGGTGCAAAAGCTTTTGCGTGGGTATTCGCGAATGTGACCAGCAGATCGTCGCCTTTAGACTGCAGCTGGGGTTTCCCCGTACCCGCACCGACATCAAAAACGATACGCGTAATGGGTGGATCTTCTTGAAACAGCGATAGCCTGACTGTCTCAACGGAACCCTGCCCCACAGTGATTCGGCGCGATGCATTGCCCGGGAGAACTCCTGGAAAGTCCATCACTATTCGGTCGGGTTCGTGTTCGGTCCATACTTTCGGCATTATCCGATGCGACATTTTTACGTTGAACCCGATCTCACTTGGTCCGGAGTTGACCGTAATGTTCTGGATTTCCGGCTTTTCGGTAGACGCGGCAGTTGCTATGGATGTGGCCGCACTCGCTTTCGGAGCTACAGGAGCGGCCGCCTGCTGTTGCGAAGCGGATCCGATTTGCAGGACGATAGTGTCGCCCTGAGTTTCGAGGCGGCTTGGCTGCGGCTTACTCAGATCAATTACGACGCGGGCAACCGGCGGATCTAGTTGAAACTGGGAAGCGCGAACCTGCAGGACCCCGCCCTGATTCACTGCCTTTCGCTGGTTCTCCGGCGAGAACTTTGCACCGCGGAAATCGAGCACGATACGATCCGGATTTTTCATCACCATCTTGTGGGGTGTGATGCCTCCGGCCGAGATACGCAGCTCCAAAGGCCCACCCGCATGGGTGGCTTCGACAGGTCCCAGAGCGATGAGCGGAGTTGGAGTTGTCGCAATTGTGGTGGGCACCTGTTGAGCAAGAGCGGAGCAGATGAGCACCCACGCGAAACACAGCGCGGCAGTTACACGAACATACGGCATTTAAAGGGAACGATGAAAGCTGTTCAAACTGCAAAATAGTGTCAAACAATGCCTCCAAATTTTCAATCATGCAAATAGCGGTCCCCAAAACTAAGGTCCTATAACGCCATCGAGACGCCGATTTAACGCGCTGTCGACGGCGCCACGACAACTGTGGCCGCGATCCCGCCCTAGAATCGCGTGTATGGCGAACCAACACATTGGACATGGGAAAGCGGAGATGAAGTTTTCGTAACTCGGCTGCAATCCAGTTGTCAGTCCTTTGCTGTAGCCTATGAGAATAAAGGGGTAATAGAGCAAAAACCTAATACTCAGCTCACCCGTAATCCGCAACTCCGTGGAGGACTGGGTGTTAGTGACTGCACGGGGCGATGCACAACTTAGCAAGCACTTAGGCCCGAGAGTCGAGGAGCAGAAGATTCTTTCAACCGAAATACTAGTTGCAGGCGGAGGTCCCGCCGGACTTGCAGCCGCAATCGCAGCGGCGCGAGAGGGTTACAGCGTAACCGTGGCCGATCACGCCATTCCGCCCATCGACAAACCGTGCGGCGAAGGCATCATGCCCGATGGCTTGGCTGCCCTTGAGAATTTGGGTGTCCATCTGGCGCGCGATTATGCTGGTGCTTTTCGAGGGATACGCTTTCTCGGCGACGGTCGGCAGGTCGAGGCGCAATTTGTGGAGGGACAAGGGCTCGGCATCCGGCGGACTAGCCTCCATCGTCTGTTGATGGAGCGCGCGGCGGAAGAAGGTGTTTCGATGCGGTGGGGGGCGTCTGTGACTCTACTTGGATCTCAATCCGCGCAGGTCGGAAATGAGGCAATGCGATTCCGCTGGTTGGTGTGCGCCGACGGACAGAACTCACGGATGCGAAAGGCCGCCGGACTCGACTTGGTACGCGTATTTGGCAAACGTTACGGATTCCGCCAGCATTTTCGCGTCCGGCCATGGTCGGATTACGTCGAAGTCCACTGGAGCGATTGCGGCCAGCTTTACATCACACCCACTGGCCAAGAAGAGCTGTGCGTGGCTTTTATAACTTCCCGGCCCGATACCCGATTTTCACAGGTACTACGGGAGTTTCCTCAAGTCGAGCAGAGGCTAAGAGGCTGTGAGGCGATGACACGCGAGCAGGGATCTATCACTTCGACGGCAAGACTGCGCTCGGTAAGTAGAGGACGGGTCGCACTGCTGGGAGAAGCCTCGGGTTCCATCGATGCGGTGACAGGGGAGGGACTATCCACAGCTTTCCGGCAGGCGAGAGTCCTAGTCGATGCGATCAAGCAGGACGATTTGGCGCTTTACGAGAAGACGCACCGCAAGATCATGCGCCGGCCGCAAGCTATGTCGCGATTGCTGCTGCTGATGGATAGAACTCCCGCGGTGCGCAGACGCGTCCTGCACGCATTGTCCGCGGATCCCGCAGTATTTTCGCGGTTACTGCAAATCCACACCGGTGCAGTTTCGCCAGTCAAGCTCGGAATTGCAGGTGCGCTATCGTTTGGTTGGGGATTCATGACGGCATGAGCCAGCTAGTGAAAAGGAATATCAGCATGATTCAACGATTTGCTCGAATCGCTGCCGCGAGTGCTGTTCTAGCGCAAACTATGTGGGGCGCTAGTCTGACGGCACAACAAAGAACTTTGGAACTCGATCCGGCAAAAACGCAGATCCAGTGGACATTAGGTGATGTCCTTCACACAGTCCATGGCGTGTTCAGAATGAAAAGCGGGGTGATCCAGTTCGATCCCACAACTGGCGATGCCAGCGGTGCCATAGTTGTTGACGCCGATAGCGGCGATAGTGGCACCAAAGCACGTGACAAGAAGATGGACAAAGATGTCCTGCAGACCTCGCAATATCCGGAGATCGCATTTTATCCAAAGAAGGTGATTGGCAACGTCCCGGTACAGGGTGGCTCACGAATCCAGGTGCAGGGAATCTTCCGGCTGCACGGTCAGGACCACAATCTCACTATGGTTATACCTCTGACGGTAAGCGGCGATCAGGTCCGCGCCGATACACAGTTTGTGGTGCCCTACGTTGCGTGGGGGTTGAAAGATCCGAGCACGCTTTTTTTGCGTGTCGCAAAGGATGTGCAGATCAGCATCAATACTGCGGGCAATCTGAAATAGCCGTCATGCAGTTAACACGGGAGCCATAGGCAGCTTCAGAGATATTTCCGCTCCTCCGGTTGTTACATCTGCAATGCTGACGTTCCCGCCATGTGCCTGCGCCACGGCGTTCACGAATGCCAGGCCAAGCCCGTGTCCTTTTGAGTGCGCGCCTTTCACGAAGCGATCGAATACGCGGTCTCGCAACTCAGCCGGGAAGCCGGGCCCATTGTCCTTTATCAGCACCTGGGCGGCGTTTCCCACAACCTGGACGCTGATCGTGATGCTCGAACCCGTTGGAAGGTGTGTCAACTCGTTGTCGAGCAAGTTCACCAGAGCGCGATTCAGCAGCACCGGATCTGCGTCCACGATGACCTGGGATTCCAACTTGAGAGAAAGCTCCTGCCGGTGCTCTGCCATAGCTGGATGGTACAGGTCGGTCAGTTGTTGCATCAGTTCGCTGAGATCAACCGGCTCCTTCTGAACCCGCAATGCTCCGGCTTCCGCTTCGGCCAGATCGAGCGTGGTATTCAGCATGCGCAGGAGTCCATCTAGTGATTCAATTGCATTGGCGACCGGTTCTCGCCATCTGCCATCCTGGCCATCCGACAAGGCGATTTCCAGACTGCCACGAATGGAAGTGACGGGACTCTTCATGTCATGCGCGACCGAGTCGGTAATCAGGCGCAGTTGCTTGACGGACGCCTCAATGCGGGCCAGCATGCGGTTGAACGTCGCGGACAGACGAGCGATTTCATCGGAGCTGTTGGAAACAGGAAGGCGGCTGGCAAGATCCTCGCTGCCGATGCGATCGACGGCCTCAGTGATTCGCTCCACGCGCATGAGGGTACGGTACGCACCGCCGAATGAGATCAAAAAGCCCAGCATGACCATACCGCACCAGACGAGGACAAATCCTATCGTAAGGCGACGCAACATGCGCGCGGCATCGATATCGGCGAAGCCGAGGTAGGTCCCCCCATCACTTCCGCGCGGATGGTACACCACGCGAAACGGCTTTTTCCACCCGGCGATGTGCACACTTTGTGGCACACCTGGCTCGAACTGTACTGCGTTCAGTGCAGAGAGAACGTCTTCCCTTGATCCGGTCCCGACGAAAATGGGAGGAATATCCTTGCCGGTCACCAAGAAAAAGACGGTATTGACCTGCCGTCCTTTGATGTTCAGTTCGCCAGGGACTTCTCGGCTGGCCAGTTCCGCCACTTCCTCAACGATGCGGTCATTCAGCGCATCGCGCGGAGTTTTCAGGGAGATATCCGAGAGCACACCGGCTTCGCCGCTCAGCCATGCATCGCTTCGCCGCTGGACTTCGCGAGCTGCCATCATGTACATGATGGCGAAGGCGATTGCGCTGCCCACAGCGAAGGCGATTGTCGTCTTTGCTGACATACGCCAGGCAGCTGTCGAACGCAAAGTGCTAACTGTCTTTGAGGACATATCCTACTCCGCGGATCGTGTGAATGAGCGGCTTCGCCGATTCGTGATCCACTTTACTTCGTAAGCGGTAGATATGCACGTCCACCACGTTAGTTTGGGGATCGATTCGCATACGCCATACGTGGTCGAGGATCATGGTGCGGGTTACCACTCGGCCCGCATTGCGGCACAGGTATTCCAGCAGTGAGAACTCCTGCGGCGTGAGTTGTAGAGTCCGGTCCCCTCGCCGGGCGTCGCGCCGGATCAGGTCGAGTTGAAGGTCCCCGACCGATAGCTTGGTTGCCGAATCTGCTTGTGGCGTTGCTGCACGACGGAGGAGATTGCGCAAGCGTGCCAGTAACTCGGCCAGCGCAAAGGGTTTGGTCAGATAATCATCTCCCCCTTGCTCGAGGCCGCGGACCCGCTCATCAACGGATCGCCGCGCTGAAAGGATCAGCACAGGAGCAAGAATTCCTTGAGAGCGGCACCGCGCAATCAGGTCCAGGCCATCCATATCCGGGAGCCCGAGATCAATGATGAAGGCATCGTGGACGCCCTCGAGTGCCAAGGTCTCCGCCGTGGTCGCATCCGAAGCTACATCCACCTGATAACCCGCTTCGAACAGGGCACGTTTCAAGAACTGCTGGATTCCGGGATCATCTTCCACTACCAGTAGTCGCACGTTTTCCTCGCAGGTAAACAGAAAGCGGCAAAACTATTTATATTACTGCGCCAATCAATCAGAGATTGAGGACCCGGCGAGCCATCCCAAGCGGTTCGCTCCAGAAAGCTGGCGAAGTGTGCGCCCGTTCCAGAACCTCTTCGATGGCAAGCACGAACTCATCGATTTGTGCCTGTGTAGCAACGAGCGGAGGAGCAACCTTCAGTACCATAAAGTTGTTTCCACAGACCTGCGTCAAGACGTTGTGATCCCGGAAAAGGCGCATGACCAGCACCTGGCCGAACATGCCCGGATGGATTCGATGAAAGGTCTCGAACGGTATACGCAGGCCTAATTTCTTAGGCGGCCGGAATTCGATGCCGCACAGCAGTCCGGCCCCACGGATGTCGCTCACCATCTCGAAGGAAGAGAGCCGCTGTCGTAACTGCGCGCGCAGATATTCGCCTGAAGCGGTACATCGCTCACCGAGGTTTTCCTTCTGCAGTACTTCGAGGGTGGCGAGCCCCGCACGCATTGCCAGCCCGTTTTCGCTGAAAGTCGATGTGTGCACGATCGCGCGCTTTACCGAGCTGTACACCGATTCGTACACAGCATCCTTCATTAGAACCGCGCCGACCGGAACGATACCGCCACTCAGCGCCTTGGCGAGGATTACGATGTCAGCTTCAACGTCAAACTGATGCGCAGCGAGGAACGTTCCCGTGCGATACATCCCGGTCTGCACTTCGTCCAACACCAGCAGGCTGCCGTACTTCTTGCAGAGTTGCTGCGCTTTTTGCAGGTATTCAGCTGACGGAACCTTTATGCCACCTTCCGACTGGATGGGCTCGATAATGAATGCCGCGAATTTGCGCGTCGCTAACTTTGCCGCAAGCTTGTCGAGATCTCCAAACGGGACGGCTTCGTTGCCTTGCAGCAGGGGACCAAAACCCTCGCTCCAGAAAGTATTGTCCATGAGCGAAAGCGCACCGCATGTCAGACCGTGAAACGCCCCCTCCGCGTATAGCAATCCCTCGCGTCCGGTGTGAGCCCGTGAGAACTTGATAGCTGTTTCGACACCCTCACTCCCTGAACTGCAGAAGAACACCTTGTTCAGCCCACCCCCGGCGAGGCGACACAATTCGAATGCGAGTTCACCGGCACGTTCAGGAATATGGCTCTGCAACATGCCTGGACCCGAACGGTCCAATTCGTCTTTTAGCGCATCGAGAATTTTCGGGTGATTATGGCCGGTGTTGTGGACGCAGTATCCAGATAGAAAATCCAAAAGGCGGGCTCCGTCGGACGTGAACAGTTCCACGCCCGAGCAGCGTTCGTAGCGGACGTTCATCTCCAGAACGTCGAGCAACTTGACCCATTGTGGATTGACATGCTCACCATAGAGAGCAAGGGAATTCTCAGCGATTGTCGAGACCGGCACTCATCCCCACCATTCTGGACAGAATTTGATTCGAGCTTACGGAGAGAACATGAAAGGGCATTGTCCCAAACATGACGAAACGTTCATTCTGTCCTGGGTTGGACCAAAACGGAACTGCTCGAGAAAAACCGTTTTGCCACGGCGAGAAACCGCAGCTCTCCATTACTAAAAAGTAAACACGCGTTTCAGGTACTAGTTCCGTCTTTGAAGCAGCGTCGTTCCTGTGGGACACTAACCCATGGCAAAAAAGAGGGAGTCGAACGAAACCGAACAGAAGACGGTTAGTTTGAAGGCACTTGCCGCTCACCTGCAACTCTCTCCTGCGACCATTTCTCTCGTCATCAATAAGTCCCCCCGCGCGCAATCAATTCCGAAGGCCACCCAGGAACGCATCTTCGAAGCCGCCAGGAAGCTGAACTATAAGCCGAATTTTTTTGCCCGATCCTTGCGCAGCCGCCGGACCTTTACGGTGGGAGTCCTGGTACCGGAGGCGCGCGAAGGCTACTCGACGATGGTGATCCGCGGGATCGAGAACTACCTGCTCGATGCAGGTTACTTCTACTTTATGGCCAGCCACCACCGGCGGCCCGATCTTGTCGACCAGTATCCTCGCATGCTCATGGAACGCTCGGTCGAGGGCTTCATCGTGATCGACACGCAACTGGAGCAGGACGTCCCGTTGCCGATTGTGACCGTCTCGGGCCATCAAAAAATGTCCGGGGTGACCAATATAGTTCTCGATCATCAACGAGCTGCCGATCTCGCGCTGCGGCACTTGTACGAGCTTGGGCATCGCGATATCGCCTTCATGAAAGGCCAGAGTTTCAGCTCCGATACCGAGGTCCGTTGGGATGCGATCTGCCGCGCGGCCCGTGCGCTAAAGCTCGATATGCCGCCGGAGCTGTGTGTCGAGTTACTGGAAGACACGATTTCGCCTGAGCTGGGAATTCCGGTGATGGATGAGGTTCTCAAGAGAGGCCATCCATTCACCGCGGTTTTTGCATACAACGATTTATCTGCTATAGGCGCCATTCATTCCCTGCGCGAGGCGGGACTGCGCGTTCCAGAAGATGTCTCGGTGATCGGATTCGACGACATTCCTTTGGCGGCGTTCCAGAACCCGAGCCTTACGACGGTTCGCCAACCGCTAGAAGAGATGGGGGCCGCTGCCGCCCGCACCCTGGTAGATCGGATTCAGGGCACAATCGATCTTCCCGATGAGATTCGGGTCGAACCAGAACTCGCTGTGCGCAAGTCGACCGGCCCGGCGCCCGCCGCGTCTTCGCGCACTGCCCGAAAAAGCATCGGATAAATAAGGGCGCGACTTAGCCGCGCCCTGTTCCAATCACTAACCTCTAGTCACTACCAACTATGCATGCCGAGCCGGAGTGGGTTCCCCATCTGGCCCGCCATCAGGTACCAACTAGTTGCTCCAATATGCAGGAACGGCTTGTACGAGAAGCCGAACCCGGTATTGAGAAAGCTGGTCGCTGCCTGTATGCCCTGTCCCGCTGGCAGCGCTTTTCCGCCTACTGTCTGTCCAGCGCCAAGCAGGTCCTGCGATGCTCGAATGTTGTCCAGCAGACCGTAAGCCGTGTTCATGTCTCCGTGGAATCCATCCAGATCCTTCTTCTCCGAAAGCCCGCGAACCAGAAGCGCAGCCGCCAGGTGCGCCGAGCCTTCCAGCCAGACGGCATTGGGATCAGGATTGGGCGAATACGGGTCTGATTGTGAGATTACGCAGTAGCTTGGATTACCAACTTCCGCCAGGCCAGGACGCATCGGCCACGTCGCATAACTCACACCGTTGAAACGGACGTTGCCTGTCAGCGATGAGTTATAAGCCTGGGGCGTGTCGGTGACGGCAAGGTTGGTTTTCGCGAAGTCTATCGACACCTGGTAATTCTTGTCGAGCATCGCCAGGTAAGACCATGTCTGGCAATCTTCGGGGATGTTCGATTTTGGGTCCGTACTGAATGACGCGCCATCGGGTGCGGTTCCAGTCCAGAACCATCCACCGGCACTGTTATAGAGCGCCTTCACAAAAGCGAGAGCGTGCTGCGCACCCGCAGCCCACGAGCCGTTTCCGGTGAGCCGCGCGAGCATCGTGAAGAACGCATAAACGTCAATGTTGTGCTCAGTCGATTTATAGGTAAGCGGGTTTGGCGGCCAGGCGTTGCCGAGCCCATAGTTGTAGCCACCGGGACCGCGGGTGTCGTAGAAGGTCTGAATGAAGTTGGCCAACCCGATCGCGCCAGTAGTTGCCGTGCCGAGGTACTTGGCATCGCCAGTGAACCGATAGAGCTGAGCGAGTGCCATCCCGCTCCACGCCATATCACCAACCGCCATCCCAGTGAAATAGAACGGGAACAAGGCCAGCTGCACGTAGGCACCATTGCCATCGGGCGCGTTGACGAAGTATCCCTGCCGCACACGGCCGTCGGAAAAATTGGGATCGTGAGTTTGGGCATACAACAGGCCGTCGCCCAGAGTGCGAGCACGCGCGACGTCATCGCCACGGCCGCGCAGCAGGTAGGCCATGATGGCGAGAGCGTTGTCATAAACGAACGCCGTTGACTCTAACCCGATCTGGTCTGAGTAGCTCTGGATCAGCCGGACAGTAGAGCCGGTGGCATACGCATCCATCATTGCATCAAGAAAGTCGTAGGCATTATCGAGCGAATCTTTAAAGTGGCCCCAATTTACCTGCGGGCCATCGTTCCAATCTGCGTGCGCGCTCGTGACTCCAGGAATCGTAACCAAACCAGCGGTAGCAGCCGCCCCTAGTCCCACCTGCATAAGGGCGCGCCGCGAAAGCTTGTCTGCTGACATTGAGGGTCTCCTTGATCTTTGTGGATTCGGCTCGAAGAAAACGGATAGAAGCCATAAATGGCCGAATCCTTGCGGCCTGAAATTCTGCTCTAGTAAAGCGTTTTGTCAACGAAATTCAGCAGTCAAGGCGTGGAAACATTGTTCCTGTGGAACGAATCGGAACAGACTTGCTCGCTCGGTATAAACTGACTAGCTCTTGGCTGTGCAAACCATTGCGCATTGGAGATGACAGGTGCACTTTTCTGCCCGGAGAATCTGGTCTCTTGCCATCATTCTGAGTCTGTTCCCGCTCTTTACTCTCGGACAGTACGCTCCTCCTCACGATCCTTACAAGGCAGTGCTTGACCGCTTGGCGTCTCTGACGGCGCTGCCCGAGCCAGAATGGCACTTCCATAGCGACATTCCGCACCCCGAAGATGTATCCGTAAACGACTCATCCTGGCCGGCGATTAAGACAGGCGAGAAATGGACTGAGGGGCCCCGCGTGCTACGGCAGACGATTGTGGTGCCTGAAAAGATAAATGGCTACGCCGTTGAAGGCGGGAACCTCAAATTCGATCTTGCAATCACCAGCGATGGCCCGCTCGTGCTTTCCGTATTCTCTAACGGATCACTCGTCTTTCACGGAACGGAAGAACAGCAGGAACCGATTCCGCTGACCGACAACGCGCAACCAGGGCAGAAATTCGTGATTGCAGTCCGAGTGGACGCGGACACAGTTTCCACCCAGATCCAACGAAGCGTACTGCTGCTGGCTCCGCCGGCGAACCGTCCCGATCCCGGCCTGCTCCGTATGCAGATCCTGGCTGCGCAACCGGTTATCTCGGCCTATGTGGCTGAAAAACGCGTACACGAAGCCGAACTGAAGGCGGTGCTCGATGCCATCGATCTTGGCGCGCTCGATCGCGGGGATCAGGGTGGCTTCGACAATTCGCTGCGCGCTTCGCAGACGAAATTGGAGGCCCTGCGGCCATGGTTGCAGCAATTCACGATTCGCGCGGTTGGCAACTCGCATATCGACATGGCATGGCTGTGGCCGTGGACGGAAACGGTCGAAGTCGTCCGCAATACCTTTCAAAGCGTGCTCGACCTCATGCGCGAGTACCCCGACTTCAAATTCACAATGTCGTCAGCTCGCACGTATGAGTGGATGGAAGACAAATATCCGGCGATGTTCCGAGAAATCGAGCAGCGCGTAAAAGAAGGCCGCTGGGAGGTCATCGGTGGAATGTGGGTCGAGCCCGACCTGAACATGCCTGCCGGAGAATCGCTGGTCCGGCAGATCCTTGTCGGGAAGCGATATTTTCAGAGCCGCTTCGGCGTAGATGTCAAAATTGGCTGGAATCCGGATTCCTTCGGCTACAACTGGCAGCTGCCGCAGATTTACAAGAAGTCGGGAATGGATTACTTCGTCACCCAGAAGTTGATATGGGCACACGAATTCACGTATTTTCCCTACAAGCTCTTCTGGTGGGAATCTCCCGACGGCAGCAAGTTGCTGACTTATTTCCCGCATGATTACGCGGGAGGAATTGATGGCGACAAGCTTGGGCAGGATCTTGCCGAGTGGGCGCCCTCGATTTATGGGCAAAATACTTCGATCGGTCCGGAGATAATGCACCTTTACGGGGTGGGCGATCACGGCGGCGGTCCGACCCGCACCATGCTCGACCATGCGGCGCAGCTGATGTCTCCGAATGTGGTATTCCCAAAATTTGAGTTTGGAACCGCTACCAGTTTCTTCGACGATCTCAACAAGAAGCTTCCAAGTATGCAGGTTCCTATCTGGAACGACGAACTCTATTTCGAATATCACCGCGGCGTCTTTACAACTCAGTCGGAAACCAAGAAACGGATACGGCAGAACGAAGAGGCCATGTTGAATGCGGAGAAGTATTCGACGCTCGCCATGCTTGACGGCCATCCGTATCCGCAGAGGGAAC